>RCNG010001161.1_pt1 | contig 12934 bp, 9 predicted proteins | sample 2041371 | NCBI WGS metagenome assembly RCNG01 (sample SAMN09708227, study PRJNA481090) | Marine sediment metagenome, whole genome shotgun sequencing project. | biome: marine sediment; feature: ocean; material: sediment; isolation source: Sewage treatment plant 1 marine sediment (STP1) ... | reverse complement strand
AGGTTCGCTAACAACAGCCCGAAGACAACCCCGTACAGCATCAAATTATCATGCCGATTCATGGTTTTCTCCTCGGGTTTCTGTGTCGGGTCGAATCAGGTTTTCCCCATCCGATTGACGATGTAGGAAATCGGAAGAACTGCCAGCCAGGCCAGTTCCCAGGCGGTGGAGCCCAGGAACGAAAACCAGATGGTGATGAACGCCGCCAGGGGCTCGGGAAGGATCTTGCGGCTGATATTCAGCAGGGCCTGGTCGTTGATCTCGTCATTGACCAGCCGACGCCCACGGATGGCCCGAAGCCAGGCGATGTAGGAGACCACTCCCATCAGGAGGAAAATCACGCTCTGGGCGGTGAGAACCGTGGTGTCGCCGGGGAAGTCGAGCAGGAAGTCCACCGAGTAGACATAGGTCAACAGCAGAATCACCTGGACGATCACCAGCGTGGCGTGCCAGGTGTCGGTACGTTTCAGCTTTCCCAACTGGGCATTGCTCTGCGCCCAGTACATGATGATGAGAATGAGGCCCAGCCCCGGTGCCACAAGCTCGGCCGAATACTGGCTCAGAAACTCCCAGGGTGTCGAAAAAGTGCCGTCGAAGTCGCGAGCGCTGGGAAAACCGGCCACGATGATCACGATCACCAGGGCGTAGATCGAATCCACCAGCGTCTCGAGACGATCGAGATACCGTCGTTCTCCCTCCGTAACATCGGGGGGCTTGTGATCGGTCATGGCCTGGGGTTCCCTTCGTTGCCTCGTACAATACCCGATTACCAGTACCAGTGTTCAGGTTGGCCGAGAAGTTTGGGCTGCTTGTAAAAGGTAGCGAATATCAGTATCTCGGTCAAGCGGCCCGAGGTGGTGGAATCCTCCGCAGGGCACACCTTTGCCATATGATCTACAATGAAACCATAGAGGAGAATTCCTCTCTGATTTCCCGGCACTTACCAACAGCAGATTTCATACAATTTCATTCCTGGAGGTGGACTCATGTACAGCAGGGCCATGATACCCAGTCTGATGCTTGTTCTGCTTTTCTTCTGCACCCAGGTGCTGGCCTTCGGCTCCTCCAATTCACGCCTGCTCGGCTTCGGTGGCACTGGTGTGGCCGTGGTGCCGCTCAAGGGTCAAACAGCCATGGCCATCAACCCCGCGGCGCCCGGCTTCATGGAGCAGCGGCAGATCAATTTCAACCTCGACTACCTTGCCGGCGAGCGAACGACACACTGGACCAGGGTTACCGAAAATCCACTGGCTGCCGATTCCACCGGGTTCGGGGCCGGTGGGGAGTTCTACTTTCCGCTGGGCCCGGTGAACCTCTTCTTCGGTCTGGGGTCGGAATTCGACACCGTCGAATCAACGGGAACAGCGTGGCACCACTATTACATGATGGCCGAAGAAAAGATCTCCTCGACGTCGATCAAACCGTTTCTCGGTCTCGCCGGCAGCTTCAGCGACGTGGTGAGCGTGGGCGGACGGATGCTCTACTGGCACAACGACACCACGGACGGACCGGACGGCGGATCCTTCGAATTCAATCACGACGCCCGACTGTTCGCGGGAGAATTCGGGATCCTGGTCGTGACCCCGATCGAACTGAATTTCGGGCTCACCTGGTCCACGGAGGACTCGGAGGTCCACCGGGACGAGATCCGGTACAGCTCGTTCACCATTGCCCAGGACTATCTGTACGGCATGCCTTCGACCCTGCGTATCGGGACTGCATACCAGAAAGAGGACGGCTCATGGCTGGCCGGCGTCGAGTATGCCATCGTGGACGATCTCGATCTCGTCTTCGGTGATCATGATCTGACCCACACCTTTCCCGGAGAGAAGCTGGTCACGGTCTACGGCGAATACTGGTTCGGCAAATTCGGCCTGCGCGGCGGCGCCGGCAGAAGAGTGATGGACGACACGACGCATGACAATGATCACTGGCGAGACTATATTTCTCCGGTCGAATCCGATTCCTGGGTGCTCTCCGCCGGCTGCACCTATCGGAAGAGCGACAAGGTGGGGTTCGATTTTTTCCTGCAAAAGATCGATGGCGATGGGACAACATCCATTTCCACTTTCGATGACGAGTACTGGCGACTCGGCTTTGGCATGACCTTTCTGAACTGATCCGGATGCAAAAATCCAGATTCGCAGAACGGGAACACACTATTCGTGTACCGGTCCGGCTCCCTCCACTTCACAGAACATTAAGGTTCCTGTTATATTTAGCCGTTGTACATCCTTGGGAGGATCAGATGGCCACGCCCCCGCGCCCGGAGACCATCGGGCGATATCAGATCACCAGCAAGCTCGGCGAAGGGGCCATGGGCGTGGTCTACAAGGCCCTCGACCCGGTGATCGGCCGGATGGTGGCGATCAAAACCGTCCGCACCGACTCCGGGATGACCGGCGAGCAGTATGAAGACTTCACCCGGCGTTTCATGCAGGAAGCACGGATCGCCGGCACCCTGGCCCATCCGAACATCGTCACCATCTATGATGTGGGACAGTGGAACACGTCTCCCTTCATCGCCATGGAATATCTGGAGGGGCAGTCCCTGCTGGAGCTGATGGCGGCCAGTTCCCCCTTTACCCCCACCCGGATGGTGAACCTGCTGACCCAGATGGCCCGGGGCCTCGACTTCGCCCACCAGCACAAGGTGGTGCACCGGGACATCAAGCCGGGCAACATCATGATCCAGCCCGGGGACCTGGTAAAGCTGATGGATTTCGGCATCGCCAAGATCCCCGGCCTCGACACCACCAAAACCGGCGTCTTTCTCGGCTCGCCAAACTACACCGCGCCGGAACAGATCGTCGGCAACTCGGTGGACCACCGGGCCGATATCTTCTCCCTGGGCATCGTGGCCTTCGAACTGCTCACCGGCGCCCTGCCCTTCCCCGGGGAGACCATCACCTCAGTGCTCTACAGCATCGTCCACAAGCCACCGGAGTTCCCCGACCACCAGCTGCGCATCCAGACCCTGGACAACCGCTGGCGGGCAATATTCAACATCGTGCTGGACAAGAATCCCGACCGCCGTTTCCAGCGGGCCGAGGCCTTTCTCGATGCGCTGGGCGAAAGCGTCCTTGGCCACCGGCCATCAGCGGCTCCGCTGCCGGACACGGTCCTCGCAAATACCGGCAAAAGCCGGCGGCCGGATTCACGGCCCACCGACGTTTTTCGCGGCCAGGAGGAAGTGCCGGACAGTGCTGGAGCCATGGACCTCCGTCACCGGCCCATGGTCCCCGGGGAGGCCGCCGGGGAACAGCAGGCCGTGGAGCAGACTGGGCCCCGATCCATGCCGCGGTTCTCCGTGCTGCGAGTCACCCTCACCCTGCTGGTCATCGTTCTAGTGCTGCTGGCCGGCGCCGCCACCGCCCTGCAGTTCGGCGTCGGCCGCTCCGAAGCGCTCTGTCTGCTGGACGTCTGCACGCCGGCGGGATCCGCAGACAATCCCGTGACCGCCTTCCTTGGAGAGTGGCTGGATGATCCGGATCGCCGGCCCCTGCCCCAGCTGGTGCAGCTGACCAGCGATCCCCCCGGCGCCGCCATCAGTTTCGGCACCGCGGATACCGGCCGGGTGACCCCGGCGGAGATGACCCTCCCCTTTGCCCCGGCGGGCCGGAACCTGGTGACCTTTGCCCTGGAGGGCTACCTGCCGGGGCACGTGCAATATGCCATCGGCGAATCTCCCCCCGAAGAGATCGCGCTGACGCTGGAGCCCGACCTGGAAGAACTGGAGGTTCTCAGCACCCCGCCGGGCGCCACGGTCACCCTGGACGGTGAACCGGTGTCCGGAACCACCCCGCTGAAGCTGAGGATCGACCGCGCTGCGGTCAAGGAGATCCGTCTGGACCTGCAGGGCTACGGCAGCGCCCGGATGGCCGCCGTCGACCTGCCGGCCGACGGCTCGGCGCTGGAAGTGACGCTGGTGCGGACACCCGGGCCGGGCACCCTGGTGATCCGCAGCCCCTTCCCGGTGACCGCCAGTGCCGGGGGCCAGAGCCTTTCCCTGCGCAGCAGCGGGTCCGGCGTGTACCGGGCCAGCCTCACCGCGGGCCGGCGGACGGTGACCATCCGCAACCGCGAGTATTTCCATTACGAGAAGCGAACCTTCCAGATCCCCGAGGGCAACTCGATTGAGCACCGCATCGCCTCCCCCGGCTGGGCCGACATCACCGCCCTGCCCGGCAACTGCAAGATCCACATCGACGGGGCCTACGTCGACTTTGTCCCGATTATCGGGCTGCCGCTGGCTGCCGGCTCCCACCGGGCCAAATTCACCTGGCCGGCCGGGGGGACCACCCGCGAGAAGCGGTTCACCGTGACCTCTGGTCAGACCACAAAAGTTTTCCACTCCCGGGACTAGCCCCTGCACCATGTTGCGCTCCTTGGTGGCCCCCTGTACAATTCATCCGTATATCGATGTCCACCGCCCGGCGGCACGGCTTTCCAGTGCTCCCAGGGCACCAAGGAGGAGAATCCCCCGAGATGAACGGAACGAGGCACAAGGTGTGCCTGCTGCTCGCCGCGGCAGTCGCCCTGCTGATCCTGCTCCCGCCCCCCGAAACCTTTGCCCAGTCCGGCGGCCGGGACCTGGCGCGGGCCTACTTCGAAAGCGGGATGGATCTCATGCGATCGGGCCGTCACCAGCAGGGTCTGGCCGACCTGCAGATCATCGTCGAGTCCTATCCCCAATCATCCTATGCGGACGATGCCCTGCTGCAGATCGGCATCCACCACCAGGAAAACCTGGGTGATCCGGCCACGGCCCTCAAGTATTACAACACGGTGATCCTGCGCTACGCCGACAGCGAAACGGCGGCGGAAGCCTACCTGCGCAAGGGATTGATTCTCCTCGAAGCCGGCGGCAGCAGGGAACGGCTGGCCGAGGCCTCGGCGGCTTTTGACCGGGTGGTACGCTTCTACCCCGACAGCCCGGCGGTCTGCCGGTCGCTGGTCTATTCCGCCCTGGCCCTCAAACAGATGGGTGAACCCAAGGCCGCACTCTCCCGGCTCCTCGACCTGCGCCTGATCCAGGGCGAATGCCCCGAGGCGGCCCAGGCCGACTGGGAGGCGGCGCTGCTGCTGATGGAAACCGGCTATCCGCTGGAGGCGATGAAACGGCTCCAGGCCCTGCGCGACCGCCACCCTGATTCGCCCGAAGCGTCCCAGGCACTGGAAGCGCTGGCCATGCTCTACCGTATGGAAATCCGGTCCCGGAAGGACGCTTCGGCGCTCTACATCCCCGACCCCTCCTTCTCCATCTCAGCCCCCGAGAAGTGGAAGAACCTGCGCAGCCTGAGGGTACTGGCCGACGGCCGGCTGCTGGTCAGCGACCGGGGCCGCAATTCGGTCTACGTCTTCAACCGCGAGGGCCGCCTGGCCGAGTCGATTCAGATCGAGGACGCGGACCAGATCTCCATCAGTCCCGGGGGTGAAGTGTTGATTGGTGGCGGCAAGCAGGCCGTAGCTTTGGACGGGGGCCGAATCACCTTCCGCGCCCCGAAAAGCCTCAAGGACCACGGTGTGGACACCGAGGTGGGCGGCTGGTCCAAGGGCGCCTGGCGAATGGCTGGAGTGCCGGCGGCCAGTCCCCGTGACGAGGATGAGGACGAGGATGATGAGGACGATGACGAGAAAGACAAGGACGACGGCCTGAAGCAGCTGGAAGAGATCTCCCGGGCCGTGATCACCACCTCGGGCATTTTCCTCACCATCGACGGGGACCGCGACCGGGTGGACATCTTCCGGCCCCCGTCCTCCCCGGGCTCGGCGGTGGCCACCTTCCGGGGTGGGGCGATCCAAAGCGTTCCCGACCCGGTGTCCCTGGAGGTGGACCGGGAGAACCGGATCTTCATCATCTCCGAGAAAGAAAAGGAAGTGGTAATCTTCGACCGCAACGGCCGCGAGATCGAGCGGTTGGGCGGCCGCAAGACCGGAACCTTCGAAGAACCTCTGGACATGGCCGTGGATGCGGCGGGAAACCTCTTCGTGCTCGACGGCAAGGCGGAGCAGGTCTCGGTCTTTTCCCGAACCTTTGAGCCCCTGTTCAGCATCTCCCTGGACAGCAGCGCGCTGGGGGTGGAAGTGAAGAAGGTGGTGTCCCTGTCTGTTGGCCCTGATGGCTCCCTCTACCTGCTGGACGCCGGTGCCAGGGTGGTGCACCGGCTCAATTGATCTGTCGCGCAACGACCAAGGAGATCGTTGGAAAAATGATGATTATAAAACCACAGCGACTGCTGCCGGCTGTGCTGCTTCTGCTTTTCCCGCTGTTTTGCCCGCCGGTGCCGGCCCAGATCACCGGCCGTGACCTGCCGTCCTACAGCATGGCCGATGCGGACCGGCTGCTCCAGGCTTCCCTGGCTCTGTTCCATTCCAGCAGGCAGGAGGAGTCGATCCCCGGGTTCAGCGACATTCTCGACACCATCCGCCTGAGCACGCCGGTCGAAGGGCTCTCCCCGGCCGAGCGGCGACTGCTGATCACCTGCTACGAGCACCGGGCCCGGGCCCTGTTCAACCTGGGAAACTCGGTGGAAGCGGGCCACGACCTGCGCAGTCTGCTCTCCCTGGAACCCGGGTTTCAGCTCGACCCGGACCAGGTATCGCCAAAAATCATCCAGCTCTTCAACTCGGTCCGCAACGACCTCATCGGGTCATTGACGGTGATCGCCATCCCCCCCTTGTCCACACTGGTGATCGACGGCACCGAGCAGGGACTCACCGACGGTGAACCGGTGTTCCTTTTTGCCGGCAGCCATCGGGTGGAAGTGCGGCGGCCGGGTTACGATCCGTTTCTGCAGCTGGTGGACATCCCCGCCGGGCAGCAGTTGGAAGTGGGCCCGGTGGCCCTGCTGCGCACCATGGCCACATGCAAGTTCATCACCGTTCCGGCCGGTGTCTCGGTGTATATCGACGGCGCCCTGGCCGGGGTCACCGGAGACCGCCCCTCCGCCGAAGCGCGACAGGCCGCCCGGGAGGCGGGGGCCAACCCCCTGGACATCTCCGAATTCCTGCTGGTGCCCGATATCGCACCCGGCACCCACCAGGTGGAGTTCCGCAAACCCTGTCGGGTGGCCATCACCAAGGAACTGAACTTCGGCCAGCCCATCGATTACGTTGACGCCGTGCGCCGCCTGGCCCCCAGCGAGGGCACCATCGCCATCCGTGCCATCCCCCCCGGGTGCACCATCTTTCTTGACGGTGAGCAGGTGGGCACCGGTGACCTGCTGCTGGAAAGGATCTGCAGCGGGGAGCACCGGATCGACGCCGCCTTCCGGGGCGGGCGGTTCAGCACCATGGTACAGGTCGACAACGGCGACCGGGTGGAAGTGACCACCGTCCTGCGGCCCACCCTGGCCTATGCCGGTGTCTTCCCCCGCCTGGGCTTCGGCGGCGGAGTGAGCGACGATGTGGCCGTGGTGCGCCAGGGGCTGTCCGGGGTGAACAGCCTCAACATGAAGTTTCCCGGCGATGCGGAGGTGGACAAGCTCTTCCAGCGCTTTGGCCTCAATCCGGCCCAGACGCCACCCGCGGATCTGCCCATTGAACTGCTGGCCTCCCTCGGCCGCACGCTGGAGTGCAACCTCCTGCTGCTCTCGGTCCGCGAGGGCAGCCAACGGGAACTGCGGCTTTACAGCACCCTGCACCCCGTCCCGGAACGGGTGCTGGTGACCGAGGGCGGACTGCACTCGGCGCTGCCGGGGCTGGCCTCCCTGCTGGACACCACCCCGACGCTGAGCCGGCCCTGGACCGGCCTGCTGGTGGCCGACGTGCCCCTGGCCACCGGTTACCCTGTGATCGGGGTCACCCCCGGCTCACCGGCCGCCGAGGCCGGTATCCACCTCGGGGACGTGATCTCCTCCGTGGAGGGCAGCCGCCTCACCGGTGCGGCCATGGTACGCCAGGCCGCGGACACCGCCGGGGAGGGCGGCAGCCTGGGCCTGCAGCTGAACCGGGATGGCCGCCTCTCCCAGGTGACAGTCCAGGTTGGCCGCACGCCGGTGCTGCTGCCCATCAGTTCGGATCGCTTCCTCTACAACCGTATGCTGGAATCGCTCTCTTCCCGGCTGAACACCGCCGACTCCGGTGGGAACCAGGCGGCGGTGATCAGGTTGAACATCGCCATCTGCCTGCTCCGTTTTGGTCAACCGGAACGGGCCGCCGGCTTCCTCGAGGCGGCCACCACCACTCGGCCGGCGGGAATCTCCCAGGGAACCATCTCCTACTACCAGGCCCGCTGCGCAGCGGACATCGGCCGGGTGGACCGGGCGGAGCGGCTCTACGCCGAGGTGATCAACCACCCGGAGAGCACACTGGTGGACCACGAGGGACCGCCGGCCTGGATTGCGGTGACCGGCCTGTTCAGCGACCGCAGCGCCAGGGGGCAATAGGTTCGAGGACACGTCATGAGGCGGAGAGACTGCCGCGTCGCCCGCTGCGCGGGCTCCTCGCAGTGACAAAGATGCGAACGTGGCTCGCCACGACAGGTGGGTGTATCAGTTGGAGAAACGCACGAGGATGACCGAGATGTTGTCCTTGCCGCCATTCTGGTTGGCGGCCTCCACCAGTTCGCCGCAGACCGCCTCCACACCCTGATCGGCCACCCCGGCCAGCATGCCGGCGATCTGCTCGTCTCCGAGCATTCCGGTGAGGCCGTCGGAACAGAGCAGGTAGCAGTCCCCACCCTCCACACCGTCGCTGCGGATGTCCACCAGGAGCTTCTTGTCGCTGCCCAGGGCCCTGGTCACCACGTTGCGGAAGGGATGAATTTTGGCCTGTTCCTCGGTGAGCATACCCTCCTGCATCTGCTCGTTGACCCAGGAGTGATCGTTGGTCAACAGCTTCAGCTCACCCTGGCGGTAGAGGTACACGCGGCTGTCCCCCACGCTGCCGATGGTGGAGCGGTCCTCGGTCACCAGCAGGGAGACCATGGTGGCCCCCATCCCCTGGTAGCGGCTCTCCTCCTCCACCGCTTCCCGGATCCGGTTGTTGGCCAGGCGGACCGCCGTCTGCAGCCGGTTCCCGTCGTAGGTCAGGTTTTCATCGTAGGCGTAGGGCCAGGTCAACTCACGGTCCCGGCGGGTGTGGATGATGAACTCACTCACCGCATCAACGGCGATGCCGGAGGCCACCTCGCCGGCGGCGTGACCACCCATCCCGTCCGCCACCACAAATAGCAGGTCTTCCTGGTTGATATGGATCCGGTCCTCGTTCACTTCGCGGACCAGGCCCGTATCGGTGAGTCCAAAGGCTTCCACACTGCTCAAACCGTTATCTCCTTGCCGAGGCTGGTAGTATCACCAGCTTCCTATTTTATCCCTTCGACAATTTTTTGGACATGATCTGCCTGCCGGTCCTGCGAATCACCTCGGGGATATCCTTGTTGCGGCTGAGGATCTTCAGATCCATCGGCGTCAAATGGTTGAGAAATTTCATCGCTATCGGGATCGGGGTGCGCGGGTTGGTAACCAGGTTGACCACCACCGAATGGCGTCTGGTCCACTCCCGCTTGATGGCCACGTAGCGCAGCACATCCTCGTGGACATTGCGCAGCTTGACGATGGAGTCCACCTCGGAATCGGTGAGCTTCGGGCTGCGGATCGCCGCGGTACAGATCACCCGGTTGGGGCTTTTCACCAGCTGCATCCGCTCCTCCCGGGTGCCCATCTTGGCCAGGCGGATCTTGCCGGTGATGTCCAGCCGGACTATCTTCTGCAGCATGGTCTCCGGCCGCTTCGGTCCGTCAGGCTGCTGATCCTTCTGCTCGGCACCAGCCGCCGCCAGGTCTTTTTTGACGGGACCTTCCGGCTCCTCCGCCGGCTCCGGGGACGGGGCAACCGCGGGCGCAGGGACTTCCTTCTTTTCAAAGAAGTCGAACTTCAGTTCGTTCACCCGGCCCTTGATGTGGGCATTGAGCGACGGGTTTTCCAGCAGCGCTTCGAGAATCCCGGGTTCGCGCAGAATACGGACCTGGTTGATCACGATCAATTCCATCAGAACCACGGGCACCGCCCTGGCCAGATCGAGAATGGTCCGGTCCGACGTGGCGGGATTGAGGATCACCGCTTCCAGGGGGCCCGACCTCTCGGCGCAGACCCGTGCATAGAACTGGAGCAGTTCGGGCGACCAGCCATCCTCGAACAGCGCCGCCTCGAGGATGTTGTCCGGCATGTCCCCGACGGATTTCTCCGCCGCTGACCGGATCTCCCCCTCGTCGCCGGTTGAGAGCAGATGGAGCACCTCCACCAGGGTGTCGGACTCCATGGGCAGCAACCCTTTTGCCGCGGAGATCCTCACCTCCCGGGAAGCGTTGCCGGCACGAATTTCTGCTAAAACATCCATGGTATCCTGTTGTGGGTGGAATATCGGCGGAGACGCGCCTTCCATGGGAGTGGAAACGTGGATAATAGCGATACAGGGTTTAGCGGAAGAAGTAGTACCACGATGCCGCCACAGCTGCCGCAACGATCACCACCGCCACGGAAATCCAGACCGCGATCCGGCCCGTCGATTTTTTGACTTGCGTAACCGATCCCGCCAGGTGGCCCAGCTCCGCTTCCTCACCGTTTTCCGTCTGCAGCTGCTGCATGTGAAAGAGGTAATTGTTCACCATCTCGTCATCATCAACGCCGATATACTTGGCGTAGGCCCGGATGAACCCCACGTTGAACACCCCTCCGGGGAGCACCTCGAACTGGTTCTCCTCGATGGCGTGCAGGAACTTCATGCTGATCTTTGTCGCTTCGGAGATCTCCTGCAGCGTCACTTCCCGCAGTTCTCTTTCCCTGCGCAGATCTCCGCCAAATGAAGCACCATCGGTCATGGCCGTTCCTCCACACCCCCCCCGGTAACCGGCGGGGCCGCACGGCAACTGAATGAAGATAAACGTCAAACGAGATTCTCCAGCATTGTAGAAAATGGGGGCAAGGGCTGTCAAACAGCGGCGGCCGGTTTGACCTCACCCAACACCATCTGGTAGGTTCGCCACACCCCGGGGCCGCAGCGGCCCGGCCGGACCGCATGCAGAGGAACGGGAACCATGGCCCGGAAAAGCAGACCCACACCCACCGTCCCCCACAGCAGCCACGGTGACCACTGGCCCAACCACGGGACATACCTGCGGATTCTGCTGGCCATCACCCTTTTCGCCCTCGCCCTGCGGGTGGGCTACGTGCTGGAGATCCGCCACCAGCCCCACTTCACCGCCCCGGAAACCGATGCCGCCTGGTATGACAACCAGGCCCGCCAAATTGCCGACGGCCGGCTGGGGGAGGTGCCGTTCTTCCGGGTGCCGCTCTACCCACTGGTCCTCTCTGCCTGCTACCGCCTGTTCGGCGGCGGCTACCTGATGCCGCGGCTGTTCCAGGCCCTGCTTTCGGCGCTGACCATCCTGCTGCTGGCCGAACTGGCCCGCCGGTTGGCCGGCCGACGGGCCGCGCTGCTGGCCGCGGCTCTGCTGGCATGCCACGGGCTGTCCATCTACTTTTCCGGAGAACTGCTGCTGACCACCCTGATCATCGCCCTGGACCTGGGGTTTCTGCTGGCTTTTCTCGCCGCCGAGGACGGCCGGCCGCGGCTGCACCTGCTCAACGGTCTGCTGCTGGCGGCCCCGTTGGGGTTTATCTGGATTCTCTATGGCCACCGGCACCGCCTGAAGCAATCCACGGCACCGGCCGCCCTCTTTTTCCTCGGGGTGGTCCTGCCCATCTTGCCGGTGACCCTGACCAACCTGGTGGCCGGCGGTGAAGCGGTGGAACTGGACGGGTCGCGGCCGGTCTACCGCTACAACTATGCCCTGGCCCTGGGACAGAGCGGCCGGGAAAACGAAGCGCTGGAGCAGCTCCGAGCAGCCCTGGAGATCGACCCCGGTTTCGAGCCGGCGCGTCAGATGCTGAAAACCGCTGAAAGGTAATGGGACAGGTCATTCTGGCTGGCAGGCACTTGGGCGAAATTGATGGTCCTGCAATCACCCTGGGCGACGGTCGCAATTACCGTTGTGCCGGCAGCGATACAAGATTCATGTTGCTTTCATATTGCAGAAAAGCTATATAGATTGAAATATGATCACCCTTCACATCACCTCTGCTGATGGCGAGTCCTTCAACCACCCCATAAAAGGCGATTCGCTGATTATCGGCCGGGCCGAGATATCAGACCTGAAACTCCATGACCGTTTCTTGTCTCGCCGGCACACCAGGCTGTATCGGGAAGGCGGCGTGTGGATGATCGAGGACCTCGGGTCCCGCAACGGAACCTGGCTCAACGGCGAGAAAATCGAAAGCCCAACGGCTCTTCAAAACGGCGATTTCATCCGTATTTCATCAAGTTCGATTGTGGTGCACGATTCGACGGCTCCGGTTTTGAATGAAGAGGCAGAAGGTGTCTTTCCAGTTGAACAGGCCATTTTTCGTCCTGCCGCCCAGTTCATGATCGATACCCAAAACCCGTTTCCGGCTGAAAAGTCCCGCAACACGAGCGATCTGCAACGATACGCGGAGCGGCTCAGAATCCTCAATGAGGTTCACCAGGCCCTCGGCCACTCCATCGCTCTGGACGAACTGCTCGAACTGATCCTCGATCGGGTTTTCGATCACCTGCAGCCTGAGCAGGGGGCGATTTCTCTCAAAGGGGCTGACGGCCGGCTTTACCGGGCTGCTGAGCGGTCCTTGCCGAATATCGCCAGCGGATTTGTGCACTCGGCCAGGCTGACCCGGGAGGTGGCGGGAAAGGGCCTGGCGGCGCTGGTCCTCGATGCCCGGACTGACGAGCGCTTCGCCAGTTCGGAGAGCCTGTTAGAGGCGGGAGTCCGCAGCCTGGTGGCTGCGCCGTTCCTGCACCAGGACGGTCCGCTGGGCATGATCGTTCTGAGATCGACCGCGGCCGTCCGGCAGTTTTCGGAGGGGGACATGGAGTTGCTGGTCAGCCTGGCTTCAGT
>RCNG010001160.1_pt1 | contig 12939 bp, 6 predicted proteins | sample 2041371 | NCBI WGS metagenome assembly RCNG01 (sample SAMN09708227, study PRJNA481090) | Marine sediment metagenome, whole genome shotgun sequencing project. | biome: marine sediment; feature: ocean; material: sediment; isolation source: Sewage treatment plant 1 marine sediment (STP1) ... | reverse complement strand
GCGGCACCAGAGGGTGTACGCCGGGATCTGTGCGAAGCGATGAAGCAGGTGGCGGCCACCGGCAAGGGGCCGCAGGAGCAGATCCCGAGTATGGGCTGCTCGATTAAATGGAAGGAGTGAGTTTTAGGGCCGCGGAAATAAATAAATACCCGAAGATTGCGCCGAATTTTGGCCCAGATTCAAGGCGAGGCAAGGGGCGCATAGTCGTTCTATGTAACCCTTGCCGCAACGCGGAAGCTGGGCCAAAAGACAAGCAAGATTGGATAGTTATTTTTTTCCGTGGCCCTAAGCTCGGATTGAAGCATGAAACACGGTAGGATTACGCCAATGCCAGACACGGCATCCGGACACGATTTTTACCAAAGGACACCACTCATGGTGAATCCGAGCAGTGTGAGTTGACAGAATGCGGCGCTGGCTGACAGGACTGACAGTGGGCCTCCTGGTCGGAATTGCCGGTCTCGTCCTGGGTTTGTCCCCGCTCGGCGCGTCGTTCGAACTGGCCGTCGGCTTGACTTGGTTGTTCAACGTCCGCGGCAGTATCGAACCGCCGGAGGACGTGGCAGTCATCGCCATGGATAGCCGCACCGGCGAGCAGCTCGGCTTGCCAACCCTGCCGCGGGACTGGCCTCGGTCGACCCATGCCGAATTGGTCGACGCATTGGCCCAAGGTGGCGCGTCGGTCATCGTCTTCGACGTGCACTTCGGCCGCGCCAAGGATCCAGAGTCCGATCAGGCCTTTGTCGAGGCCGTGGCACGTGCAGGCAATGTGGTGCTCGTCGAGCTGCTGACCGGCAGGCGCCAGCCGATCGTCAACCAGGCAGGGCGTAACGTCGGTATGGTCTGGAAGGAGGAATCGGTTCAACCGTTCGCAAAATTGGCCGAAGCGGCCAGCGGCTTGGCAAGCTTCCCGCTACCGAAAGAGACTGCCTCCGTCTATCAGATCTGGGTATTCAAGGAAAGCACCGACCAGGCCCCTACACTGCCCGCCGTGGCGTTGCAGCTGCATGCCCGCGATCAGGCGAGCGGATGGCTGGACCGCGTCCGAACCGCAGCCTCCGGCGAACACGTCGCCCTGCCGGACCTCGATAGCGCTTTTTCGGACACCACGCAGTTGCGCACCCTGATGCGCGGGTTGCGGGATATTTTCGAGCGGTCGCCGGAACTGCTGGGTCCCGCAGAACGGGCATCGGCGGACGCATCCATCACCCTCGGAGAGGCCCTCACGGCCCTGTACGCGGGCGAGGCACAGCGATTCGTGAACTTCTACGGCCCTCCGGGCACAATCCCCTCCGTGCCCTACCACGCGGTGCTCAAGGGTAGCGACCCCAATGTGCCGGCCGAGGCGCTCGATTTCACCGGCAAAGTGGTATTCGTCGGCTATTCGGACCTGTTCGACCCCGGGCAACCCGATCGTTTTTACACCGTGTTCACCCGTGACGACGGGGTGGACCTGAGCGGGGTGGAGATCGCCGCCAGCGGCTTCGCTAATTTGCTGACCAACCGTTCGCTGACGCCCGTCGGCGCCTGGACCGCCGTTGCGCTGTTACTGCTGTTCGGCATGTCCATGGGTACCACCGTCTACCTGCTGCCCGGCTACATCGGCGTGCCCGTCGCATTCGCGCTGGCCGGCGCCTACGCGAGTGCCGCTCAGGGGGTGTTCAGCGAACTGGCGGTCGTCCTCCCGGTCGCCACTCCGCTGCTGATGCAGGCACCAGTCGCCCTGTTCATCGGCCTGCTCGGTCAATACCTGCTGGAGCGCCAGCGCGGCCAGCGCATCAGCGAGGCAATCAATTATTATTTGCCGGACGACATCGCTCGCGACCTGACGCAGAACAAACTGGATCCGAACAAGCTCAACCAGGTGCTCTACAGCACCTGCCTGGCAACCGACATGGCCGGTTTCTCCACGATCGCCGAGCATCTGCCCCCGAGGGAACTGGCAGAGTTCCTCAACGACTACTTCGAGACCCTCTCCGCCCCATTGAAAAAACACGGGGTTCATGTCACCGAGTTCCGCGCCGACGCCATCATGTGCGCCTGGACCGCCGAGCAGCCGTCACCCGATCCGCGCCGTCAGGCCATACTTGCCGCACTGGCGGCCGGTGAGGCGATCAAAGATTTCAGGCAGCGACATGATATGCCGGGCGCACGGCTGCGGATCGGGCTGGAGGCGGGCTATGTCTATGTCGGGCACGCCGGCGGCGGCGGACAGTTCGTCTACAGCATTGTCGGCGATTCGGCCAACACCGCCTCACGGGTCGAGGGACTGAACAAGCACGTCGGAACACAAATCCTGGCTACGGGCAACGTAGTGGAAGGCTTCGAGAACCTGGTGATGCGATACCTGGGTGACTTCCAGTTTGTGGGCAAGACCGAAGCGATCCCAATCTACGAGGTGATGGCGAAACGAGAGTCGGTTGCAGATCAACAACTGCGGCTGTGTGAGGCATTCGACGCAGGTATGGCTTTGTACCGGGAAGCCAAATGGTCAGAGACCGCTGCGTCTCTGGAGAAGATCCTCGAGGAGTTCACCGACGATGGCCCCTCGAAGTTTTTTCTGGCGCGATGCCGGCGCTACTTGAGCGAACCCGAACTCGCCTTGGACCCGCGGGTGGTTCGTATGGACATTAAGTGACCAAACGTTGGATTATGCCGTCACGCGGCACCCAAAAATCCGCTATTGTGACACGTAGCGGGCGCTACGGGTCGAGAGAAGAGCGAGCGAAAACGCGCCAGGGCCGTGGAATATTCGGATTAATACCTGATAATCTCATCACTCCCCCGCAATCGTCATCTGCTCAATGAGCCAGGAGCCGGTGCGGGTGTTTCCGCGGGTATCGATGTCACTGCCCACGGCGCGCAGTTGCATGAACATCTCCTTGAGGTTGCCGGCGATGGTGATCTCTTCCACCGGGTAGGAGATCTCGCCGTTCTCCACCCAGAATCCTGCAGCTCCCCTGGAGTAGTCGCCGGTCACCGGATTGACCCCGGAGCCCATCAACTCGGTGACCAAAAGACCCGTACCCATCTCCCGCAGCAGGCCATCCCGGTCCAGCCCCCCTGGATCAATAGCGAGATTGCGCACACCTCCGGCATTGGCGGTGGTCTGCATGCCGAGCTTGCGCGCCGAATAGCTGCCTAGCACATAGCTGCGCAACACCCCGCTGCTCACGAACTCCTTCGCTGCCGTGGCCACCCCTTCGCCATCAAAGGGCGCGCTGCCCGGACCCCGAGGCAACAATGGGTTCTCCTGAATGCGTACGAAATCCGGGAAAATCTGCTGTCCGAGATGATCGAGTAGGAAGGACGCCTCCCGGTAGAGGGCCGAGCCGCTGATCGCTCCGATCAGGTGGCGCAGCAGACCGGAGGCGATGTCCGCCTGGAACAGCACCGGCGCCTCGCGGGTGGAGAGCTTGCGCGCGCCCAGACGCGCCAGAGTGCGTTCGGCGGACTTGCGGCCCACCGTCTCCGGCTGCTCCAACTCCTCCGCGGCACGGCCGCTGGTCCACCAGTAGTCCCGCTGCATGGCGTCCCCTTCCCGACCCACCACGGCACAGCTCAGACTATGCCGCGAACTGGGGTAGCCGCCGATGAATCCGTGGCTGTTGCCGTAGACCTGCAGGCCGGTATGGGTATTGAGGGTGGCACCTTCGGAGTTGTCGATCCGGGTATCCAGCTGTCGGGCGGCATCCTCGCACTCCAACGCCAAAGCGATGGCCCCGTCCGCGCTCAGACCCCAGGGGTGGTAGAGGTCCAAATCCTTGACCTCGGTGGCCATCAGACCGGCATCGGCTAAACCGGTGCAGGGATCCTCCTGGGTGTGGCGAGCGATGTTGCAGGCGGCCCGGACGGTGTCCCGCACCGCCGCCTCGCTCAGATCCGAGGTACTGGCCGAGCCTTTGCGATGACCGAAGTAGACGGTGACGCCCAATCCGTGGTCACGGGTGTGCTCCACCGTCTCCACCTCGCCCATGCGCACCGTGACCGCCAGCCCGGCGTCCTGGCTCACCGCCGCCTCGGCGGAGCTGGCGCCCTGGCTTTTCGCTTCAGACAGCAGGTCGGAGACCAGCCGCTCCAGGTGTGATTCTCGCTGTTGGATATCGTTCATAACGGCAATTTTGAATTGTGAATTTTGAATTGTGAATTGTGGAACTAGCTTCGCTCACAACCCTGATCGATAAAAGGTATCTACGGAGTAATTTCTTTAATTCATAATTCATAATTCATAATTCAAAATTGCGCCGTCAGGCGCTGGTGCCTCCAACGGTCAACTCCTCGATGCGCAACGTCGGCTGCCCCACCCCCACCGGCACGCTCTGCCCCTCCTTACCGCAGGTGCCGACACCCTTGTCCAGTTCGAGGTCGTTGCCCACCATGCTCACCCGGGTGAGCACGTCCGGTCCGTTACCGATCAGGGTGGCGCCCTTCACCGGGCGAGTGACCTTACCGCCCTCGATGAGATAGGCCTCGCTGGCGGAGAAAACGAATTTTCCGGAGGTGATATCCACCTGGCCGCCGCCGAAATTGACTGCGTACAAGCCCTTGTCCACCGAGGCGAGGATCTCATCGTGCTCGTAGGGCCCGGGCAGCATGTAGGTGTTGGTCATACGCGGCATGGGTAGATGGGCGTAGGACTCGCGCCGGCCGTTGCCGGTGGATGCCATCCCCATCAACCTGGCGTTGAGCTTGTCCTGCATGTACCCCTTGAGGATGCCGTTCTCGATCAGCATCGTGCGCTGGGTGACGGTCCCCTCGTCGTCCACGTTCAGGGAGCCGCGGCGGCCGGCCAGAGTGCCGTCGTCCACCACGGTGCAGCCGGGGGCAGCCACCCGCTCACCCATGCGGCCGCCGAAGGCCGAGGTGCCTTTGCGGTTAAAATCCCCCTCCAGGCCGTGGCCCACCGCCTCGTGCAGCAGCACTCCGGGCCAGCCGGGGCCGAGCACCACGGTCATGTTGCCGGCGGGTGCCTCCTCTGCTTCCAGGTTGGTCAACGCTTGGTGTACCGCGTCCCGGGCGAGTTCCAGCGCCCGCTCCTGCTCCAGTAAATAGGCCAAGCCGCTACGGGCACCACCACCGCCGGCGCCCTGCTCTCTGCGCCCCTTGTGCTCCGCGATGACACTTACGTTCAGGCGCACCAGGGGGCGCACGTCGCCGTTGAGGCTGCCATCGTTGCCGGCCACCAGCACCACGTCATGGGCGGCCACCAGACTGACTATCACCTGCTTGACTCGCGGGTCCAGCCGCCTCGCTTCGGCGTCCACCCGGCGCAGCAGCGCCACCTTCTCTTCGTCGCCGAGACTGGCCAGGGGATTGACGGGCGGATAGAGAAGCTGCTTGGTCGGCAGCCCGTGGACCTGCACGCGGCCCTCGCTCCCGCCTCGGACGATGGCGCGAGCCGCCTGTGCCGCCTCCAGCAGTGCCGGCATGCGCAGCTCGTCGGAATAGGCAAAGCCGGTCTTCTCTCCGCTGATGGCACGTACCCCGGCGCCCTGTTCGATGGAGTGGTTACCCTCCTTGATGATGCCGTCCTCCAGCACCCAGGACTCCAGACGGCTGGACTGGAAGTAGGCGTCGGCTGCATCGATACCGGGGGCAAGCAACTGGTCGAGTACCCGGTCCAGATCTGTTTCCGCCATACCCACCGGGGCGAGAATGGTATCGAGGGCGATGTCGAGGGGATTGCTGATAGACTCCAAGGCTTCGGCTCCTGGGTTCGGTCAGGGAAAAGGAATATATTAAAGTAAATCTTGGGGCACCTGAGCGCCTAATCAACGCCGGGCGTCCTCAGGCGTGGGCCTAACCCGGATATTTCAGAGGCCTACCACAGAAACACGGAAAACATGGAGAACTCGTAACCGTTCACGCAGGTCTGAACCTTGGACCGGCGTTGGCGGTTCTCCCGCCATGACGTGACGGAGTTTTGAGTTGTAAGTTTTTAGTTTTGAGTTATTTAAGAACTCGAGTTCGCTTTGCTCGCATTTTTTATCGGGATCGAAGCGCACACTTCAAACTCAACACTCAGAACTTAAAAGATCCTTTGCTATCCGCTTGCCCCTGAACAATTACGTCCAAGCTAACCGCATTTGAGGTAACGGTGGTCAAGGGCCGGAAAGGTGCGGCGCACCGTGGCCTGATAGTCCCTGTCCAACATGCAGCTAACGGCGCCGTTACCGCGGGGTACCTGGGCCAGGACCGAGCCCCAGGGGTCCACGATCATACTGTGGCCGTGGGTCTCCCGGCCATTGATGTGGTAGCCGCCCTGGGACGCCGCTACCACGTAGGCCAGGTTTTCGATGGCGCGGGCACGCACCAGCACCTCCCAGTGCGCCTTGCCTGTGATGGCGGTGAAAGAGGAGGGAATTGCCAACACATCAACACCTCCGTCCAGCATGGCGCGGAACATCTCCGGAAACCGCAGGTCGTAGCAGATGGCCAGGCCCAGACGCCCGAACGGGCTGTCCGCCACCACGATCTCGCTGCCGGGCTCGATGGTGGCGGATTCCACATAGCGCTCGTCCGCATCCACCAGATGGACATCGAACAGATGTATCTTGTCATAGCGGGCCACACGCTCGCCGCGCTCGTCGAACAACAGGCAGGCAGTGCGCACCTTGCCGGCGTCCTGGGCATTCATGGGTATGGTGCCGCCCACCAGCCAAACGCCGTACTTGCATGCCATCCGAGCAAGAAAATCCTGTAACGGTCCATCTCCATCCGCCTCACAGAGCGCCAGCTGGTCCTGGTCCCGCTTACCCATGAATGCGAAGTTCTCCGGCAACACTACCAAGCCGGCTCCGCACTCCGCGGTTTCCGCCACCAATCGTTCGGTCTCCAGCAGATTGGCGCTCACATTCGGGCCGGTGGCCATCTGCACGGCGGCGATCTTGCTTCTTTTCTCTGCCATATGCGTCCGCTTTCTCCATAGAGTCCCGGCCCACGCTGGACCCGGCGCTTCACTGGGTGATCAGTTACAGTGTTCGGCTGTTTTTGTAGGAGCACCGCCGGCGGCGCGAAGACTGTCTGGAACTGGCTGTCGCCGGTTTTACAGCGCCAGCTGTGCCGAGCTTTCTCTATGACCACCTTTCATTTTATACGCACCTCGAATAATCGCACAACCGGAGCGGGGCGTACACCTGGACTGCTCAACGTCTCGTTCAGTGTACGAAAAACCTCTCCTCCGCCGCCGGACCGGACGGATCCTTCTGGGCGTTCTCGGCTGCGGGCTGCAGTAGATTAGACAGCGACCAACCGTCCTGGGTTTCGATCCGCGCGATCTCAGGGTCGCTCCAGGGGCCCGTAACCCGATACTGATAGCGGATCAGCTTGTTCACCTCCTCGCCCATCACTTGTTCCGCCACCACCAGGGCCGCAGCCACCACGGGGCCGCCGACGATGGCCCCGGCCAGCGGCAGGGCGACGCTGATCTCCGGTGTAACGGTGACCAGCTGATCGTAGTCGCGGGTCAGCAGACCGGTACGACCGGTGATCTCCAGGTTGGCCGCGGGACCGACGATGCTTACCTGCTCCGCCTCGGCGACACCACCGCCGAGGGTGAAGCGGCCATCGATACGGTCGAAGGCGTACCCTTTCTTGAACAGATCGGAGAAATCCAGGGTCAGACGCCGCTGCAGGGCACCCAGGTTGAGCAGGCCGAACAGGCGGCCCACGCCAGGGTTCACATCCAACACTCGCCCCTTGCTCAGGTGAAAATCCAGGATGCCCTCGAGGCTGGCCAGATCGACTTCCAGGGGCGGTGCCTGCCACTGCAAATCCGCCTGCATGGTCATCTCCGCTTGGGCGATGGCGGTAGTGAACTGCAGCTCCCGCGTCACCTCGCCCAGGTCCGGGCTCTGCGCTTCCAGACTCAGCCGGGTCTGCTGATCGGACGGGTTCCCGCTCCAACCCCCGCTGCCTTTCAGGGCCACCAAGGGGCCATCCAGCTCCAGCTGGTCCAGCCGCAACCCACCAGGGACCGGCTCAGCCTTGAGACGCAAATGCCCGAATAGCCGCCCCCCGATGAAGAGTTGCTCGACATCGAGGAACAGACCAGGGGCCTGGCGCGGATCCGGCCAAGGCGTTGACTCCGCCTCCGCGGACTCCAGTTCCCAAGCGTCGAGGTTCAGCCGCAACGATTGGAGCCGCACCGAAATGGGCTTCGCTCGCGGATCATCCGGCAGGCGAACACTCCCATGCAGCTGATCCGCGGCCAGTTCCACATCCCAGGCATTCGGCGTGCGCACCATACCCAGCTGCAGGTTGCTGAGAGAACCCTTGGGCAGGAGCAGCTCCTCGATAAGCAGATTCACCTGTTGGGACGGGCGTTGTGGATACTGTTGGGATGGAGCTTCGAAGTGCGATCCGTGGGCGGCAAGCCAGTGGCGCCAGGCGGCCAGATCCACCTTGGGCAGGCTACCCGTAAGACGAAAACCGGCGCCCGGCAGCTCAGGCGGCCGCTCGCTTCCACAGCTCACCTCCGCCGCATCCAGGATCAGCCCCCCTGCGGCGCCGGCGGCCAGGCGAAAGACGCCGGCGATATGCCCATAGCCCCCCTCTACCCGACCACCGGGGGCAAAGGGCAGAGCGCCGGCAATAAACCAAGACCGCGCCTCCGCGGCTGCCTTGTCCAACGGGATGGGCAACCCCACCTCGATACCCTGCAGTTCGGAGTCGAGCCGGAAACTCAACGGTGTATCCGACTCCACATCATTGGAATGCCCGATGTCCAGCAGCAGCCGGCCCGACGCCGCACCCCGCAGCTGGGACCAGAACCAGTGCGGATAATGCTGCGCCAGCCGCTTCGGACTCAGCTTCATATCCACAGTGATGCGGGTGCTGCCCGGAACCCCTTTGCGCGCAGTGAAGGTATCCACATCCAGACGGACGGGATCGCCCCAGACGCGTGCCTGCACCCCTTTCGCGAACACCCCTTCATCGGTAAAGGCGAGGGCACCGTTGAGCTGGTCAAGGGTCAGCCCCCAATCAGGCAGCAGCAGGGCCGCCCCGTTCCAACGCAGGTGGCCATCCACTTGGTACTTGCCCCCCGCCTGCAACGGAATGGAGAGATCCAGCTCCACCCGGCTTTTGCCTCGGACCTGCATGCCGCGGACATAACGCGACTGACGCTGCGCCAGGGGCGTCTCCCGCAAGATGCGGAAGGCGTCCGCGAACGGCCCCTGCACCCCACCAACGATGATCAACGCCGGGGATTTGTCCAGGTCGGCGATGCGTAGCCGGGTCTCCTCCACCTGGCTCTCCAGCAATTTTCCGTCATAAAGCCGGGCCTCCAAGCTCTCGTTCAGGAACCGGATCTCAGCAGTCATCTCCTCGATCCGCGGCCAGCCCTCCTGGTAGTCTAAAATCCCCTCCTCCACGCCGAACAATACCTCGAAGCGTCCTTCCCGGTCGCGGAAGGGGAAGCCGTCGAGCGCTCCACGAAAGATGAAGGCGCCCGAGGTGGCCCGTCCGGAGACGACGGCCCGATCCAACCAGGCCACCAGCTCGGCGCTCATGATCCCGGACGGGATATAGCGGCGGGTGCTGGTGCCGTCGCCGTCGGAGAAATCAGTCTGCATGTCCAGAAAAGGCGGGCTACCGTCTCCGGGAAGACGCAGCAGCAGGCGACTGCGGGTTTTCAGATCCTGGTTCTCCAATACGATCTCGTCGCTGCCGATCTGCAGACTGTCCTCCTCTCCCAAGCGCCATGCCAGTTCCCCACTCAGGCGGTGGGCCCGTAGCGGCCAGCGGAACAGGTCGGTGAAGCGCAGTTCCAGATCCTCCGAGTCCAACTGCACCACACCATGCTCCTGATCGGCGCGGAAGGTCAGATCCAGCCCGCTCACCCCTGGGGCGTCACCCCGGGGCTCTAGCTGCAAGCCCGTCACCCGACCGACGCTTTGCCAGCGGACCTCTCCGGCAACCGGCAGTTGCAGGTTCAGTTTCAATCCCAACAGCTCGCCCCGTGGCTGCAGCTCCTCCAGCAGCGTCCGCCAATCCTCCGCAATGGGCAGGGTCTGCGCCACCGCAGCCAAGTCCTTCAGCCACAGCTGTCCCGCCCCCAGCTGTACCTGGGTGACGGTGGCGCCCTGCTCCCGGACCCGCACGGCCAAGTCGGCCCCAGGCCAGACCTTGCCGTCGTGCTCCAGCACCAGCTCTTTGAGGCCCAGGCGCCAACCCCGGACCTCGCGCCGCCAGTCCAGCCACCCGGAGATTCGCTCCAGCCTGGATCCAGCAGGGCCTCCACTCAGCTGCAGATCGCGCAGTGTAAAGTGTCCGGAAAGCGATTCACCGCGCCCTTGCAACCAGTGGCTCCACAATTCCACCTCCGCCACCGCCTCCAGCTGGAGTTGGGCCGGCAACAGCCGCTCGGACAGTGGTGCCAAGGCGAGCCCGGAGCCCTTGAAGTAGATATCGCCACTCCAATCCAGGGGCGTGGCCGGGTCACCGAAGAAATCTGCCCGCAGCTCCCCCTGGCCATCACCGGAACCGGCAATGCGCCCCTTGATGTCGAGCTGGTGGCGCGCACCCGAGTTGACCAGCTGCGCATCCACGTCGACAAAGCGCAGCGGCGGCGCGCCGAGACGGCGGTTGTCCCAGACGATCTCCCCACCCAACAGGCGCAGACGGCCTTGGCTGAGAAAGGGGGCGGGGGAGATATAGGTATCGGTATCGTTGCCTTCGTCCACATCCAGGCCGATCAGGAACACCTCGCCGTCCTGTTGCCGGCGAATGATCAGGCGCGCGCCGACGATGGTGACCAGCCCGATACGGGGCTCGCCTGTCAGCAGGGAGTCGATCAGATCCACGCGCAGACGCAGCTCGTTGAAACGCAACAGGGGCTTGGCGTCAGCGGGATTCAGGATCTCGACACCGGAGAGGCGCAGCTCCGGAGAGAGGCCGGCCAGCCGGGCATCCAGGCGCTCGATACTCACCGGCGCCTGCATCACCTGGCTCAGATCAGCTGCCAGCTGCTCACGGTAGTCGGTAGCCAGGGGCAGCATCAGTCGCATGCCGCCAACCACCAACCCGCTCACGACCACCAGCAGGATGATGCCGGCCCAGACCTTTGCCGCAAAGGACTTCAGGATGTGGATCATGCTAGTAACCGTTCACGGTAAACGGTTAGCGGTAAAACGGACAAGCGGACTGTGCCCACCATCCTACCTTCTACGAATGTGAGAATCGGCGGACAGCCCACCCTCCATGACGCCCAAGGCTGCAAGCCAGTATGGGGCAGGCCGAGGTACTGTATTTAATTCGACCGTCAACTGAAAACCGGCAACCGTGAACGACTGGCCTTCATCAAACCAAAACCACGTCGTACTGCTCCTGAGTGTAGAGCACTTCCGCCTGGAGCCTGATCGGCTTGCCGATGAACTCCTCCAACTCGGCGAAATGGGTGGACTCCTCGTCGATCAGGCGGTCGATCACCTCCTGGGAGGCCAGCACCAGCAGGGTTTCCACATCGAACTGCCGCGCCTCACGCATGATCTCCCGGAAGATCTCGTAACAGGTGGTCTCGGCGGTCTTCTGTGAGCCCCGTCCGCCACAGCAAGTGCAGCTCTCGCACAGCACGTGCTCCAGTGACTCACGGGTGCGTTTGCGGGTCATCTCCACCAGCCCCAGGGACGACACTTCGCTGATCTGGGTCTTGGCGTGGTCTTTGGCCAGGCACTTATCCAGCGCCCGCATCACTTGGCGCTTGTGCTCCTCCTCAACCATGTCGATGAAATCAATGATGATGATGCCGCCTAGGTTGCGTAGGCGCAGCTGACGACAAATAGCCTGGGCCGCCTCCAGGTTGGTCTTGAAGATGGTCTCCTCAAGATTGCGATGACCGACGAAGGCGCCGGTATTCACGTCGATGGTGGTCATGGCCTCGGTCTGCTCTATGATCAGATGACCGCCCGACTTGAGCTGAACCTTGCGCTCCAGCGCCTTCTGGATCTCATCCTCCACCCTGTACAGGTCAAATAGGGGGCGTTCCCCCGGATAGTACTCCAGGCGCGGCAGCACATCGGGGATGAGCTGAACCACGAACTCCCGGGATTTCAGGTAGGTGGAGCGGGAATCTACGCGGATACGCTCCACGTCCGGCCCAACCAGATCGCGCAGCGCCCGCGACGCCAGGGGCAAATCCTCGTGGATCAGGGCGATCTCGCTGTCCGCTTTCACCCGCTCCTGGATCGACTGCCACAGGCGGGCGAGAAAACGCATGTCCCGACGCAATGCCTCGTCGCTCACTCCCTCGGCGGCGGTGCGGGCGATAAATCCGCCGAGGCACTCGGTCTCTGCGATAAAGTTGCCCAGTACACCGCGCAGGCGCTGCCGCTCCTTCTCGTTCTCAATTTTCTGGGACACGCCGATATTGCCCAGGCCGGGCATGAACACCAGGTAACGGGAAGGGATGGAGAGACTGGTAGTCAAGCGCGCTCCCTTGGTGCCCAGAGGATCCTTGACCACCTGCCCCACCACCATGTCGCCCTCCCGCACCAGCTCGTGTATCGGTTCGTCACGCGGCTCCGTCTCCCCGTTACCGATGTCGGACGCATGCAGAAAAGCGGCCCGGTCCAGGCCGATGTCAACGAAGGCCGCCTGCATTCCAGGCAGCACCCGGCAAACCTTGCCGCGGAATATGTTGCCCACCAGGCCCCGGCGGGAAATGCGCTCAACGATGATTTCCTGGAGCACCCCGTGCTCGATCAGCGCCACCCGGGTCTCCGGCGGCGTTACGTTGATCAGCAGCTCTTCACTCACTGGCCTGGCCTACATCCTTAAACAATCTTGATTACTCCCCAGACTCAGCTATCCACCCAAGGGCAGGTATAGGTTCTGAGTCATTAATTGTGAAATGTGAATTTATTAATTGTTAATTTTGCATTTCGGTGCTCGTTTCGATCGCAGTCATTCTCCTTCAAAAACTGCACGCAAGTCTCGACC
>RCNG010001159.1_pt1 | contig 12939 bp, 7 predicted proteins | sample 2041371 | NCBI WGS metagenome assembly RCNG01 (sample SAMN09708227, study PRJNA481090) | Marine sediment metagenome, whole genome shotgun sequencing project. | biome: marine sediment; feature: ocean; material: sediment; isolation source: Sewage treatment plant 1 marine sediment (STP1) ... | reverse complement strand
ATTTGCGCATAATATGTCACCTTGTGTTAATTCAATCATGAGTGCCTCCTTCATAGTATCCGGGTGGCACGAAACCGCTATCCCCGAACTTTTTATGGCGTTTCGGTGCACTCTTACAGTGAACAGACATCCATCCCGATCGTCGATAAAATCGATCATCGGTCTGGCATCCAGTGTCCGTTTGATGCCGGAGCCGAGGCCCCGGTAGGGCAAAATCATGGTTAATTAGAATCGCTTTTTTGATAAATACCGGTTCTGATTCTGTCTTTCCTTAAAACCATTTATTTGCCATCAAATCTAAACATTACAATTCGAGGAGGTTCACGATGCAGGCCTCAATCCAAAATACCGTTAACAGGATTATTGCGTCTTTCACCACGGTATAGAAAGACGGTCAACAACATCCCTTCTTGCCAAAACCCTGGAACAGAGTTCCCAACGGTATAGGTCTGGATCGATAGTTGTCTGGTATCGCATTTCAAAAACGTCATGTGCCTGTCGGCGAAGATGTATGTATTCGTCCATCATCTCTTCGAGTTTCTCTACGCTTTCAATCCAATCATCCTCAATCGTATCCGGGAGACCGCCGAAAATATCGTACCGGTCTTTCATTCTGCGTGAAATAACCTTGTACACCATTTCATCCTGTGTCTCATGATAAACTAGATTGAGCATATCTACGTTTCGTCTGGCCTGACCGAAACGTTTGATACGCCCCAGCCGCTGTTCCAGTCGCGATGGGTTCCAGGGCAAATCCACGTTAATGAGCGTTCCAAGAGTCTGCAGGTTCAACCCTTCACAGGCAGCGTCGGTCGCTACAACCAGCCGGATCTCCCGTCTCTTGACAGCGCTCTTGATATCTTCACGCTCCACGGAAGCGAAATCCTCTTCCCGGAATAGCCCGCTTTTACCTGTTCCCGCGTAGACGCCAACAACTTCGCCTGTGAGAGATTTTGCTAACGCCTTACCGAACGAATATGCGGTATCGTAATACTGGCTAAAAATGATGCAGCCATGTTCGAGCCAGGTTTTTCCCTCACTACGGAGCGATGTCAGGAAATGCTTTACCGCATTTAGTTTTGGGTCACGTGCTTCAGGGCGTGACAGCTCCTCAACGATAGTATGAAGGTATTTGGCTTCATTATCCGTGAGGGCGCTCATGGCCTCTTCCATCAGCCGCGTCTGCTCTTCTTCCTCAAAAATCTCCTTTCGTAACATTCTCTCGGCTGTCGCCCTGCCGGATGCAAAACTGGAACATATCCGCTGAAGAAGCAGGGTTTTCATGAAGCCTGCAGCTTTGGTTCGTTTTTGCAGCGCTATGGTAAACGATTCCGCTGACTGATAGGCGAGATCGAATGGCAGGTTTGTCAGAAGTCCCAGGCCGCTGAACCCTACGCCAGCGTAGGCAGTGGCAGGCGCATCCGGATTGGGATGGATGTTCACGCCAACCTTCTCCAAAAGACCCGCATCTTCCAAAGTCTGTCTGCGTCGCAAAACTGTATGGCGAATGATCGGGTTATTATCTCGCAGGAATCCTGGCTCCCGGGCTTGACCAACCGCCTGTTGTTCAAGAAAACCCAGCGATCCAAAACCCTGATCGGAATAAAAAATCTGTTCAGGCATCCCCAGTTGCAGACGCAATGTTGCAAAAAGAGCATTCTCACCTGCAGGCGGCAATGGATTGCGCAACCATTCCCAGGCCTCCTTTTCTTCTAAGGGCGTTTCATCCCCCTTCACCACTGGCAGCGCTTTTTCATAGTCGGTCCATCGGCTGTAAAGTTCACGACCGAGGACAAAATCGGCACCGCTATTAATGATACGCAGCAGGTCCCACAACTCATGGACTTCAGTCTGGATAGGAGTTGCCGTGCCGAGTAACAGGTTTTTTGTCCGAGATCCAATTTTCAGCATGAAATCAAGCAGGTTGTTCGCTTCTTTCTTCCTCTGGCCGAGACCACCACGCCTGCGTGCCTTATGCGCCTCGTCAAGAACTACCGTCCCATATTTACGTTCGAGCAAATACCCACGTTCATTTGAGTCGTGAAAAATCAGGCCGGTGGAAACAATAGCAATACGCAACGGGCAGCGGGTAATGTCCTCGGCTCCGCGTGTTTTGATGGTATGACCTTTGGGATCGATCCAAACCTTTTTATTTGATGACCAGACCGCGCTCGGGATGCCGAGCTTGTCGTACAATTCCACCTGCCATTGCACCGTCAGTGTCGAAGGGCAGAGAATCAGAACCGGACCGTCTCCAAGCAGGGCCGAAATCATAGCGCTTGCCGCCAGTGCCAGTGTTTTGCCGACCCCAACCTCATCGGCGAGCAGCAGCCGTGCCTTGCCGTATGTCTCGCGGTGCTGCATGAACATGGTAACAAAGGAGCGCTGCCACGGCTGGAGCTGTTCACCGCCGCGATAGATCGGACTCTCAGCCAGAGCCGCGGCAGGCAGTTCATCAGCGTTTGCCTCTTCAAAGCGGATTTCTATACGATCCGCTACACGCTTGATTTCTTCAACAATAGCATCGGGCAGGGGATAGGCATCATGCCAAAGGGCATCAAACTCCTCTTCGACCCAGGCGACACCCTCCGGCGATGGGTCCTCCCAGAGGATCTCATAGTTCTGATCAAAGGCGCTCTTGGTCTCGTTGATTGAACCGAGGAAGCACGACTTTAGGCCATCGGCAGCCTCGATAACGCCAGCCTTTCCATGGATAAAAACGCGGTCCTTCGGCACCACCCGTATCTCGATCCGTCCGCTGGTCAATAATTCATGCAGCCGCCGGTAGCGATCCCGGTGGAGCAGCGCCTCGACCTCGGCCGGGGCCTCGTTCCAACGCTCCTTGAGTGCTGTTTCGCGAACATGCTTCGACACGGCCACATCGGCCGCGTCAAGCTCGCTGTTACAGACAATCTGTATCTTGGGGACAGAGGCGATCTCTTCGCCTACCAGTTCGAAGATCGAACTGCGGAAATAGCCGGCGATACGCTTATAAGACTTTGCCCCCCGAAGTCGATCAGCGAGAAAGGCATGATCGAGCCTTTCGCGGCGCGATGAGAAGCGGTTGATAGTCGCCATATTGTCAGAGGGTGTTAGAGCCATTCTTTACGCTCAAGGACGTCCCAGGCGAGCCTGATATGCTTTTCCTGAAACATTCGTTTGCGGTCATTCCAACTATAGGTTTTTCTGACCGCCTGGTCTGTTGTTGTGGCGCATTCACGGGTTGCAACCCAGTGAACGGTAGACAGAAGTTCCATGCCGAATGGTGTTTCAAAGCCGGAAATAAGATCCACAACCCTTTGAAAGTGGCTCTGGGTGGAAGGGTGACCTTCAAGAAAACTCTCCGCCTGTGGCAGAATCTCGGGTAGCAAGTCGATCTCGCGTTGCGGATTGTCCTCCGCGTCACCGTACCCGGTTATGAAGTGTCCTTCCATAAGGGACAACACATGGCGCAGGTTCCGGGCATACGGTCCATAGGGCCCCTTGTCGTACTGAAGTTTCAGTCTTTCTCCCGCCTCCTGCATAAAATACATCAATTTGTGAATCTCTAGAAGCGTTACAAATGGGTCCATGGCCGCCGCAAGATACCGGCGCATCAAAACGAGCAGCGCTGCTCGCCCGACAGTCAAACCCGGCGAATTCTTGGAATGGGCCATTTTTTCGGCAGGAGGCGCTCCTTTCGGTTCATAGAGGAAAACCTGTACATCGGCCAGGTCCTTGAAAGCCTCTTCGATTTTCGCCCTGACATCCGCCCAACGTAAACCGCCAAGGCCACAACCAAGGGGGGGGATGGCAATGGAATGGATGTTTCTTTTACGCACCTCTTCAGCCAGAGCCTGAAGTCCGACTTCAATGTCCTCCATCCGGCTCTTGCCTTTCCAGTGGCGTTTGGTTGGAAAGTTGATCACATAGCGCGGGTTGTGGAGGAGATTAAGCTCATAGATGAACATCTTGCCCGGCTGCAGTTCCTTCTTGTCGCATACAGCCTTATAACGCTTGAAATTTTCAGGAAAAACCTTCTTGAATTGAAGGGCAATCCCTCGACCCATGACCCCGACACAGTTCACGGTGTTCACCAGCGCCTCGGCATTTGCGCATAATATGTCACCTTGTGTTAATTCAATCATGAGGGCCTCCTTAATATATTTAATAATACCAAATACTTTCGATGGTCACGACAGGTTTATGCTGGACATTTCGGAGAATGCCGTTGACTTGATTGCGTATCTTGTCATTTAAGACCCCGATTTTTTCCACCAGATGCCAGGCGCAAGTGTCGTGGATCAAAAACTCAGCCTGCTTGCCTTCCTTGACCAGCGGATCACGGAAGTCAGTCGATGAAACCGCCTCCCAGTCTACTTTGTCCAACTCATTGCGGCTATTATAGAACTCAGCATAATAACTGCCAGCATTCCGATCAGAGAAAGCCCAGCGCGCCCCATGTCGATCTGCCCAGTCGATAGCTGCTCGCATATCCACTTGCAGATGCAGAACTGGTTCCTGCCCATCACGATAATGGGTCAGATCGGGATGATTGCCCATGTTAAGAATATAAAGCATGATTGAGCGGGGACAAAAATAAAATGGCACATACTCGCCAACCTTAGTTTCCGGATGGCATGATACCGCTATCTCGTACAACCGGCGCCGCTTGATTTCGGTCATGCCGATGGAGATCTGACCACCCTCCTGCCCAACACGCCGCCCATCCGCTTCGATGCAATCAGCAGCCACAATAGAGGCGAGATTGTCGACATGGGTGATATGGTAGATTTTCGGCTGGGCCGGTGGTGTTACCATGCAATCCTCACTTATCCCAATCGCTGGCTCTTGATTAGTTCCCTGAGCACCCTTGCGGCGCGGGCCTCTTCCGGCCGCATTTCTTCAAGGTGTTTGGCCAGGTAGTCCGCCAGTTCCACGGCCAGGTCACGCTGGGTCATATCGCCGTAGTAGTCGGGGATATTCATGGTCAAATGGGCCTGTACCTCATTGCCGTCCATATCTTTAGCAAGTTCCATAATAGCGTAGAGCACGGCCCGTAGGACCGACTGGTAGAGCTCCGAGCCTTCACCCATCTCGGCCCGGCCGAACTCCACCGCGCTTTTCAGCCGGGCGTTATTGGCCCTCCGGCTGGCCATGAGGGCCTGAAAGTTATGCACCTTAAAAGCCTTGGCAAAATTTTGATAGTTGTCGATCTTTTTGGTGCCTCGGGCTTCCAGGTCGAGCATCTTGAGGTAGAATCGTTCCGCCCCGGAGAGCCTGTTCCAGTGACGTTTCTCGATGCCATGTGGAACTAGACATTGGTTGGCGGTATCCACAGCAAAACCGATGAGTCCGTCCACAAAGGTGGTTTCGCCCTTGACCCGCGGCCGGATCGCCTCGGTGGTCATGTCCCGGCCGTCGATGATGGCGTAACGGGTGAGAACGCGAAGAGCTGCTGCATAGCCCGCCATCTGGATGTCGGCATCTTCGAAGACGTTCTCGTCACGGTAGAGGCCTTTGGCCTCCTGATTGAGACCGGTAAGGTTACGAATCTGCAAGGCGACCTCATCCTGGAGATCCCATGCAAGGTCATCGCGGGTGGCCTTCTGTTTGCCCTGGCGCTTGCGACAGACAAGCAATATCGTACCCTTGACGTGACTCCCCGCTCGCAGAGCGCTGTCGGTCTCGGTGACCACATACCAAGCGGCGGTGACCTGCAGGCCCGAGGCCCAGACGATGTTGGCCATATCGGCCCAGATGGGGCCGTCTTGGTGGGTGAACATGATGACCTGAATGCCGTTGTCCGGCATGCACTCGGTCATCCGTTTGTAGGCCGCCACCATTCCCCGGCGAAAGTCCTCACCCTCGCCCTGGATGGCCAGCGAACGGCGGCTGTCCCAGACCCAGTCAGCGAACTCGGGAGGCGGGTCCTTGCGCAGCCAGGCGATGAAGAACTCCAGGATTTCTTCATATTTCACCGCATCGCCGTATGGGGGGTCAGTTATATAGATATCAGAGATTTCTGCCAGTTCACCTGCGGTTTGACATGATATTTTGTTGGCTCCCCTCATAACTGACAAGGGTAGCTTTGAACCAAACAATTGAAGGAGTGGAAAACCGGCTCTACATCCATAGTTGTAGAACGTATTTAATGCTTGATTGTAAAACACATGGGCGGGGTTATCACTTGCGCCGCCTGTGCGCCCACCGCCACCCGGTTTGCTGGATCCGGCTTTTGAGGTCGTCCATTGACAGAGTTTACTGGTGTAATCGAGAATCCTTGCGAGGCGTAATAGTGTTTCACCGCTCGTGGTCTCCTCACGGATTAAAGCAAGGAGCATTAAATGGCGCGCTGGGAAAAGGTGGTGCCAATGCGTCCAGCCGCGGGTTCGGATAGGCTCATCGGTCTTGTCGCCAGGCTCAATGCGCATGTCCGGAATCCAGCCCTTGGCCTGCCACTCGGAAAAGTGTTTGGCCACAAACTCTTCGACCATACGTTCACGATGCAAGTCGTCCTCAGAGACTTCTGTAAATTTATAGTTAAATTGTTTTCCGGACTTTTTCGGCTTCATCCAATGGATGGCATACAGCCGCTCCTGGTAGATATCTTCAGAGCGCGGTTTATAATCAAATTTTTCCCATAGACGAAGAGTGTTGCCTGTGGAACCATCCTTATCACGGTAGTCCCCACGCAGTGTGGAAATCTTCGTCTGGTAATTCCGGCCGCCAACAGTATGAAAAAGATAAGGTTCTTGACCTCGGCCATCTGAACGGAGTGTACCTGTTGATGCAGCCGCCAACTCTTCGGATGATACCCCCGACCTTACCTTGATCTCATAGCGTTTTTGGGACGGTAGCGGAATAAATTCAACTATTGCTCGCTTGCCATAGCTAAGAATCCTTGAAGGGATTAGGGGTACTAACCAGCCGGTTTGCGGGCAACGGACTTCCACACAATAAAGGAAGGCTTTTGCCCTCCATCCGCTGCCGTCGGTTTCAACGCCCAGCCTGTCGATTTTCGCCAGCACCTTTTCCACAATTTGACGCTCTTCATTTTGTTGCGTTTCCCGTTGTTCAGGTGAGCTCCCGACGATATGGAATGCGCCCCAGGTAAGCATGCAGGCAATGGGGTTAAGATCTGAGGCAAAAACATCGCAGCCTATCCGACCTGCCTCAAAGGGGATCTGGCCTGAACCACTGAAGGTGTCGGCCACTTTCGGTCGATGTCCAAAACGCATGACACCCAGTTGCTCAACTAATTCAGGAAGCGATTGCGCAAAAGTGCCAAGATGGGCATTGACCGCATCCCAAATATGGTCGTGGACAATGCCCATGACCTCTTCGGATCGCTTGCTCTGATTCACTCTCTCACGGTGTGGAACCATGGGCAGCATTTGCGTTTCCAAACGGCGGCGTTCCAGTTCGAGCAAGTCTTTCCGCCAAGCCACTTTCACATCAGCGTATTCAGGATTTGACCAGTCTATAGGAGAAGATTCGGGAAACACGTTTGCTGGTATGGTGGTGAAGTAATCAGATATTCGAGAAATAGACAGTGTAGCGAGAATTTCCTTTGGTCTGGGACGACGTTTGGCACGAACGGCGAAGGACTCGTCATCCATAGCCATCAGCTTCTCAAAGATAGCAAGATCGCATGCCGGGTCATAGGTGGCCGGCAGCAGGCAGCCGAGGATACAGGCCTTGTTCAAGATGAGCGGTTTACGTCCCTTCCAGTAGGCACCAAGAGGAACAAGGGTCTGCCCGGCTCCCGCTTTTCTTTCCTTGAACACCTCTGCCGAGAGCTTCTGCACCGGCAGTAACCGTTCAATCAAAGCTGGCGCATCTTTCAAAGAAAATGGGATAATTGCTTCACTCATTTCAAATCCTTAAACAAGGGGAGATTGAATAAATCTTTCTGCCGAGGCCGGGGTTTCCTTCCTGGCGGCGGTTTCTCACCATCGGAAAGGGCGTGGAATAGAGCACGCCGCCAACCGCGGCGGGTGTCCTCCGGCAGACCGGCCTCGGCCACGGTCATGGCAAAAAGCCACCAGCGCTCCTCGGGGCGCAGGGCTGCCCATTTGCTACAGATGATGAGGAACTGCTGGGCGTTTGCGGTTTCAGCGGCCCAGGCCAGTACACATAGTTCCTTGCCCAGCAATCTATCCACCAGATTGGTGCCGGTATGCCAACGGCCCACGCGTATCTTGGCTGCCTTGAGCCGGGCGTTGAATTCACGGCGGGCAGGATCGGCGATAGCTGACCAGACCGGACGCTTGAGCACAACCCTTTCTTCGTCGCGGGGAATGCCGCCCTCTTCCCCCCGATATCCATAGTCTTCGATAATCACCACCGGTTCTTTTCTTGCAGCCGGAATCAGGACGCGAAACAGGTGGGAGCCGAAAATGTCCGGGGCGCCGAAGTCGATGGTTTTATGCTCGCCAAGACGCGAAGAGGGGAGGTTTTTTTCTTTTTTACGCATCTTTATTTTAGACCTTTGCGTCTTATCCAGAGCCTTATTGCTCGATATCTTCAGCCCGCAGTTCCATGCCGAGCTTCTCGGCGAAATCCTTGAGATCATGACCCGAGGCGAAATGCGCCTTGCGGAAAGTCATGGTGACCGGTGTGTCGGGAGTGAACTTTTCTAACACCTTAGAAAGAAGCGCCTCGATAAATGCCGCATCCACCTGGATTTCCCCAACATTAACCGCAATCATCCGGTTCCCTTGGCCAACGGTCAGCACAATCCCTTCGAAGCTTACGGATTTATCGGCGGCCTGTTTCAATCCTTCAAAGGTCTTGCTCCGTGAATCGAGCTTGCGGCCGGTACGCGAGACAAGGCGGCCGGGCTTCACTTCGTCAACCTGAACACCTCTCTTGCCTTTGGCCTGAAAACGGAACTCCGCCTTGGTCTCGATCTTTTCCGCTTCGGCAAAGACACGCAGCAGGATTTCGCCGTCTCCGAGGGTAATCGGACCATCGTATACTGTGCCGTCACGCGGTTCACTGCCATCAAGGGTATAGCGGATCTCGCCCTTGGGAGCGACAAAGAGTTCAACACTGCGGGTGCCGTCCTTTTCTGAGAGCTTGTTGCGGAGGACGAGGTTGTTAGTCCAGGTTACCGGATCGCCGGTTTCGTACTGGTCAGAGGGATCGCAGACCAGGAAGTTCACCCGCAGTGCCGAGGTGGTGAAAACCTGGTCTTTGAGCTGGGTGCTCGTCTCGCTGACCGGTCCGTCTTCGGTGAGATAGATGCGGGGGGAGGGACCGGCGTTCTGCGGGTTGATACGCAACCGGACCTGGCCTGCGTCGTCAGGCCCGGACTCGGCAATGATTTGAACGGAAGTGCGTTTCTGTTTCGGTTTCTTGGTGATATAGCCATTGCCGAGGTCCTCCCACAGCCCACGGTTGCAGGCAATGGACTTGAGGGTGTCCAGTCCTTTTGGCGGCAGCCACGGCATGCCGGCCTGCTCGGCATTGCGGTCGACTACATCGGACCAGCGAGCCTCGTCCAAGTTTTCCGGCCAGAGCAGATCCTGAGCCTTGTCACGGATGGCGTCGAACTCTTTATCTACGTCAAGATAAAGTTTTAGCGGGTTGGCGGTCAGGGTTTTTTCAATCTGCTCCTCACCGTTGAAGGGCCTGGTGGCGTCGCGGGTCATGTCAAGGGCCTTTGGGGCAAGTTGTGACGGTCTACCGGCACGCTGGATCGGGAAGAGCACCTTGTCGAAGAGGTTGAGGATGGTGGAGTTGAAGTCCTGCTCATAACTCTGCTGTTTTCGTTCCAGATCCTCCCGCTGCGAGTGCCCCTTGGGGATACGGCCGTCTGCCTTCTGGGCGGCAAAGAACTGACGCGCCGCTTTTTCAACGCTGCCCATGGCTGTTTTATCACCGGTGAGAACACAGAGGTTGTTTTTCTGACTCAGGCCCTCGAAAAATTTCTGGACCTCCTCGGGCGGGATCTTGGAATCCGGGCTGACCACCAGCAACACGCGGCCGCGGCGCACCCGGTCAGCCACCTCCTCCAGCCTGGGGAGTGGCAGGACATCTTCGTAACAAGTCTTGCGGGAGGCTTTGAACATGTCCTGCAGACGATGACGGATCAGATTGTCAACCTGGGGCTGTGGGGCGTCATGGGCCAGGCCTTGCAGGAGTTTGGTAAGGTTCTCCTGCCGGTCGAAATAGTAACGGCCTTCCGGAGTATGGTGGATATACCAGGCCATTTTTTCAAGCTCATCGAAGGCCGAGAGGAAGTCGGACGGCTCGCGCAGCGGTGAGACCAGGCACTCAACCATTTCTTCCCGGGTGAGCCCCTTAACCGCGTTGACAGCTGTTGACAGGCTGGCAGAGAGAAGCAGCACCCCGATCTGATTGGCTGTTTCCTTGCCGGTAGCAAGATCAATGATCTGGGCGTGGGCAGATTGCTGCGCATCCCAGAGATCCTTGGCAATCACGTCCCGCATTCCGGAAATCTCGGTCAGCTTGTCACGGACCTCGGCAATTGACAGGTCGAAATGCTGAGGGCCGACGAGAAAGACATCATTGGCCTGCCGTTCCCAGACAGACTTGAGAAGCCGCGAAACCAGCTCAATGAGACCCCGGGTCTGCTTGAACTGCTCATTCTCTTTAAAAAGCGCAATGACATTCTTGAGTCGTGGGTGAAAGGGGTAAGTCGCCTCAATCTCGTCGGCAGCCGCCTCTGCTCCACGATTAGCGGTCTTTGATTTGGCGGCCTCTTCCAGCTTGCGGCCAAAGGTAGCAGCAACATCTTCGATCTCTGCCCTGTCAGGAAGCGACTTGAAAAGACGTTTGCGCAGGATGTCGTATATCTCATTTGCGGCAAGGTCCACCGGCGTTATGTTGCGTTCCTGACGCCCCAGTTCAGCGCGCGCATCTTCAAGGGCGCGATGGATGAGTTTGGCCCCGGTATCATAGGCTGCCGAAAGATCTGAAACAACCACGCAGACATTTTTCTTTTTACCTGCTGCTGTCAGCAGGTTGGCAAAAGCGCGGGTCGCGATGTCCGCCACCGTGCCGTTTCCCACTTTCTGAGTATCAAGATAGTGGAAGTAGGGGGGCATTTCGTCAAGCAGGATGAGGACAGGTTGATCGCCCTCAAAAAGTTTGAGCCAGTCTTTTTCATCCGGCGCCTTAGGACCGCTGGTCCAGAATGGGCTGAACTGATCCCCTTTGCCGAGTTGGTGCGCAATCTCGCCCCAAAAAAAATGATCGGGATTGTTACGGCCGTTGAAGGCGGCAGTGCCGGCACTCGCGAAAGAAGATGCCTGTGGAATCCCTCCACAGTGGGTCTTCCGAAGTTCCGGATGCTTGGCAAGCAGACCAAAGCCGACCAGAAGATGGGTTTTACCACCGCCCATGGCCTGTTTCAGATGAAAAACAGCTTGGGAGGAGGTGCCAGCCAGACGCGCAAGCCCTTCACTGATGAGGTCCTGCATGCCTTGGGTGATGCTGGTTTTCTCGAAAAATGCCTCGCCATTCCCTTCTGCGGTTATCAAATCGTCAAGCTGCTCAATCTGATCGCTGAGCTTGATCGACAATGCATTCGGCTGCAGTCCGCAAGCATCTTTGATCGTTTTCATAGGATTTTAACTCCATCAGGGTGCAATTTTCTTCTCTTCAATGGTCGGCAGTCTCCCCGGCGCTGCCGCTTTTGACCCAATCGTCGATTTTTTCTTTCTTGAATTTCCAGAGGCGACCAACCTTGTGGGCAGGTATGTGCTTTTCGCTTATCCACTTGTAGGTGGTATCGCGATTGATGCCAAGATATTAAGCTATTTCATCGACAGAGAGACACCGGTTTTCTTTGCTTTGACGCCTGAGTGTTGATTACAGAGAATCTGGCTTTATCTGGATAAATAAGTACAGATATGTATCTAATGGAAAAGGACGTTGATGTCAAATAGGGACCAAGGGGGGTATGAAAAAATGCATTTCATATTAAAAATGAGTATGATATGAATCGAATATACCACGAAAGGCTCGCATAGACACTCCCAGCGTATTATGTCATATCACCTGCCGGGGAATTGAGCGCAGAGGTGGAAGGGCTTGAAATCGAATCTGACGATGACTTTAAATCATACACTCGTAAAAGAGAGCTGCCCATCAGAGCAATGATCCCGATCAAGAGGGGGAAAATGGAGAAAAACGCCCAGAACGCGATGGCCGCGGCAAGGTCCTGCACGTTGTGACGCATGGCCAGCTTGACGGTCTGAACCAGGAGCTGGAACTGGGCATTCACTTCAATCCCACCCTTCCGATAACCAGATCAACGTCCCCGGAACCAGACGCTCACGGAGCTTGCTCACGCCGCAGATCGTCGTCGGTCGCTGGATGGTGTCCTGCGGCGTTTGATCCGGCGGCGGCGACTTGCCGAAGGCGCCGGTGACGAGGCACTTTTTCATGGGTGCTCTTTCGCACTCGAGATGTGCTGAACAACACGTCTTCGCTTGCGAACGATAGCACATCAACTCGCCGCGCGTCATTACCCGCCGGCGGTCAACGCGTCGACGGCCGGTATCATGCAACCGGGCCAGCCGAGAATCGAGCTCGGCCTTGGTAATCCCTTTCCAGCTGTCCTGTCCAATCCCCTTGATCAGGTAGCTGTCCCGCCCTCCATCCTTCAGATACTGAACCGAGACCACCTGCTTGCCCAGCGCACTGCGCGCCGGCCGCACCAGCTTCAGGTACTTGTCCTCGAGCGAGCTGAGATCCTTGAGGACAATATTACGGTGGCCGAGTGCGTGGCCAAGGTGAAGATGTCAGGGCACTCCCGCTTCCCCGTATTCCATGAAACGCTTGATGACATACGGGGCGTTGTGCACGTCAAAGACCTGCTACGGTTGGTCGACGACGGCAAGAGTGAGCAACTTTTGAAATTGGCGATCAAAGAAACGCCCTTCGTGCCCGAGTCTATGCCGATCGATGATCTTCTCAGCCTGC
>RCNG010003557.1_pt1 | contig 12945 bp, 11 predicted proteins | sample 2041371 | NCBI WGS metagenome assembly RCNG01 (sample SAMN09708227, study PRJNA481090) | Marine sediment metagenome, whole genome shotgun sequencing project. | biome: marine sediment; feature: ocean; material: sediment; isolation source: Sewage treatment plant 1 marine sediment (STP1) ... | reverse complement strand
TGGAAGCCGCCACCTTCCCTGGGTCCGTTGCCGGCTACGAACATGAGGACGTGATCATCGATCTCTTCCTGGTCCGTAATGATCTTCATTCTGGGCGCGTGGTGGTGGAGAAAGATTGTTTTGATCACCGCCCAGAGATACAGCGTGAATCCCTGCAACCGGGTGATTTGATAGGAATAAACCGTAACCGCGGCGTCAAAGCCGATTCCGATCGTGTTGTTCCAGTACTCTGATCGACCAGAACCATCCGTGACCAAGCCTATGTCGATGGTCTTTGTCTCCCCATTGAAGACTCGCTCGAGCGCGGCCTCAACTTCCTCAGTGACTCCGACATTTGCGGAAAAATCATTCCCAGTGCCAATTGGAACTGAACCGAGTAGGGGTCTCTGATCTTCAGGGACTCGCATTAAACCGTTGACAACTTCATGGACGGTGCCATCGCCACCAATCGCGACGACGATATCGAAGCCATCTTGCGCGGCCTGCTCCGCGAGTTCGGTTGCGTGGGTGTGGTATTCGGTTGTGGACCATTCTGTACCCTCGTGTTTGTCGAGTATGTGCTGCACAGATGATTCGAGATCCGAGGACCGACCCCGGTCAGCACGGGGGTTGAAGATCAATTTCACACGAGGGCTCATGGATGTATTCTCCTGGTGGTTCACTAATATAAACGCGGATCGATGTTTCTGGGGATCAACGTGCTCTCAATTTAGTTCAGATCGCTAGCGGAGAGTTCAACAATCGAATGGTGCTCAGCCGACACTAAAAACCATCGCCTTATGATTAACAACACCAGGTGGCCGTTTTCGATACTGATGCCCAGGGATCACCCATAGTTGTGACGTTATTCCTGCGGGATTTTAATCTGTGATTGCACCCCCATGGAAGCTTCCAGATCCGCACCGCGCCACCCTTTTTTCTAAAGTGCGATCATTAAATAATCGAGATTATTGCCCAAACTTGCTGTGATATATCATGAGGCAGGTGAGCGCTGGAATTTTTAAGCGTATCGCTGATTGACTCTCGGGCGCGAGGTGTCTAAAGTGAAGGTGTAATGAGCCTCAGGCCATCTATGGGCTGCACGTCCCGGTAAGCCGTGGCAACCTCTGGCCAATCTGACTGATCTCCAGCTAGTTACGGCGATCACGATGAATGCGCCGACCGACTGGAGGAACGCCCTTTCGCTGCGGCGAAGAAGTTGGGACCAACCGGCGAACGCGGCAATGCCGGCCGCCCGCTGAATGGCAGGGGGCTCACCTCTTTAATAATTCTTTCCAGGATAAAGCAAAGATAGTGTGAAGGAGTGGCTCCCATACGGGAGCTAATTGTTTTCGCGGCTATTAAAACCTAATATCTTTGGGTTTTCATTCGTCCGGCTCATGAGATCTGGAGATCAAAAATTTCTATAACGAGGGTTCTGCTGGGGCGAGACCTTCATCGGCGGGCACACGTAGCTTGAACCAGGCCGGGATGAGAGCAAGGGAACCGAGGAGTGCGGTGGCGAGGAACGGTATCTTGGGATTGGTGGCTTCCCAGATCTGGCCCCCAATCCAGGGTGCCGGAAGCGCAACCAGGCCAATGAGTGCTGGTACCAAAGCATAGGCAACGCCGCGAAGATGCGCGGGTGCACCACGAGCGATGAGCGCATTAACGGCCGGGTCTAGAAGTGCGCCGCCGATCCCCATGATGATCCATGAGAGGGCGAATACTTCAAAGCCTTCGGCGAGGATGAAAATAAGGAACGAGGAGAGGAATATCGCCGTACCAAGCATAAAACTGTTTCGCTCACTCGATTTATCGGAGAGCCACCCGCCAACTGGGGCAGCGAGAACCCAGGCGATGCCATGCAGACCATCAATGAAGCCAATGCCCTGCTTGTTAATTAGGCCAATATCGTTCAGGTATACTGGCAGGAGGTTGAAAGAAAGATACGACGCGAAGACACGAATGCCCTCCGAAATTATGATCCAGGTTAACAACCCCCCCGCCAAGACAATCGGGAAGATATGCGTGAAGGATTCCCTGAGTGACTTAAGGCTGGGTTTTTCCGCTGGTGCTGTGGTCTTCGTTTCCTCTGACCGTAAAAGGAATATAAAAATTACGGCGGCGATGCCATAAAGGACAACCGCGGTGAGAAACATTGTGCGGGCTCCGTAGTTCATTGCCAGGAAGCCGCCCAATGGTGGGGTGATGATCCAGGCCGCGGTGATAAATGATTTACTGAGTCCGAAAACCCGGCCGCGCGTCTCCACGGGGCAAGCATCGGCGATATAGGCTCGGAAGGATGGTTGGATCAATGCGGTTGCCACCGCCAGGATGAGGGGCCCGATGAGAGTCACTTCCCAGCGCTGTGCGAAAGCAAATGGGAGGTACCCGAGGATCCCCGCAAGACTCCCGAATACAATCGCCTGTAAGCGGCCGATTGAATCAGATATCCAACCTCCGAAAATCCCGAGCACTAGAGGCACAATCATCGTCAGGGTGAAAAAAAGTCCGACCTGACTGACGCTCGCTCCGATTTCACGCAAGAAAACTGGAATCTGTACCGCGGTCATCGCCCGCGTTGCCTCAGCGAAAGTGAGTCCGATGAGAAAGAGAATCATTTTGCGGGAGAGCAGCGGTTGTAATGCTTTATTCATATGGACGCTTCGTGTCGCCCTTTGAAACAGGCTGCGGAGGTTTTATTGTGTGAGACCTTACTCAACCCACACATGTTTCAAATAGTACTTGTAAGACCCACCAATTCTGCCACGAAATTTAAGGGATAGCAAATTGAGTATACCAGTGGTTTTGAAGTTTGATTATCAACTGCAGCGATTTATCAGTCCTGCAACGGTATCCGGGTTGCGGCATCTCCGGACGATGGAGAGCTTAGGCAGTGAAGTCGAGAAGATCCTGCAACTCTTCCATGACGGTCTGAGGGTCTTGAAAGTGGATTCCATGGATCCCCAGTTCACGCGCTCCCTCGAGGTTTTCAATAAAGTCGTCGATGAAGATCGTTTGTTCCGCTTCGACACCCAACCGGTCGAGGGCTAATTGATAGATCCGCCGGTCGGGTTTTGCTAACCCAACCTCGGCTGAAATGATTATGTCGTCAAAGATTTCGGCGATATGCCAGCGTTCTTCAAGGAAACGTCGAGTGGACGACCATCCATTGGATAATAGACCCATTTTGGTTCCGTTTGTGCGGGCACGGATAAAACGGATCAAATCCTTGTCAATCCTATCACCTGACCAGAATTCATCCCTCACGAGTGTTAATTCATCACGAGAAAGGGTGAGCTGCTCACCTACGCGCATCCAGATATCGTCATTGGTGGCTTCGCCTACGGTGGCTTTGCGACTTATCTCACTTTCGAAGACGAGTTCGTATATTTTCCCGTGCGGTAAATCCAGTATCCGGTCCAGGCAATGACGCGGCTCCCAGTCTTCGGTGCGTAGAATGACGCCTCCTAGATCCCAGAGGATGGCCCTGAAGGGGACGGGTTTGTTCATGCTATCCTTGCTCCAATTTATTAAATATAAAACGATTGCCCTTTTTATACCCTAAGCAGGTTGCCACACATTATAGTAGAGATACAACGAGGGATAGAACTTATCAGGTAATGTTAGAGTGCACACTGGTGGATTCTCACTCCTTCTGGAGTTCCTCACCAGGACGCAGTTCGATCTCGTAGGTGACATACTCTCGCTGTACGTGCATGCCCGCCTTCTCATACAGCCTCGTCGCGCCGGCGAGATTGTTTGAGTCGACGCCTAAACCAACGCGGGGTTTCCCGCGGCGATAAAATTCGCCGAAAACTTGCTGCAGCAGGGCTAAACCCAAGCCTCGGCGTCGCCATGGGCGCCGGACACCAAGGACACTCACCCAACCCTTGTCCGGATCATCATCTGACTCCGCTCGACACGAAACCATGCCGGCAACTTCATCCCCGTCCATAGCCAGGAACCATAACGCAGGGTCGGGTTTTCGGATCTCAAATACGTAATGTTTCCATTGTTTGAATCCATCTTCGAAAGGGGTCTCCACATATCCCCAGTGGTCCTCGAAGACCTCGTCTTCGGCCCGGTAAGCGGTTTCGGTATCCTCCGGGTGCCGTATATTTCGGATTGAGATACCCTCCGGCCATACAGGCGCTGGGGGCGCCGCTTCAAGATCGAGCAACATGTCCCATCCATAGCGGATGGCTTTCATGCCAATATTCTGAAGCAGTTCCTTCGCCGGAGTGTACGTGTTTACGGTTCCAGAGCGCGCCGAAACGCGTGCGCCCCCGGGAACGCGGGGTATAGCCTCGCGGGCGCGATCTAGCGCCCAGGCCATCATCGCCGTCCCAATGCCCTTGCCTTCCCACTCTGGATGGACGCGGCCCCAAATCCAGGGGTGGACGGGTGGCTCTTGTACGTCCCATACCTCGAAGCATCCAACGATTTGTCCTGCGGGGGTGAAGACAAGTCGTGTGTCGTGTTGAAGATCGAAGTTCGGTACCTGCCATTCCTTCACGTAGCGATCCTGCGTATACTCGGGAGCGCCGATCATCGCCTTTGAGCACAGGTTAAACATCTCCGCTGAACCCTCGATGTCATCCAGACTTGCCGGGCGGATCGTGGTACCAGCGTTAGAGAGTTTGTTGAAAGTCTGTTTGGTCATCTTCTTCTCCATTGTTTACCTCGAGTGCGTGACACTCGATATTTATACACCGTCTATACCACCGGCTTTCGATATGCCATCCATAACTTGATGTTTTGAAAGCCAAGATTTTCATATAAGCCTAGTGCGCCGCTTGGATTATCGGTATCTACTCCTAAAGTAGCTTCCTCCATGCCCTCATCTTTTAGCATCTGCATACTTTGAACCAATAGCGACCGGGCCAGTCCGCGCCGTCTCCAAGGACGACGAACACTGATGTCTTCCGTATGACCTCGTTTTCGATTAAAGCGTTCATTTTCTTCGTCATTGACGAAGTTCAAGACCATGCCGGCGACCTGCCCGTTGTCCCAAGCGACTTTCCAGCGCTCAGGTTGAAAGTAGGGGCTTTTAACCCACCCTTGATATTCAGAGTCCGTCGCCGGGACGTGTCCCCAATGGTCTTGAAAAGCTTCTTCGGCGGCATCGAAGATGGTCCGGTATTGATCTGGATTAACAGGACGAATCTCGAGATTCTCGGGCAATTCAATTTCAGGGATCTCAGCGTTAAGTGGCCGTACCATCTCAAAGAAAAATCGGACAGGTTGGTAACCCGCACTTTTCAACAGAGCCTGCTTCTCGCTCTCGGTGTCTGCCAGAAAAACTTCAAAAAAACGCAAGCCTTCTTTCGGGACGTGGTTTGCCAGACCTTTAAAATGGTCCTTGGCGAATCGCAGCAAGGTTGATCCAACCCCCTTTTGTCTCCACTCGGGGAGGACGCATCCATCGTGCCGAAAGATGACGTCGCCGGTTGACTCATGGAGCCAGTTCATCCGGACGTAGCCGACTAAATCCCCGCAAATCTCCGCGAGCAGAACATCCTGAGTTGGATCGAAGTTCTGCATGTGAGTGAATCTGCGAGCAATGTCGTCGGAAGTGATGACCTCATCCACGCCATCCGCATCCCAGCAGCGCTGGATGATGGCGGCGATCCGTGCATGCTCCTGCGAATCTGAATAACCGCGCAAGGTTAGCCCAGGTATTTCGGGTGCATAAGCCAGATTCTTCAGATCACGATTTACTATCTCCTTCATCTCACACCTCAAACTTATCCGCAGCTTCTAACTGCGGTGAAACTCGATCAAGAGCAAGGGGAATGTCTAATTCTTGATCATCCTCGCATCAACTATTGGATAAATATATTTTTTTCCTGCACACCTGGATCGACCGCTCTCTACGTGTATGAGTCGTTTTGGTGAAACAAAAAGCCGCGGGCGCTGGAGTGCGCCCGCGGCTGTCATAAGGACAGAATCGTCAGGGTCTAACTCTCGATAGGCGCACTCCGCGTAGGTAAGACGAAACCAGAAGCGATAACTGTGTGGTTTCGAACCGCCGCTACAATTTTCACCAAAAGCATCATCATAATAGGGTGCGCCCTCCTTTCATAAGATGGTGTCATCCTATACCTGAATTGAGCGTACGTCAAGGTTTAAATATTAACAGCGAGGATGGGGTGGCGTTACCCTCGCATCTTCGCCGCGGCTCGCTCTACGGACCTCGAACTGCCGATGAGACCAACGCGATCACCTAACTTGAAGGTTAGGTCACCTTGGGGAACTATCACGTTGCCCTCGCGCGACATGCTTACGATAAGTGCGTCGCCGGGCAGCCGAATTTTCCGGAGCGGCACGTCAGTGATGGTTGGATTGCCAATCCGCACTTCTACAACCTCGATCTCACCATCTCCACGATTCATTAGAAGGTCGAATATCATCGGGTAGTGAAGAGCACCTTCTATGGCCATTACGGTGGCGAGCGTGGGTTGAACGACTTTCACACCCAAGCGCTGAAGCCGTGGTATCAGCTCTACATCGCTGATCCTGGAAATGACGAGAGGGATATGGTACGTCTCCCGTGCTAGGGTGCAGACATTCAGCGTCTCCTCCGAACTCATCGTCAGATCGATGAGAACGCGGGCATCGGTGGCGCCAGCTTTCGCGAGAGCTCCCGGTAGGTCTGCACAACCCTCGAAAAAATCAACAGCCAATCGTTGGAACGCAGCTTTGCGGCTATCATCCGGGCAGATAACGGCAACGGGTTCGTTGAAGGCGAGCAGTCGTTCAACGAGGAACTCAGTCAGTTGATCCTGGCCTATGAGGATGATGCCGCGGCGGCGCTTTTCCTCGCTGGCGGGAAGGATGCGGTTGAAGAGTATTGGTGATAGCGTGCAGGAAACAATGGCGAGAAGAATGATCGCAGCATCAAGAGCTTCTGAGATCAAGCCCAGACGTACAGCAATTGAGGCGGCGGCAATGATGAGAGAGAGACGAGCGGATAATAGAAAACCACCGGCGAAGGTTTCACGCCAGTTAAATTGCACGCGCAGTATCAGCGCCGGGATAACCTTAACTAAATATGCTATGGCGACCAATAATGGGACCAGCAGAAGAGCCTGAGGGGACTCGATGATGGCTCGAAGATTGAGCTCAACGCCTACCATTATGAAGAAGATAGGGATGAAGAATCCATAACCGATAGCATCTAGCTTCTCACGCGCGTTCTCGCCTTCCTGATCATCGAGTAAGCCAGCAATGACGCCAGCAAGAAAAGCACCCAGGATGAGCTCCACACCCAGCGCTTCAGCCAACACGACCCAGGCGACCATGAGCGCGAATGCGCCGCGTACCCGGATTTGCGCTGTAGCGCTCGAGAGCTCATCGAGGAAGGTCTGCAGGAAGCCAAGCTCAGAGACTCGCCGCATTCCGCGAACGGCAATGGCAAAGATGGTTAACAGGACAGGTATCAACAGGAGATCCAGCGTCAACCCTTGACTGCGAATGGCAATGACGATTGTTAGTAAAAGCAGGGTGACGAAATCTGCGACGGAGGCGGCGACAAGGATGTACTGGCCAAATTCCAGACCGAGAAGATCCCGCTCCTTAAGGACGGGCACTACGATGCCCAGAGATGTCGTACTTAGGATCAAACCGATGAGGATCGGGCTTTCGACGAGACCCGATAAGGACAGAAACCATGGACAGAAACCATGAGAATAAGAGAGCCAGGCTAAGTGTGCCCAGCAAGAGTGCTGCGGCGAGCGTCAGGGGACGCTTCCAGAAAGATTTGCCACTTGAGTACGGACCACTAGATAGGAGAAGTTCGAAATCCACTTCCAATCCGGAGAGGAACATCAGATATGCGAAACCGAACTCCGCCAGAAATCTGAGTGTCTGTGATGGTTCAACAAGATTTAGACCACTACGACCAATGATGATGCCCGTGACGATCTCGCCGACAACGATGGGGATGTAAAAGCGGCGCAGGCGAGCCGAGAGAATTGGGACAACCAGGGCGAGCACTGTAATGAGAAGGAGGGCTAGAAAGGGGCTGTGATCCATGCGTCATTCCTGGGAGCAAGGGTGTGTAAGCTAGATTCAAGTGTATCAGATGTCAACCCGCCATCGGAAGAACCAACCTGGGATTGTGTTGGTTTTGTGTGCACGTTAATCGCCGGTTAATCTCACAATATTAATGAAGTCAGCGAGCAGACCATAGGCTGTTGTGTGCGGTCCTGGATCGGACTCAGTGATCGTGAGCGGGCCGAGGGTGTCGCTGTGAAAAGTAACAGCAGAGGAAGTCCCCGTCACGTTGTAGAGTGGGTCACTGGGATCGAGCAGCTCGGGGTTTACAGATGTCACTATCCCTGTATCTGTTCTTTCAGCCTGGCAGATGAGCTTCCAGCGCTTCCCCTCTGCCGATGCAAATTGTATGTCTTCGCTGCGTAGGGACTCAATCCCTTTGCGCTCAACGCCGGAAGGTTTCAGATTTATGCCCATGAGCACGGTGACGAGCGCCGAAACCTTGATAGCTGCATCCCAGCCCTCGATGTCTCCTGAGGGATCGGTCTCGGCGATGCCGATCGACTGGGTGAAAGCGACGGCGTCTTGGAAGGTCTTTCCCTGCTCCATTAAGGTCAGGATGAGATTGGTTGTCGAGTTCAGGATCCCGCGGAAGGATTGGAGCTTTGCTGCAGGAAGTGTTTCTCGCCAGAGCGAAAACACCGGCGCGCCATCCATGACCGCAGATTCGAAGAAGAATTTCCGCTTATGTGCTTGCGCTAATTTCGTAAGTTCGCGGTAGGCGTGGACGACCGGACCTTTATTCGCCGTTATGGCGTGCATGCCGGTGGAGAGCGCGGTGGAGATGTGTTCAATCGCCGGCTGACCGTCGTCGTAGCTGACGGGGGTATTCTCAAAAAGAACGTCCGCATTGCATGCCCGAATGAATTCGGAGCCATTTTGTGGTGTCGGTTCAGTGGATAGAGGGTCGAGAGAATCACCCGCTGCGATGACCGCCAGCGCACTCTCGAGGTCTATCCCCGTTGGGTTAATTGCCGCACCGTGGTGACCGGTCATGATCCCAACAACTTGATAGTTTAAATTCAGCTGGGTTCGAAGCTCATCGCCTTTTACCAGCAGCAGCCGCGCGAATGCTTGGCCGACGTTCCCGAAACCAAGGAGGGTGAATCTGTGTGTGTCCATTGGGAGAATTACTCCAGAATAACTGTCGGCGGATTATACCAACGGCCAAGGGTATGGGCGGCCTGCGCCGGGCGAAGGGAAAACGGGAGATCGCAGGATTCGATCGATGCGTTCTCGAAAGTTTATAAATTCAGTCCTGGAAAGCAGGAGCGAAAGATCATCGTGAACATCGTTTTCTGACTCCAGCTGATCCCGCAACAGACGCACGTGCTTGAGCAGCTTATCTGGAATGGGCTCTCCGGCGAAATCCCAGATCACCGTGCGCAGTTTCTCTTCATCATGGAAGCATAAGCCGTGGTCGATCAACCAGAGATGATCATCCTCACCGAAGAGAACGTGACCAGATTTGCGATCGGCGTTGTTGATGATGATGTCGAACAGGGCCGTGGCCTGCAATTGCCCCTTCTCCTCCTTGCTGAATGTGAAGTAATGACGATCGGGATTGACATCGATGTAGAGTTGCAGCGAACCTGGACCAGCAGGTGCGTCCTCGCGCAGCACAGTCGGCGGGACAAGTTCCCAGCCCAAAACCTGGCTCACGAGGTAGGCCGCCACTTCCCTGTCGGCAAGAGAGCCATTAGGGAAATCCCAGAGCGGCTGTTCGCCGCGTGCCGGTTTATATATCGCCGGGATTTGGCCAGGATCTCCTTCGATCTGGACGAGAAAGGTGAAATTCGATCCCCAGGCTACCTGACCCACAACTCCAATTTCACCGGTATTGAGGAGGTGGGTAATCGCTTCAAGGTTATCAAACTCGAAAATGTTCATCTGTGTGTTTATTCAACTGTGTGATCTTTACAGGAGGGTTCAGGAAGCCACAGCGAGCCCGGATGGGGTTTGAACGTCAGCGTTTATGGCCGTTTTTCTTGGGGCAGAAATGGCCTTGCGGGTCGATCGGCTCACCACAGTTGCCGCATACAGGTCTGCCGCGAGCGGACAAATCCAAGCCCCAGCTGCACATCCGGCGCAGTTGCGAGCGGCTGCACCAGAAACGAGTGGCCGAAGCCTGCTCAGGGTCTTCATTGAGAGGTTGAATCTCGCGAGCTACAAGGATGAGCATATCGCTTTCATCGTCATAGCCCAGCCCGATGTGACCCACGCGGAAGGTGGGATCTATAGGTTCCTCGAGCGCCATCTCACCTTCGATGTAATCCTGTGAAGATTCTGGTAGATCAGGAAGACGCTTGTGAAGCTCACTCAGGAATTCCTCAAGGCCAATAGCGAGCGATTGAATCTGCTGTTTTTCGATAAGCAGAGTGACCAGTTGATCCCCGGCGTGCCCCTGTAGATAAAAAACGCGTTTCCCGGGACTGCCAATAGCACCGGCTGTGATCCGATCAACGGGTTTGAGTTCGTACTGGATGCCTGCCATCTAAGGTCCTACACTAAGTTGATGAACGATTAGGCTTTTCCTCTCGCTGCCGAATTGAGTATATCAAACCTCAGGCGTGCCATGCGTCGCGCGGGTGTCGTTAAGACCCATAACGCGGACGCTGCTGCCGCTTACCGCCAGCACGCTCATTGAAGCAGGGGAGATCGTGATGCGCTGGAAGAGGTCCAATGGCATACCGAGATAATGAGCGATGGCGAGTTTGATTGGATCTGAATGGAACACACAGGCGATGCTTGCCCTCTTGCTGCCATGTAAATCGCGAAGCGCTTCGAGTTCAGCTACGACGCGTGCTTGAGCTTCCGGGAAAGACTCGCCCTCCGGGAACCTGGCTAACGAGGGCGTATTCTGGATGATAGGCCAGAGCTTTCGGCGGCGTAAAGCTTTGAGCGATTGCCCCTGCCAGGAGCCGTATCCGATTTCGATTAGGCCATCGCGGATGAGAATATCGAGACCCTGGTCGCGAGCTAATGGTTCAGCGGTTTCGACAGCTCGTTCCAGCGGGCTGGCATAGATCGCTTCGAACTTGACTGAAGAGAGTATACGACCGAGCGCCTCGGCCTGACGGCACCCTTCTGAACTCAAGTGAACGTTCGGCATCCGCCCAGCGAGTTTGCGCTTCCCCAGAAAATCATTGTGTCCGTGACGGATGAGATAGAAGGTGGTCATTAATTCTCCGCTAGGATGGTTTGCTTCTGCGCATCGTATGTTTTTTCTTGATTGCATCGATCTCTTGATCGGCGAGATCGGATGGTTCGAGCGTGGCATCAATATCTAATGCCTTCCGCTGAGCCGTACGCCATCGATCCAGCCGTTCAGCGACCTGCGCCTCGTAACCTTGTTCGGAGGGGTGGTAAAAATAGGTCCCGAGGAGTGAGTCAGGCAAATAACCCTGCCCGATGTGGTGCCCGGGATGCGTGTGAGGATACCTATATCCCTTCCCGTGTCCGAGAGCTTTTCCATCGCGGCTGGCATCTTTCAGGTGCTGTGGGACTTCGACCACCCCTTTTTCCTCCAGGTATTTATAAGCCTTGAAATAGGCGCTTGTTGTATTGGATTTGGAGGTGGTTGCCAGGTAGAGCGTTGCCTCCACAAGAGCGTACACCCCCTCTGGTAACCCAACAAATTCAAAAGCCTGGACTGCGGCGGAGGTGACGACGAGGCCCATTGGGTCAGCCAGGCCGATGTCCTCCGAAGCCAGGATCAACAGACGCCGCAGGATGAAACGAGGGTCCTCGCCCGCGTAGAGCATCTTCGCCAACCAATAGAGCGCAGCGTCTGGATCAGAACCGCGCACCGATTTGATGAAAGCCGAGATGGTGTCGTAATGCGCATCGCCGTCTTTGTCGTATAAGACCGCGCGGCGCTGGATGGATTCTTGGGCAACCTCTAGCGTGAGCTGGATCACGTCACTCTTATCAGGGGGTGTGGATTCCACGGCTAGTTCGAGCGCATTGAGCGCATTGCGTGCGTCCCCACCAGACACGCGGATCAAGTGATCTAGAGCATCCTGGTCGAGCTGGATCTGTTTACTGCCGTAGCCACGCTCTTGGTCGGTGAGGGCACGTTGGATGACCCGGTTCACGTCCTCATCCTCAAGCGGGCGCAGTTGGAAAATTCGTGAGCGCGAAACCAGAGCCCCGATCACTGTGAAGTATGGGTTTTCCGTCGTCGCACCGATGAGGGTGATTGTCCCGTTCTCGACATGAGGAAGAAGCGCATCCTGCTGAGCTTTGTTCCAGCGATGGACCTCATCCACGAAGAGGATCGTTCGCCTACCGTATAGTTTGCGCCGCTCCTCTGTCGCCTTGATGATGCGTCGGAGATCTGCTTTCCCGGCCAGAACAGCCGAGATCGTAACAAAATGGGATTCTGTGGTGTTGGCGATGATCATCGCCAGAGTGGTTTTTCCGGTTCCGGGAGGTCCCCAGAGGAGTATAGAAGAGAATAGACGATCTGCCTGGATAGCCCGCCGAAGAAGGCGGTCTTCTCCGACAATCTCTTCCTGACCTTCGAATTCGTCCAGGGTGCGCGGCCGCATGCGTGCGGCGAGTGGGGCTTCACGGGCAATGCGATCCTTCATCGCGTGGTCAAACAGGTCCATTCGGTCATTGTACCATCGGCCTGTACGGAGCTGAAAAACCCGATATGTCGAGGTGGATTTTTGGTATCTGCCGGGTATGTTAGAATCCGCGGATTACCGGGCTCGCTCTGATCGTTCTGGCTGCGCACACGTGTTGAAATGAAAAAGGCTGGAATTTTCACCTCCAGCGAGGACGACTAAAGAAGTGTTCAAGGACTGTAAAAGGAATTGGATCCGAAAACTATGACTTGTATGTTTCTCTTGGCCTCTGCTTCACCTCGCCGCCGCGAGCTAATGGAATTGACCG
>RCNG010001157.1_pt1 | contig 12946 bp, 9 predicted proteins | sample 2041371 | NCBI WGS metagenome assembly RCNG01 (sample SAMN09708227, study PRJNA481090) | Marine sediment metagenome, whole genome shotgun sequencing project. | biome: marine sediment; feature: ocean; material: sediment; isolation source: Sewage treatment plant 1 marine sediment (STP1) ... | reverse complement strand
GTGGCAGCGACACGCTGAGCACCTATGCATTGAGTTATTGCGAAAATTACCCAACCTATGCCAGTAATTTTTTGTCTTATTACAACTGGGATAGAGCTAAAATCAGCAGTGTTGTTGGCAGGTTCAATGACCAGATAACGATTATTCTCGGCTCTAATGACAAACGCATAGACAGCGCCTGGCAACAGCAGTTACAGAAACAGCACAACGAAGTCATTTTGATTGAAGGAGCTAATCATTTCTTTGATCAGGCACATGAATTTGATTTGGCAGCTGCCATAGAAGAAATCTTAACTGAAACCTTGAAGTAATAGACCCTATGTTATTAAGTGCCAGACAATACGCTATTCTTTTTGGTTTGCTTATTGCTATTCTGGTAACTGCGTTTGCCTATCAAATTAGTATAAATCTGGAAAATACCCGTCAGAAAATAGAAGCTTCGCAAAAAAATGCGGCAATTAACGAACTGAAACATGCTATTGCGCTTACCGTGGACAATATCAGACAGTCTGCGGTCAACTTAAGTCAATGGCAGGAAGTAAAACAGCAGCTCAACAATCCTAATATATTTGCTTACTGGTATACGGTAAGGTTCAAAAAACTCGCTTTTGATCTACAGAAATATACACAGGATTTAATGATTTATGATGTCTACGGCAGGGCACTAGCTCGACTGGATGACAACAGTTTGCCGTATGAAATAGACATTCAGGGTATCGATGACTTTTGCTTTCGTATTATTAATGACAGTGACATCTTATACATATCTCCTGTTTACAGCGATGAAAAAAAAGCAACCATTATCGGTTACCTGGGTAGCCGTTTGCAGTTACTTCCACTATTAAAATCACTCAGTCATTTTCAATATATCGAACTGGACACGCTGACTCTGCAAACTGAGAATTCCGGTTCTTTTAACAACATATTAAAAGCAGAACATTTTTTTTATCGTCTACACAAATCGGAAGGCATACTGATACTTGAAGCACAATTACGCGAGTCATTAATAAATCTATTACTCATAATCATTATTCCGACAATGATCGTGTATATAACCCTGGTTTTTATTATCAGTATTCCAGTGAAGGATATAAACAAATATATAAATCGCTTGCGAACAAATCCAGATATTATTGATGATGAAAATCACCGCGGCTTTTTTCAGGTCAGGGAACTAAAATCAGTCTATGACTCACTGATTAAATATCATACCGAGCTAAGCCAGAAGGAAGAACATATTTCCTTAACGTTAAATAGTATTGGTGACGCTGTTATTACAACAGATTCAGAAAACAAAGTTGTACGCATGAACCCGGTCGCCGAACAGTTAACGGGCTGGTCATTTGCAGACGCAGAAGGCAAACCTGTAAAACAGATTTTCAATATCCTGGATGTTTCCAGCAGGAAGAATTTAGATAACCCTTTTGACACAGTCATAGACACAGGAAAAATTGTCCACCTCAGTGAAAACACCGTTCTTGTTTCTAAAGATGAAAGCGAATACCTTATTTCAGATTCGGCTGCCCCCATTCGTGATAGCCTGGGAAATATCCGCGGTATGGTTCTGGTATTTAATGATATAACTGAACGAAAAATGAAGGATGAACAATTGCAGCAGAGCCTGAAAATGGATGCGCTGGGGAAACTAACCGGTGGTATTGCACACGATTTTAATAATTTGCTTGGTGTTATACTGGGTTATTCAGAACTGCTTACGCCATTGCTTAAGGATCAGTCCAAACCGCTACGTTATGCTGAACAAATACACACCGCCGGAGAACGCGCGCGTAAGCTGACCGCTAAATTACTGGCATTTTCACGCAAGGAGACCCCTGAAGCCACTGCGACTGATGTAAACCAGTTGATTGTTTCTGAGCAGCATCTGCTGGAAAAAACACTCACTGCCCGAGTCGAGTTGAAACTGCAGCTTGAGGACAATCTGTGGCCTGTTTATCTGGATCAGGGCCAGTTGCGAGACACAATACTTAATATTTGTATTAATGCCATGCACGCCATGCCAAACGGTGGTCGCCTGACGCTAAGTACAAAAAAGCGTCATATTGATCAATTCGATAAACATCATATCGGTCTTGAGGCGGGTGACTATTTGCAATTATCAATCGCTGATACCGGTATCGGGATGGATAAGAGTACCACTCGGAAAATGTTCGATCCTTTTTTTACCACCAAGGGAGACAAGGGAACGGGCCTTGGTTTGAGCCAGGTTTACGGTTTTGTACAACAGTCGGGTGGCGCTATACATGTCAACTCAGAACCTGGTTCAGGAACGCAAATAACAATTTATCTGCCACGTTACCACGACGCAAAACATACAACCAGCGATCAGCAGGTTTTGAATATGCAAAGCAGTGTAATTACAGCAGGCAATGAGACTATTCTGGCAGTAGATGATGAACCTGCCCTTCTGGAGCTTGCCTGTCAGATTTTGAACGAACATGGATATCGTACTCTCGATGCAAGCTGTGGTGATGAAGCATTGCATATACTTGAAAAGCAGTCTGTCGATCTTTTATTAACTGATGTCATTATGCCGCAAATGGACGGTTATCAACTGGCTTCCATTGCGTCTGAAAAATACCCCCACATAAAAATACAGATGGTTAGCGGTTTTAGTGACGATCGAAATAAAGAGGTTGATGATAACCGATTACATAAACGACAGCTGCATAAACCTTTCAGTTCCGCAGAACTATTGAAACGGGTACGGGAAACACTAGATGGATAAGGAAAAATTTTATAGTCCGGCAAGCCGTTATCTCAATTTAAATTTAGGAATTATTCCAGGTTTTTTCTATTTTAAAATTTCCCACATGCTTTTTCAGGATTCAAATACAAATAATTAGAAATAATCAGGGTCACCCCCAATGTCAGTAAGTTAAGGGGAATAAGTATCATAGTAGGGTGCGCCGTGCGCACCAAAATCCGAGCCAGTAAGAATTTTCACGGTGCGCACGGCGCACCCTACACTGGAAAACATTCTTAACTTACTGGCATTGGGTCACTCCTAATTAAACCCTCAACAATCCATAAGGATTAATTTATATCACCTACGAAACCAGTAACGAGGACACTGCCCACCATAACAATGACTCGAATTAAATGCCGATATTTATTACGGATCGTTTTTATTAGCAAATAGGGCAAATAAAGACACCCACTGGATTAACAATAATTTGGATCAACCCTAATCCAATCGTAGTTTTGGCAACCTGCAGAATGTAGACTATAATCCTTGCAGGCAAACAGTTTAAAAACACCATCATTTTCAAAATTAACTTTGTTTTGATAACTTTCCATGATGCATCGCACCAATCCATACAAATCACTAGCTGATAGTGAGCAGATAACCGACCCGGCAAAAATCTTAGGATTGCTGAAACGGTTCACAAAACGATATACACCCCTCACTGTACAGGTACCAAACCACAAGGAGCATTACACCAGCTGCATTGTAGGTATCGAAGGGAAAACTATTCTACTCGACGAACTGCTGCCATCACCTGGTAACGAATTACTGGTTACTGAACGCGCACTTCTGGTCACGGGAAAAATTGATGGCATTGTTATCCAGATCTTTACTACGCTAAAGCGTGTGGATGACAAGGACAAGATACTTACCTACTACATGAAATTACCGAGTCTGCTTGAATATCAGCAACGCCGCCAGACCTACAGGGCCAGTATCCCCATTACCCGAGAACTGCCCGTGATCATCGAAAATAACGACGGTATACTGCTAAAAGGAGAATTGCGTAACCTGTCTCACGGTGGAGCAGGCATGATTTTACTGGCAGACAAAACCATTATGGAAAACGGGAGACTGTATGAGTGTACGATTGAGCTAACCGATGGCATGCAGATATACTGCACAGCGGAGTTATGTTTCTCAAAAAACATTGCTTCACGAAACAAACAGTATATTGGCGTTCAGTTTGTTGAGCTTTTACCTATGCAGTCACGGCTTATTGGCCGCTGTATCAGTGAACTCGAACGAGAACTCATCAGGAAGAGATAGCACATTAAGGAATAAACAGGGACAGCCATTAATTAAAAAAACACGGGATCAAATTTGCTAAATTGATATCAATATGAACTGGAAAACCGACTACCGATCCTTTTACTACGAAGGTAGCCCTGAGCCATCAGATCTCTTACTATCCGCGGATGAAACTGCGCTGCTGAGTATCGATGTCCAGAACACTTACATGACACCTTCGACTGACCCGGTGGAACAGGCACGCTGGGCGCCTTTTATTGAGCGTATGCATGACATCGTCATCCCGGCGACTGCCAAATTACAGAACAGCTTTCGGCAACATGGCATGGATGTGCTGCATGCCCGCATTGCCTGCCTGCTGGAGGATGGAAGAGATCGCTCCCTGAGCCAGAAAAAGCCGGGCTGGAACTACCTGCTACTGCCGAAGGACCGAGAGGATGCCCAGATCGTTAAGGAACTTGCACCGCAGGAAGATGAGATCGTGGTCACCAAAACCACCGACAGCGCCCTCACTGGAACCAACCTGCGCCTGGTACTCCACAACATGGGGATAAAAAATGTGGTGCTCACCGGTATATTTACCGATCAGTGTATCTCATCAACAGTGCGCAGCCTGGCGGATGAAAGTTTCAACGTAATTCTTGTCGAGGACTGTTGTGCGGCGGGAACCGATGAACTCCACGACAAGGAGCTGGAGATACTTAACATGATCTACTGTCATGTCATCAGCAGCGGGGAGTTGATGGATATCATGGGTTTATAGATCGCTTGAAGAGTAAATACAGACGAGAAAAGGCAGATAAAGGCGCCCATAAATTATAGTTATAACAGTGAATTCACCAGATGATTCTTGTTAAACTGATGCTGATTATTCAGCAGAATAATTAGAGCCAATACCTGTAAGTTAAGAACTAAGTCATTAATAATAAAGAATTTTTACAGGCTTGAAAATGGAATAAACAAAAAATCAGCAAAAGCTTTAAGCTGAATATTTCATGCATAAAAAAGCACAGCGGACGCATCGCAAGACGCAGTGGTAATACGGGGTGGCATCAAGCGATACCAATGTCTTCCAGGGTTTTGACATATGGCTACCCTTAGCTAGTTGTTGCTTTAACCCTACAAAATCGTTATGTTATTGTTTTGTAGGCGCCTTTCTTTGGTACAATTGTGTTGTGGGTGTTTTTCTTTGTCTGATTTTCGGGGTGATATTTTTGTTATGAAACATACATTGCTGCTGGCGATTCTAGCACTGCGGAGCTCCCCCGCACTGGCATTTACAACTGCTATTTTTAAAGATGAAGACGGTATAAGGAACTGGCAGCATCTGGCCAATTATACCGGTGGCACACTGCTGATTCTGTTATCGATTGCGGTCATCTATCTGTTTATAGCCCGCCGCAAGATTTGCCAGGTGAACCGTGAGTTAACCGCTATTCGAAATGAACTGGAGATACGGGTTCTGGAGCGAACGGCCACACTGGAGAAAGAAGTCTCGCAGCATGTAATTACTGCCGAGCAATTACGATCTTCAGAATCCTATATCAAAGATATTTTAACGTCGATGCCGTTGATGCTGGTGGGCCTGGATAAAAGTGGTCACGTCACCCAGTGGAATAACCAGATTGAAGAGGTTTCGGGAATATCATCAGAAGATGCGCTGGGCAAAACGCTATGGGAAGCCTATCCACAGACGACCGTTCGTCCTGAACATGTCCAGCAATCGATCGAAAATAACAAAATTATTCATCTCAAACAGAGCCTGCGCAGCCTCTATCACTACGACATTACTATTTACCCGTTACAGGAGCGGGAGACCGGGGTTGTTATCCTGGTCGATGACGTGACCAAGCAGACCGCTGCTGAAAACATGTTGATTCATAATGATAAAATGTCATTTATGGGTGAGCTGGCATCGACCATGGCTCACGACATTAATCTGCCGCTGCAGGCGATCATGATGGACCTTAGGCGTTTTCAGCGGATTATCAGCAAACGCAGTATCAGTGAACCACAACAGGTCTTCGATAGTGATCAGGCGCAAACACTCAATTCCATAATTACCGATATGTCTGCCAAGGGCGAGCAGGTATCGACCATTATCAGTAATTTGCTGGCCTTTGCCCGAAGCCGTAATGGCAAAAAGCAGATGGCTGATATTGTTGATGTAATGGAAAACACCATCAGCCTTGCCAATGAAGTCATTTCTGTCTCGGATGACCTGCCTTTTAATCAAATTAAACTTGAGCGAAACTTCGAAAAAAACCTGCCCTTCGTGCCCTGCTATATCACGGAACTGCAGCAGGTTTTCCTGAGTCTGTTTCGTCATGCCTGTCATGCGTTGGTGCTGAAAAAAGAGGGTGAGGGTTTCGAGCCGACAATCAAAATTATCCTGTCGATGAGTTATGACCATCTGTGGATCAAAATCCAGCACAACGGACTTGGACTGACAACTGAAGAACAGATGAATCTGTTTGAACCTTTTTTCACCGGCAAATCTGCAGCTGAGGATTTTGACGCCCGCCAGCGCCTTTCTTTTTCGTATTATATTGTGACCGAACAGCATCAGGGCAATATGGCGGTGACATCTGATATTGAACTGGGGTCTACCATCCATATTCAACTGCCGATCGGCATTGATGCGTTAAATGCTCCACCTCAGTAGAAATAGCTATAAGGATCCGCTCTTTTTAGGTCGTTCACGTCTAGCTTGACCAACATGCATTTCAATTTTTATTTCGGCTTTCTATTTAAAGTCACTCTATTACCGCGATCATCGGATACTGCCCGTAATGGCCGGTAGCAGGGCAATGCATCGTTTGGGCAACGCATATGTCCATGGATGGACGGTAGTAGGACAATGCATCGTTACACGGATGTAACTTATTAGGGCAACGCAGGAGCTGTTGCCGAGGAGCAATTGTCGAGGAGCTGTTGCAAAAGAGCAGTTATCGAAGAGCAGCGAAGCGGTGTGTCGAGAAGACACGGACGATTGTAACAAACCTGAATTAACTGGGCTCGATCAGAAGCCTCCTGAAGTAAGCGCCATTCACTGACCCAGTTATTATCGCTCGTTTAATCTATATCGTCTCCGCCACTATCCAACCGCATTCTATTGCGGCTTAATGGTGGTAGAGCGTAAAGCATTACGATTTTTTCAAATCTAATAATTTATCAGGCGTTATGAAATATAACTGTTCTTTTCTATATCTTCTTTGTTGTTCACGTATTTTAGCTAACATAGCTTCAGCTATCTGTTCTTCTTTAGCACTCAATTTCGGTTTCTTTACCAAACCATAAAACTCTTTTACACCATCAATATTACTCATAACCTCTCTCCTTATTTAAGAGAGTATAGTTAGTATTAAGTAATTATCAAATATTATTCCCCTGAACTATACAATTATGAAACCACTGATCCAAAAATTCATGCAAACGATCAACTAGCTTCTGAGCTATACCAGAACCTTGCTCAGCACTCGGAATATCATTTATATATCATGGTGTTACCGGCCTTAAGCTCTACTACTTTAACGAGGTCAGTCGCAATGTCAGTAAGTTAAGGGAAATAAGTATCATAGTAGGGTGCGCCGTGCGCACCAAAATCCCAGCCAGTAAGAATATTCACGGTGCGCACGACGCACCCTACACTGGAAAACATTCTTAACTTACTGGCATTGAGTTCAGTCGCCATTCGCCTTAGCAATTATTAAGGCATCAATACCCCCTCGGTAATAAGGACGGGAAGATTGACTCCTTTTTAGCGTTCATTGTCTGTTTCTTGTTTTAACCCATGCCATCAACTCACTGCCTGGCATTGGCCTTGCTATAAAATAACCTTGTGCAAAATCGCAACCCATCTGTTTCAACAATTCGAGATGTTCTTCACTTTCCACTCCTTCAGCAACAACATGCATGCTGAGCTCATGCCCAAGCAGAATACAGGTCTTAACGATAGCCCGCGCCTCACTATCTTCGTTCATATTACTGACAAAGCTTCGGTCTATTTTTAGCTCGGTAAAGGGCACACGATGCAATTGCGACAGCGATGAGTAACCTGTACCAAAATCATCAATGGACAACTTGATGCCTTTCAGGCGTAAACGAGTGAGTATATCGAGCGAAGTCACCAGCTCACCCATCAACGCACTTTCTGTTATTTCCAGTGTAAGGCGGGTGGGAGCCAGCTTGTTATTTTTCAGCAGTTCTGCAAGTTGTTCAGGTAACGTCAGGCCGGTGATATCCAGAGCAGATATATTAACCGACATGGTCGTCGTCAAACCTTCGTCCTGCCACATTTGTTCCTGCTTTACAGTCTTGTCAATCACCCAGTGAGTTAGCTCATCCATCAATCCATTTTGTTCTGCGAGGCTTATAAAGCGGTCAGGATAGAGTAGTCCCTGTTCTGGATGCTGCCAACGTACCAGTACCTCAATACCAGACAACTTGTTCGTTGCGACCTCTATTTGAGGCTGAAAGTGTAAAACAAGCTGTTCGTTTCGAATAGCCTGCTGCAACTCTATTAACTCGAGTTCACTTTCGCTCGAGTGAGAATCGTTTAGTTTTTTCCTGTTTGCATCGGGAATATGCTGCTTAAACAACTGCAATAACGTATCCACTAGTACGGGTTTTCTAAGAGAGGCGATAACCTCAAGACCATGAGCGTGACATAGTTTTTCAGCGGAGCGCAGTACCCCGGCATCATGCCCACTAATCAGAATCAGGGTGGGGGGGTTTGGCATTTGCGCCAGTCGCCGCATTACTTCTATGCCGTCCATTTCTGGCATATGCAGGTCCAGCAACATAACAGACCCGGTTTCAAACTCGACGACATGCTCAAAAAATTGACTGGCGCGTGTATAACCTTGTGCATTAAATCCAGCCATTTCCGCTACTTCACAATGTAGCTCCACTAACGCCGCTTCATCATCAAGCAGATAGACCGTTGACTTAGTCATGCCTTAATACCAGCACGATCCGTCCAGTCCGATCGACCAATAATAAATGATAATCCATAATACAAATATCCTTCAGTTGCAATGCTATTTTATTTTGCGCAATGGATCTGCTGACGATACCCCCTGGCAATACAAAACATTATATGTGGAAACTGGAGTATAACTTATGCTTTCTGGCTAATCTATTGATTAATATCATATATAAATTAACGTTTCATCTGCTAGCTCCACCATAAATACCTGGTCTCAGACTCAATTGATAACCGCTTTTATTTACCATTTTCAAAGCTTATACATAGTTTTAACACTGCCTGTTATGCAGGTGTGCAGATTTTGCTTTTTTCTTTTACGCCAGTCAAAACCTGAGTAATTTCACCAAATAATTTTTAATTCATAAAGTTAACATGGTATTAATAGCACCTTCTGGCGCCCTTTTTATAGTCTCTACCATGTTATAGTTCCATCTTCTAAAAATAGTTATAAAATATGCTATGCCAGGAGGCTGCCATTTTATGGTTAGTCTCACACGACTCAATTAATTATGGATCTTCCTCAGACTGACGATTATCGATTTTTGCTATTAAATGACACAGCGTTGCTGGACGTTCGTGCGCCTGTAGAATTCAATCAGGGCGCGTTTCCTTTTGCAGAAAATTTCCCTTTGATTAATGATATTGAACGCGAAAAAATAGGTATCCAATATAAGGGACTAGGACAGGATGAAGCAATCAAACTGGGCCACAAACTAGTACAGGGAGAAACAAAATCGGAACGCGTAAATCATTGGTATAACTTCTTTAAAAAACACCCTGATGGCGCACTGTATTGCTTTCGCGGCGGCATGCGTTCAAAAATATCACAGCAATGGATCTATGAAAAAACAGGCATAATTTATCCAAGGATAAAAGGCGGCTATAAAGCCATGCGTCGTTTTTTAATTGACGAATTAGAGGCGTCTGCACATCACATAAATCCAATAATGCTTGGCGGTCGAACCGGTATAGGAAAAACCCTGTTACTAAAAAAATTAAAACAACAAATCGACCTTGAAGGTATCTACCATCATCGTGGTTCCGTATTTGGCAAACACGCCACACCCCAACCTTCACAAATTGATATTGAAAACAGACTATCAATTGAATTGCTTAAATGTCGAAACAAAAAATACAAACACGTAGTATTTGAAGATGAAGGTACAAACATAGGCTCCAGAGGAATCCCTGATGTGCTGTTCAATAAAATGAAACAGTCTCCGATTATTCTGCTGGAAGTAAGTCTTGAAGAAAGAATCAATATAACCTATCAGGAATACATTATTGAAGCCCTGGCTGAACACCAGGCTCATTATGGTGAAGGACCGGGATATAACACCTGGGCTGAACAATTGCATACATCTGTAGATAAAATACAACGACGCCTGGGCGGGGTTCGTTATAAAGAGCTTAAAAAAATACTTACGGATGCAATTGAACGACAACAATCAACCGCTAATGCAGAACATCATAAAGAATGGATAAAAGTATTACTGGTTGACTACTACGACCCTATGTATGACTTTCAACTTGGCAAAAAACAGAACCGCGTTGTTTTTAAAGGTCGACAGGATGATGTGCTTGCCTATTTGAAAGATAAATATCAATTGACCTAGCAAATTGGCGATGTGTTCCAACAAAGCTGACAGAGCACAAACGAGACAATTCGTACAGTCAAAAAAATTATAAGCATTGTTCACCACAGAGGCACAGAGAACACAGAGAACACAGAGAACACAGAGAAAAACAATAAAGTTCTTCCTCTGTGCCCGCTGTGCCTCTGTGGTGAATTGTTTTTGAACTAGCGCCAGTGGCCGATTTCAGCCCTTCAGCCTTTTTAAAACCACCTTATTTTAAGCAATTTCTAATCTTGCAGTAATTGCGCCACTGCTTCACCATAAAATGTTTTAGCTACATCCCAGCTTCCTGGATTAATTGAATCAACAATATCAGCGTAAATTATCATTGGGTTGATACCATCGATGTTATTATCGCCTGCATAACTTGGTGACCAGAAACTTTTATACACACAGATTTCACCCTCATCATCTTCTTGTAATCCATAAAACTCTGCAAACTCCTTTTGCTTCACCTCTGATGAAAAATACAGGCTAATCGTTTCCGGCATCATAAAGGGTGTTGATTTTGCGATAGCAACTTCTCCGCCCCATAAGCCCTGGAATTTGCCCGGATCCGCTTTGCTCCACCAGCTTTTATTTTCACAGCTATAACACGCCAGAATTTGTTTGGGCCGTAACCTTTCCAGGTAACCATCGACCCAACGCTCAAACAAACGCTTTTTATTGATCAGCCGTCGCTCGCCGTCATCAAGTATATAACCCGAGGCGTACAGGTCGTCAATTACAGGACCAACACTACCCAATGCAATATTTATCTTATTAGAAATATCACGATAAGAAGCATGAAGAAATAGCGGCTGATTAAAAACAGCAAATATCAACTTCAAACCTGCCGCATTAAAGGCTCTGCCACGCACACGCTTACTACGTAACCGGGCTGGCTTTTTACCTTTAACATACAGATTAAGCCGTTTGCTTTTAATCGATAAATTACCTGCGCAATCAACAAATGCGATTGAACGCTGACGAAACTTTTCCGCCATCACCGGGTTGACAAAATCGGCGAATAATATTGCTTTCGCCGGCATTGATTTAATTTGGGAAATCAACACATTGATGTCTTTTTGCGGTGTCCATGTTTGCACCACAACAGTAAGAGACTGCTCGAAATCACTACTCTCCAGGGTTACAGCATCACCTGTTTCTGAAGCATGTGAAAAAGATGATAACTGCCTAATAGAATAACCTTGATTTCAAGGGGGATTGGTTCCGGTCGTAAGGAGGAAGTGCCGTATCCCAAACCTGAAGCCAGATCTTCTATGAATAGGAGTTTGTTTTGCAGTGCACGTTTGAGAGCTTCCCACACGAACTGGTTCATTAGTATGGATTCGATTTCCATTATCAGATAGCCGCCGTTGGCTCTCAGGAGTGATCCGGCCTGTACCATGGCAAAGTCCGTAATAATGGTTCCCATATGTGCCCTTTTTTCAATTTGGCCGAAAACATTGTGATAAGTTGGATTTGTTTCAAAAATAACGGGGGCGCCTTTTAAAGATTTTTGATCTACCAGAACATTGACATTATAGCGCTGAAAAGAGGGTTTGGCAGCTTGAAACATAAGGCCCTCAAGGGGTGATTTTTGTTCCTTAGAGGAGATAAAATCCTTGACGTTTTCCAGGATATCCTCCTGCGCATTATCCAGATAGATCAGAATATCTTCGCATCCCTTGTATTTATCTCTAATTATGTCTATCCGCTGTTTTACCACAAACAGAGCTATTTCTTTCATCAACTTTTCAACTTGTGAATTCATTGCCTGATTGATCTTATTAATTTCCCGGATCGTGGAATCAATTTCAGTCTGAACAATGCTGATTCTTTCTTCGATTTCAGTTTGCTTTTCCTTTGGAAGGGTCAGAAACTCTTCCGGTGAGATCGGCTTTTCTTTTACGATGGGGATGGTTTGATACCCTGCTTTAGTCCTGTTAATCTGAATATTCTTTTCCGCTGCCGCTGCTTCGAGTTTTTGAAGAATCTCTTTTTGTTGATCAGAATACTTTTTTTGGATTTTAGATTGTCTTTGCTGATAAGATTCATGTTCAAAGGCTTTGGGCAGTTCCTCTTTAAGATTATCAATTAACTTGCTCACTGTTTTACTAAAAAGGGTTGCTTTGCCAGTGGGCACGGAAATGGCTTTGGGACGGTACTCATCCTTAAAATTATTGACCATGCACCAATCAACAGGTGATTGAAGGGTTTTGGCATATTGATTGACTATGTCTTTGATAATTGTTGATTTGCCGGTACCTTCCAACCCTGTGACAAAAATGTTATATCCCATTGTTTTAATTTCTGTCC
>RCNG010006023.1_pt1 | contig 12956 bp, 14 predicted proteins | sample 2041371 | NCBI WGS metagenome assembly RCNG01 (sample SAMN09708227, study PRJNA481090) | Marine sediment metagenome, whole genome shotgun sequencing project. | biome: marine sediment; feature: ocean; material: sediment; isolation source: Sewage treatment plant 1 marine sediment (STP1) ... | reverse complement strand
GAGCCCGGAGGCGAGGCATGGATCAACCCCACGGGAAGCGCATCCCTGGCCACCGGAGGTTCCGGCGATGTGCTCACCGGCACCATCGCCGCGTTTCTGGCCCAGGGCCTCGACCCCGTCCGGGCTGCGATTGCAGGGTGCTGGTTGCACGGCCGTGCCGGTGAAATCGGCGGCGAGGTATTCCCCGCCGCCGTACCCGCAGCCCGGCTTCCCGTCTTTCTGGCGCAGGCGTGGCGCGAGCTCGAGACGCCGTGACGACTGCACGCCGGTCCACAAACCGATCGGCGGCAGAAACCGAAAACCTCGGAGGGCACCTCGCCGCCGAGCTTTGCGGCGGAGACGTTCTGCTCCTCGAGGCCGAGCTTGCGGCCGGCAAGACGACCTTCGTCAGGGGCATCCTCACCGGTCTCGGAGGACAACAGACGGACGTTTCGTCACCGACCTTCGTTTTGATCCAGAGCTACGACTGCAACTCAGGAGACATCACGACCCTGCATCACGTGGACCTCTATCGCCTCGGCGAGAGCGTCTCCGACCTGCGCGAGATCGGAATTGAGGACATTTTGTCGGATGTGAGAGCGGTCATCGCCATCGAATGGCCAAAAGAGACCATCGCCCCGTGGATCCCCGGCGACGCACGGGTATGGAGAGTCGGCATTTCGGTCGAGAAGGACGATTCTCGAAGCATCATGATCACGCCACCCGACGGATCGAATTCTTAATTTTCAATTCTTAATTTTGAATTGCGGACTCCGCTCCCGAGCTGGCCGGATGCCGACAGGCGAAAATTAAAAATTAAAAATTAAAAATTGAGAATTTCAAGTGGCCATCACTCCCCCATCGATCGGGATAATGGCGCCGGTCATCCAGGACGCCTCTCCGGAGAGCAGAAAGGCGATCAGCGAGGCGACATCCTCCGGCTGACCGACTCTGCCGAGGGGGTGGTAGCCGGCCATCTCCTTGACCTGTTCAGAGCTCATCCCCCGCAGGGCGTGGATGGGAGTGTCCACCACTGCGGGCATGACCGCGTTGACCCGGACCGAGGGCGCCCACTCCAACGCCAGCGACCGCGTGAACTGGTTGAGAGCGGCCTTGGAGGCGTTGTAGGCCGCCATGCCGGGGATCGCCTTCTCCGCAAGGGTCGACGAGACATTGACGACCGAGGGCGAGTTGCCCGCATGCAGCAACCCGCTCAGTTCGCGGCACAACAAAAAGGGCCCACGCACATTGATATCGAAGGTTTCGTTCCAGACTTCAGTGGTTGTATCGTCGACCGCCGCCATGGGGGCGATACCGGCGTTGTTGACCAGCCCGTCCACTGCCGACCATCGCGAACCGACCTCGGCCACAAGAGCCGCAACAGCGGCGGGGTCCGCGACGTCGACGGCCACCTGCCAGGCGGTACCACCGATTTCGGCGACCGCCGTCTGCAGCCGTTCAGGGTTTCGGGCCACCAGGCACACCTCTGCCCCTTCCTGGACCAGCCGGCGAGCCGTTTCCAACCCGATGCCGCTCGATGCGCCGGAAATAAGAACCCGTTGACCGCGTAGGCTTGACATGGTCACAATCCCTCCCGAATTGAATTCCTCGCGCTCGACCGGCAAACGGCGGGCTATCATGGAATGGGCATGACCGAACCTCAACGACAACCGCTGATCGAGCAACGTCGACTCGTACAACGTATCCTCACCGGACGCATTCCATCCGGCAGGGAGCTCGACGTCTGCCGCGAGATCTTGAGGTCGGAGTGCGATGAACCGGTCGCATTTCAGGCCCTCTTCACTCTCCTCCGGGGAGCATTGGCCGACCCTCTCTTCAATATCGACGATACCCAGCTGGTCGTGCCCCTGGTCAAGGCACTGGCCCGCGGTGAGTTGACAGCGGGAGATCTGCTGTGACGCCGGGGTTGGCCTTGGCAGCCTTCGCCCTGCCCCCTGCTGCAGCCGTCGCCGCTGCGGCCCTGGTCCGCCCGCGCAACCCGTCGCCGTGGACCGTGATCATCCTCAACGCCCTCAGTTCGGGCGCCGGCCTCGCCGCAGCCGGCCGGACGACCCTTGAAATCGCGCTCGGCGTGTTGTTCGCACAGGCCAGCCTGGTCCTCACCGCCAACGCGGGGGACATCTGGATGTACCTGCCGAGCGTGGTCGTCGGCGGCGTATGGGGCCTCTTTGTGACGCCGTTGAGCCCGCTGACGAGGGCCGAAGCGGCGCGCGCCGATCGGCTCCGGCAGCTCGAGGAGTTCAAACACACAGCCGATGACGACACACCCAAACCGAAGACACGCCGGGCCGGCGGGGTCGAGGAGGCGGAGACCGTCGTCGAAAACCACTACTGCGTCGAGGTGAGCTGCACCGAGTGCGGCGCCGCGGTCGCGGTGCCCGTCCTCCACCACATGGCGCATTGTTCTTTTTGCGGCAGCGACCATCTGATCGCCGGCCACGAAGAGACCCTCTACGTCACGCTCCCAGAACGAGTTTACGACGCCAACGTGCTCCGAGAGGCTCTCCTCGACCACTACCGCTATCAGCACTACCTCAAGCTGTATGCGCGGTCGGTGGCGCCGCTCGCACGCAACGCCACCGAAGCCAGTCCGACCGGCGCCCTGGTCAGCCGGCCCGAGGTGGACGCCGCCGTCAACGCAGCGGAGGCAGCGGTGTCGCGCAAAGCCGACACGTTCCGCATCAAGCTCGCCGAAAATTTGCACGTGGTGCGAACCCTGCACTTTCTCACGCCGTACCGGCACGGGATGGGCACGCTGTACCAGGCCGCTTTTGGACGATCCTCAAATGATCAGGAGAAGTTCCTGCGGTTCGACGTCGGAACAATTGAAGCCTCGGTATCGGCAGCCGCGGGAATCGAAGTGCCGGCGATGGGAAAGCTCAGCTATCTGCGAGCCCTGCGGCCGGCCGTAGCACTGCCGAAAGAGCTCCAGACCGTGGCGATCGATGGCCTCGACGATGACCTCGTGCGGGCGTTTGGAGACCTCGATCGCAAGCGCCTGATTCGAGACATCCAGGTCATTCGCCTTGGCTCCCGCTTCACCCGTGAGGTCACCGCGGTCGTCTGGCGGCCGTGGTGGACTGCCGAAGTCCGCGGCCCTGGAATCGACGAAACGGTCCTGCTCGACGGTGCCGCGGGCTCTGTCGTCGGGCCGGCCCCGAAGATCAGTAGCGAGGCATTGACGGATCTGCCCGACGAGGCGCGCGAGTCCGGAGCCGGGCTTCGATTCGTAGCGATGGAGTGCCCGGTCTGCGGCCACGAATTTTCCTTCGACCCTGATGCCGTTCTCCATTTTTGCCGGAACTGCCACAGGGTCTGCGAAGTCATCGAGGGACGCAAGCAGGAGGTCGCATACGGCCACATCCCGCTCCCCGAGGAGGAGGGCTGGGATCTGGTGCCTTTCTGGCGCTTCCCGCTCCGACTGAGGACGGGAGAGGGCGAATTGTTGACCGACCTCATGCGACTCAAAGACGGCATCGATGGCACCTTTGACCAGATCGGTGAGGACCACCCCGATCGACAACACCTCTTCTACGTGCCGGCGATCCGCTGTATCAATCCCCGCTTGATGACGAGCGCCTTCAACCGCCTCTTTCTCTACGCCGTTCGCAACCGGCCGCCAAAGGTCATGAAACGGTTCGACCTCGACCTCAAGCCGCAGCCGTGGACGGTCAGCCTCGCTGAACCGGAAGCTCGTGATCTTGCGCCGCTGTACCTCGCCAACGTATTCAGTCGACGCGACATCGCCAGGGTCAACGTCCACCAGGTGGCGTCGTGGCTGTTCGGTGCGTCCCAGGAGTCTCCAGGCCACCTCATGTACCTTCCGGTTCCGCGGAGCGTCACCGAGCCTTTCCGCCGCTATGTCGGGCGCTTCAGAGATGACGCGGTCCACCACGTCACCGGCCGAGCTTGAGACCAATCGAATCGTCAGCTATCCTCAGACCAAGGAACGACGGAGGCAATATGGCTGCAGAGATTTTCACCGAAGACTGGGCATCGCTTTGGAACGACAGCATCAACGCCAATTCCGACTACAAGAAGGCCGCCACGAAGTGGGAGGGCGCCATCGCCATGCTCATGACGGCTGACCCGGCCATGGGTATTTCGGAGGACAGGGTCGTCATCGCGGACCTGTGGCACGGCGACTGCCGCGGAGCCAAGACCGCCGAGGCGGCTGATCTCGAGAACGCTCCCTATCTGATCACCGCCGAGGCTGTGGCTTGGAAAAGCGTCCTCGCCGGCAAGACCGACCCCATCGTCGGTTTGATGGGGGGCAAGCTCAAGCTCGCCAAGGGCAGCCTGTTTGCTCTGCTGCCCTATGCAAAGGCGGCCAAGGAGCTGGTGCGGTCGGCGATTGATGTCGACACGACCTTTCCAGAAGGCTGGGAGTGAATGAGCCTTGCCGCTACGCGGCATAGAGAGTCGATCATCTTCGCGTCATCGAAGATCAAGAGACCGCTTCAAATTTCAATTTAAGTCTTGAAAATAAGATACTTAAAAATTTATGCCGCAAAGCGGCAAAAATCCCTTGACAGTTATGCCGCAGCGCGTTATATTGACTTCTGTAAGGAATGCCGCATGGCGGCATGAGTCAAAAACCGGCGCCTGAGCGCCGCCAACGCCGGATGAAAACCGGCAAGGAGGTTCGAAAATGATCGCTAAGAAGAAGTCGAAAGTGCTGCAGCAGGACATCATAGATTCCGCTCACAAGGTCTGGCTGGCCGGTCTCGGCGCCGTTGCCATGGCCGAACAGGAGGGTGGAAAGTTCTTCACAAACCTGGTCGAACAGGGTGGCAAGGTCGAAAAGAAGAGCAAGGTTAAGGTCGAAAAGGCCAAGGGCACCGTGGCCGGGATGAAAACCGTCGCCGAGAGCTACTGGGAGACCTTCGGTCGCACCGTCGACGATCAGATGACGGCCGTCATCCACCGTATCGGCGTTCCCACCAAGGAAGAGATTGAAAGCCTGACCCAGAAGGTCGAGGCGCTCACCGTCTCAGTCGACAAGCTGCGCACCAAGGAGGCCTCGGCCCCGAAACCGGCCGCTGCCAAGAAACCGGCCGCCAAGAAAGCCGCGCCGAAGAAGGCCGCAGCCAAGAAGCCGGCTGTCACGAAGCCCGCTGCCAAGTAGACGGTTTTCTGACAGAGTTCCCAACGGGAAGGTAGCTTCCCGCCTTGCACCGGCGTCGCTCTGCGACGCCGTTTTTTTGTGGCCTGGGGCCTGGGGCTTGAGAGCCGGATCATCGCGAAATAACGATACCCGGGGCGGCCCGACTTTCCTTGCTCGCTTCCCGAGAGGAGCCACCTTCAACATTGTTGGCCCTATCGCCGCACTGACGTGAAGAGTCGTGTATCCAACGATATTGAAAATGGCACCTCCGCCGCACGCTTGTCGTATCCGCACTTCCTACCCGAGCGGATGCCAGGCACCGCCGCCGCACGCGCGCCTACCAACAGTGGCACGCGGGACGCGTGTGCCCCACAAGAGTTGTCCGGTGGCGTTTGTGGGGCAGCCGTCCCGGCTGCCGTGCGGGTTGGCGGTTCCGATATCTGCGTCCATCTGCGTTATCTGCGGTTTCTCCGGCGCGGATGCCTCGATTGCGAACGGCGCTGCGGTGGGCTACGCTCGTTGCATGGCCGAACGCATTGCCATCGTCGAGGACGAGCAGAACATCCGTGACAACGTCGCGTTCGCGTTCGAGCGCGAGGGATATCGAGTCGCGACGTACGCCGACGGGATGGCGGCATGGGAAGCTTTCCAGAACGAACTCCCGGAGCTCTTAATCCTCGACATCATCATGCCGCGAATGGACGGGCTCGAGCTGTGTCGAAAGGTGAGAGGGCTTTCCGAAACCGTGCCCATCATCTTCCTCACCTCGCGCGACGAGGAGTTCGACCGGGTCCTTGGGCTCGAGTTGGGCGCCGACGTATCTGTGCAAGCCATTTTCGATGCGCGAGTTGCAGGCACGCGTCAAAGTCCTCTTTCGGCGGGTCGCACTCGGACGCGAACCAGCTGGTCAGGACGAAGAGCTCATGCGAGTCGGTGCACTCGAACTCGACCTGCGCCGGTACACGGCCCGTTGGAATGACCAGACGGTGCCGCTGACCGTCACCGAGTTCATGATTCTGAACGCCCTCGCCCGCCGACCGGGTCACGTCAAGACCCGTGAGCAGTTGATGACCGACGGCTATCCCCACGACACCTTCGTTTCGGACCGAACGATCGACTCGCACATCAAACGGATTCGCAAAAAGTTCCTCGCCATCGACACGACTTTTAACGGCGTCGAGACGGTGTACGGTCTCGGCTACCGCTACACCGAGGAGCCCGGCTGACCCGTCGCCGATGAAGATTCAATTTCCGTCCCGAATTTCTCTTCGACTCCTCGCTTTCAACATTCTGTTGGTATTCCTCCCCGTCGGAGGCGTGCTGTTTCTCGATACCTATGAACGGCAGCTGTTGGAGGCGCAAGAGCGAACCATGGCGCAGGAAGGTCGTCTCCTGGCGGCTGCTCTCGAGGCGAGAGACCGGCTCGAAGGCGAGGACGCCCAACGCATCCTGATCCAGCTCGACCAGCGCCAAACCGCTCGCCTTCGGGTCGTCAACAGGGCCGGCGAGGTCCTGGCCGACTCCGCCCTGCTCGGGCCCCGTCGGGAGGGCGAAACGGCGGCGGATGAGGTTCCACCGCCATCACCCACCGAGAAGAGCTTTCTTTACCGAATCGGCTCGCTCCCCTTCCGTATGCTGCGCGGGGGTAGCGAGGATTCAGACCTGTCTGCAGACTCGGATATCAGCAGCGATCTCGTAACCCGTCCGGAAATCCAGTCAGCCCTCGAGGGCCGTTATGGCGCCGCCACTCGCATAACCGTCGGACCGAGGTCTTCGGTGACCCTCCACATCGCCATCCCGGTCCGGATCGAGGGCGAGGTCGACGGTGCAGTCCTGGTCTCCCAGTCGACCGGCAGGATCCTCCAGGCGCTGGACGCCGTCCGACTCGACGTTTTCAAGGTCTTCCTGCTCAGTCTCGGCGCTGCGGTCGTTCTCAGTCTGTTGGCCGCCACGACCATCGCCCGACCATTGGCCGGTCTTCGTCGGCGCGCCGGAGATATTCTGGACCGGCGCGGCCGATTGCGGGGGAGTTTTGTCCCCAGCAACCGACGCGACGAGATCGGCGATCTTGAACGGGCGCTGGCAGAGTTGACCCTGCAATTGGAACAGCATCTTCGCTCGACCGAGACGTTTGCGGCTGACGTTTCGCACGAGTTCAAAAACCCCCTGGCGTCGATTCGAACCGCCACCGACATGGCGCTTGAAGATGTGGATCCGGCAGAACGTCGGCGGTTTCTGCAGATGATCCAGAAGGACGTGGCGCGCATGGAACGGCTACTCTCCGAAGCGCGTGAGATCTCGCGGATCGACGCTCAGCTCAACGATGAGGAACGAACGCTGGTCCGACTCGAAGACCTGGTTCCAATCCTGGTCGAAAGCTTCAGGTTGCGGCTCGGCGACGGTGGTCCGAAATTCGACCTCGCGATCTCTGAAGACGACATCACGGTATTCGCGTCAGCAGACCGCTTGACACAGGTTCTGGAAAATCTCATCGACAACGCGGTGAGTTTTTCACCGCCCGGGGCTCCGATCGCTGTTTCGTTGACGATTGCAGGAGAGTCGGCGCGGCTCACGATCGCCGATCGCGGCCCCGGCATTCCTGACGAGCACCGCGACAGGGTGTTCTCCCGATTCTTCAGCTATCGTCCAGAGGACGATCCGGACCGCAGCCACACCGGTCTCGGTCTGGCGCTCGTGCGGGCCATCGTCGAAAGCTACGGTGGTCTGATCACGGCCGAGCCGAGGAGTGGCGGTGGGGCCGAAATGGTGGTGTTCCTACCTCTGGACCGTTCAGACGGTAGCGGGTCGAACACCAAAAGGGTCGAGCCGGTCGAGCGGAAGCCGTCGGCGGTACCACGAAGGCTTCCGGGTGCTGACATTGCCGCCGTGGAAAACCTGGAGTAGATAGGCACCATCGATGTGTCGCGCCGGAAACCGTTGATCGAGCTCCGCGTGATCGCAGGCATACGGATTTCTGCCGCCCCTGAAGGCCGCCAGCGGCGACGGGACATTGCGCGCATAGGACGCGAGCTTTCCGCTCGAGAGATCGTAGCGGAGGAATTCCCTCGTAAAGCAAACCTCAACGTCGCCGGTGACCGCATTAACCGCCTCGAACCAGTCGTCACGAATGGCATCATCCGAGTCCATCCTGGTCAGCGTCTGGTGGGGCTCCCCTACCCAACCGCCATACCAGTCGTCCTGGACGACGACCGAAAGCCACTCAAGATCCGCAAGAGCTTCGGAAACCACGGCCGCACTTCGACTCGAACACAGAAGAACCGCGGGAGCATTCAACCGGCTCACGGACGGAGCGAAGAAGGCGCGGAAGAGGTCGAGGCGGCGCCCCAGCCAACTCTCGTCAGCGTGGTTGCTGGAGTTTTGGGGATCGTGGGGCCTGGGTACCGAAAACCTGGTCACGATGACGTGCGGCGCCTCACCCAGGGAGGCTGTATCGCTCACCGTCCGGCAATTTCCGAGATCGCGGTTGAATTGGTGTCAGGCCCTGCAGGGAGCGTTTTCGGAGACTTGAACCCGCGCCCGAAATCAAAGCCCCAGCCGACGAGAGCAACCACGTTTGTCAAACGCGCCCAGTCGAGTGTTCCGAAGAACTGGGCGTCCGTGCGTCCGCTGAAGGCGGTCTCGATGCGCAAGGTCCAACGCAGGACGCCGGGGCCCAACGGGCAACGTCGGCCGGCATTGAAGGACAAAATCCCGTGGTGGATCTGGACGCCGTTCCACTCGACATCCATCATCCCGGTACCAAGGCCAAAGACCCACTGCCGACCCTTCGGGCCCGGCCTCAGACGTCGCTCCATCCCGAAGGTCACGACCTTGTGGGACGCAACCGGCGTCAGAGCATTGCAGTTGGGGTTGTCGGCGCAGAATTGCCGGCTGTCGTGGTCTGACATATTGAAATCCCAGAAAAGAGCCCACTTCCGGTTGAAGGCCCACGCCCCTTCGATGCCGTAGGCGACAGCCAGTCCGTTGTCGCCTTCGGGACGGATGTCGTTGTCTGCCCAGCGAACACCGACCTGGACCCCGATCTCGCCCCGCCGTTCTCCGGGGTCATCCGCGAATACGCCGGGAGATGGCAATAGGAAGAGACCCAGCGCGATCATTCCCCACAACACAGTCTTTTGAACCAAAATGGAAACCTCAATCAGATATTCGATGATGCTACGTTCCCGGATGCCCGGAAAACGACCGTATCGGCTCATCGTCGTACGGATCATTGTATCGCGGGTTCTGCGATCTCGTATCGATGCCGCCCCGGGCGGGGCGGGTCAATCCCTCAAGGAGTCTCCGTCGCTTGTGAAGATTTTTGCAAGGGGTCTTTTCCAGGCCTTCAGGAGGTGGTAGGATCTGGCGGCGGTGGTCACAAGGGCGGGCTCCTCCCCCTCCCGGCCTCCTTCGAAACACAGCCCGTGGCCGGACCAAACCGGCCCAGGTCGCGGAAGAAGGGACGGACGCCTATGATCGTCGGAGTCGTCAAAGAGAGCTTTCCGAACGAAGCCCGGGTCGCCATGGTCCCGGCTCTCGTGCCCCAGCTGGCAAAAGCCGGTATCGAGGTGGTGATCGAGAGCGGGGCGGGTGACGCCGCCGGCTTTCTGGACACTGAGTACAGCGCCAAGGGAGCCAAGGTTGTTTCCGAACGCGCCGAGGTGTTCAAAACCGCCGACCTCGTGGCACAGGTCCGAGCACTCGGGGCCAACCCGGACGCGGGTGCCGCGGACCTCGACTTGTTGCGCGACGGCCAGGCAGTGGTCGGCGTGTGCGAGCCGCTGACCGAACACGAGTCGAACAAAAAGATGGCCGACAAGGGCGTCACGCTCTTCTCGATGGAGATGATGCCCCGCATCACCCGCGCACAGAGCATGGATATCCTGTCGTCCATGGCCACCATCGCCGGCTACAAGGCCGTCCTGATGGCCGCCAACGAGCTGCCGAAGATGTTTCCCATGATGATGACTGCGGCGGGCACTGTCGCCCCCGCAAGGGTCTTTGTGGTGGGCGCCGGCGTTGCCGGTCTCCAGGCAATCGCGTCGGCCAAGAAGCTCGGCGCCATCGTCGAGGCCTACGACGTTCGCCCGGCCGTCAAGGAACAGGTGGAGAGCCTCGGCGGAAAGTTCGTCGAACTGGAGCTCGAAACCGACACCGCCGAGGACGCGGGCGGCTACGCGAAAGAGCTCGGCGAGGACTTCTATCGCAAACAGCGGGAGATGATGACCAAGGTGATCGCCGGCAGCGACGTCGTGATCACCACCGCCGCCATCCCCGGCAAGAAGGCGCCGATTCTGGTCACGACCGAGATGGTCGAGGGCATGCACCCCGGTTCGGTGGTCATCGATCTTGCTGCCGAACGGGGCGGAAACTGCGACTTGACCAAGGCCGGCGAGACCGTCGTGCACAACGGGGTCAAGATCATCGGACCGGTCAACATTCCGACCACCGTTCCGTACCACGCCAGCCAAATGTACGCCAAGAATATCGCCACATTCCTCCTCCATCTGGTGGACGAGGGCAACCTCAAGATCGACACCGAGGACGAGATCACCGAGGGCACCCTGATCACTCATGGCGGTAAGGTCGTCAATACACGAGTTCTCGAGGCCATGGGCGCCTCGAGCGAAGGGAGCGAGTGACATGAGTAGCCTGGTCATGCTCATTACGGTTTTCGTACTGGCGATCTTCGTGGGCATCGAGATCATCACGAAAGTTCCGCCGACGCTGCACACACCACTGATGTCGGGTTCCAACGCCATCTCGGGAATCACCATCATCGGAGCGCTGATTCTGGCCGGTGTTTTGGAGGGCCAAAACGGGTTCAATCAGTTGGCGAAGATCATGGCCTTTCTGGCAGTGATTTTTGCGTCCATTAACGTGGTTGGCGGCTTTCTGGTCACCGGCCGCATGCTCAAGATGTTCCAACGGAAATAGACGGGGTTTTTCATATGGCAATGCAAGACCTCATCAACATCGTTTACCTGATCGCAGCGATTCTCTTCATTCTCGACCTCAAGATGCTCGCCCATCCGCGGACCGCGGTGCGCGGCAACCAGCTCGGCGCCCTCGGCATGGTGCTGGCCATCGTGGCAACCCTGGTCGGCGGAACGTGGGATTGGAAATACATCATCCTCGGTATCGGTATCGGCTCCCTGATCGGAGCGGTGGCCGCGCTCAGGGTGAAAATGACCTCCATGCCCGAACTGGTCGGTCTGTTCAACGGCTTTGGCGGCGTGGCGTCGGTTCTGGTCGCGGGATCGGCTCTGGTGGCAACCTTCAACGCCGTTCCAGCCTTCGGCGTCGACAGCATGCAGATGAAGGTCGCCACCGTGTTGTCGGGCATCATCGGTTCGGTGACATTCTTCGGGTCGTACGTCGCCTTTGGAAAGCTTGCCGAGTTCCTTTGTGTCAAATGGAAACTCCACACCTGGCAGAAGATCGTCAAGTACGGCTTCTCGCTGGCGGTCGTCGCCGGCGGCATCTGGTACGGCATGACCATGGGGATCAACCCCCTATCGGTCATCTTCATGGTCTCGATGGTTCTGATCGGCGCGTTGTTGCTGATCAAAAAGGACCGTTTCCCCGGAATGGACATGCTCAAGGGTCTGTCCGCAATCGGGGCGGTCGTACTGGGCGTGATGCTGGTGCTCGACCCCTCGAACACCGCCCTCTTCTGGGTACTTGTTTCCGTTGCCGGCGTCCTCGGCGTCATCCTGACGCTGTCGATCGGTGGCGCCGACATGCCGGTCGTCATCGCCCTCCTCAACTCATATTCGGGTCTCGCCGCCGCTGCAACCGGTTTTGTCATCAACAACACGGTGTTGATCATCGCCGGGTCGCTGGTGGGTGCGTCAGGGCTCATCCTGACCAAGATCATGTGCAAGGCCATGAACCGCTCACTGGCCAACGTGCTCTTCGGGACCATGGGACCAACGGCCGACACGCCGGACGCCGACGAGGTCTACAAGACCGTCAAGTCTGCTTCTGCTGACGAGGTCGCGATGACCCTCGAAGTCGCTCAGAAGGTCCTTATCGTTCCCGGCTACGGTATGGCCGTCGCGCAGGCGCAACACGCGGTCCGCGACGTCGCCAACTTCCTCGAGGAAAAGGGTATCAACGTCGAGTACGGGATCCACCCGGTGGCAGGTCGGATGCCAGGACACATGAACGTGCTTCTGGCCGAAGCCGATGTGCCCTACGACCAGCTCAAGGAGATGGACGAGGTCAACGCGACCATGGAACAAGTGGACGTGGTCCTGGTGGTTGGCGCCAACGATGTGGTCAATCCCGTGGCCCGCACCGATCCAGGCAGCCCGATCGCCGGCATGCCCATCATCGACGTCGACAAGGCACGGACGGTGGTTATCGTCAAACGAAGCCTGAGCCCGGGCTTCGCCGGTATCCCCAACCCCCTGTTCGCAGCCGACAACACCCTGATGTTCTTTTCTGACGGCAAGAAGGCCATGCTTGAACTCCTGACTGCCCTCAAGGAGACCTGAGGTCGTTCCATCGATACATTCATCGAAACCGCCCGCCATTCGGCGGGCGGTTTTTTTTCGGATACACTTTGCCGGTGAGACCTCTGTTCCCGCTTGTTGCGCTCTTCTCTCTGTTGCTGGCCACACCTGTCTTTGCGGTCGAACGGGTCGAGATCGTCCTCGATGCATCCACCGCCATGTGGACGCAGTTCGAGGGTGGTCCGCCGTTCTTTGTCGCCGTCCGGGAAACACTCCAGGATTACGCGGCGGCCTCAGCGCTGCGCCAGGGGCGCCCTGAGGTCGCTCTCAGAGTTGCGGGAGGTGGCGTCCCCCTCGGAAACGACGACTGGTGCGAGGATACCCGCCTC
>RCNG010001155.1_pt1 | contig 12956 bp, 13 predicted proteins | sample 2041371 | NCBI WGS metagenome assembly RCNG01 (sample SAMN09708227, study PRJNA481090) | Marine sediment metagenome, whole genome shotgun sequencing project. | biome: marine sediment; feature: ocean; material: sediment; isolation source: Sewage treatment plant 1 marine sediment (STP1) ... | reverse complement strand
GCTCACCTCGAAAACGGTCTGGAGCTTCTGGCGAAGCTGCCCGCGAGCGAGGACAACGCGCGGCTGGAACTGGACATGCAGCTGGCCCTCGGCAACGCCTGCATGGCGGCCAGTGGCTGGGCGTCGCCGCAGACGGTCGCCGCTTTCGAGCGGGCGCGAGTCCTGTGCGACGAGCTTGGCGATACGGAGCGTCGCATCGTGGCCGACAACGGCATGTACGTCATCTATCTGCTGAGTGGCCGGTTGGATGCCTGTCTCGCATTGTCGAAAGACCTTTGGCGACGCGCCGAAAACGGTCTGTTCCCGCCGATCATCGCCCACCGGTGCCTGGGTGTGACCTTGTGTCATCGCGGGCGACTTGGCGAAGCGCGCGCGCATTTCGAAAGCGGTTTGGCGCTCTACGATCCGGATCAACACGCCGATCTGGCCTATCGGTTCGGATATGATCCCCATTTCACGCTGCTTGGTTATCTGTCCTTTGCTGCACTATCTCGGCCACGCGGATGCGCAGCGAGGTGCGCATTCGAAGCTGATCGAACTCCTGCCGACCCATCCTCATCTGCCTTCACGCGCTTTCGCCCTGTTTATGGCGTGCTGGCTCCGCGCGCTGAACGGGGAATTGTTGACCGACCAGACCTTGCTGGACCAGTTGATCGCGATCTGCGAAGAGCATGGCTTCCCGAACTGGCACGCGATTGCAATTGCATGGAAAGGCTGGGTCACGGCCCGGTCTGGCGACCCGGAAGCCGGCGAAGGGTTGTTAGCCAAGGGATTGGATCAGTGGCGCGGGACCGGCTCCAGACTGGTTGTCCCTTATCTCCTCGGTCTAACCGCCGAGGTGCGGGCCCTCCAAGGCCGTTGGCAAGATGCCGAGGACTCTGTCTCGCAGGGTCTGGAGATGATCGCCGAGACCGGTGATCAGGTTTTTGCACCTACTCTGCTCAGGTTGCGGGGGCAGCTGTCGCCGAGATCGATGGACCGAACCGGAGAGCCTCACGCCACTCGGCTGCGCCGTGCCATCGAAGTGGCGAGGGAGCAAGATGCGCGGCTCGAAGAACTCCGCGCCTCAACCAGCCTCGCCCGGATTTTGGCCGAACTAGGCCAACGACAGCAGGCGCTGGACCTGCTCGCGCCGGTTTACGGCTGGTTCACCGAGGGGCTGGACACCGCCGACCTGAAGGCCGCCAAGGCGTTACTCGACGAACTGGGTTGATCCCGATCGGCGCTGCCGTCACTTCAGGCTTTCGATGTAGGCGACGAGGTTTTCGATCTCCAGTCGAGTGAGGCTCAGTTCGGGCATCTGGCCGTGGGGCTTGACCAGGAAACCGCGCAGCCTGTCCGACGTGACCTTCGGATCGCGGGCCATCTTGACGAACGGGCGGGCGCCGTCCGTTGTAGTTTGGTTGCCCTCCATCAGATGACAGGAGCTGCACCAAGTGGTGGCGATTTCCTGACCGAACACGGCATCTCCCGCGGCGTGGGCCGATGGCGAGAGCAACAACATGACGAAAAGCAACGGTGCGACGCGATTCATGATTCCCCCGAACGTGATCCTATGCCTGGAGCCGGTAGCGAATGCTCGTTCCTTTTTTCTTGAAGGTCCCTCCGACCCATTTTCCCCGGTCGTCGTAGTAGACCTCGCCGTCGAGGATGCTCGACAACCGATATCGGGTGACCGGACGCGGCTCGCCGCCGACGGTCAGGGTGGTCCGCTCGCGGTCGTGGATGACCTGCTCCTTCAATGTTCCCTTCTGGGGATCGATCAACAGATCGTGGGAAAGGATGTCCGGGTTCCAGAAGCTGCCGACCATGACGTCGGCCGGGGCGAGGGTGGTTCCCTTTCGTCCCTGGACTTCGAAGCCGTTCTCGCGCGCCTGTCCGACGACCGAATCGAGACGGCCGTCGTCATTGGTGGTGCTGGCAAAAGCCTCGAGCCGATCGGCCTTCCAGGTTGCGGCGCTCCTGTGGCTGTACTCGAACAGGGTCAGGAACAGAAGCTTGACCTCGATCTCGATTCGGGTTTCGACGAGCAGTTCGTCGCCGAAACCGTCGAATTCCACCTGGTGGTAGCCGATGACGTCATCGGCCATCAGGATGTCGAAGCGCATCGGTTGCGACGACGTCCTGCGCAGAGCCGTCGGCGCCGCCCGGCTTGCTGTGGCGCCGGCGCCGACCAGCAACGCGGCGGAGGCCAGGCCCATGAGCCGTCGTCGTGAAAACAGTTGTGATCCGGTGTCGTTCATCAATTCTTGCGAGTCGCCAAGCCCTTTTCGTTTGCAGGGCGGCGCGATACCGCAATGGGTCTCCTATCCGCAATTAAACCAGTGTCTTCTCTCTCTATCTCGATTGCATAATTATGTCCATTTTTGGGCGGGGTCGCCGCCGAACGTATTCTCGACACGATTGAAACCGATAGAATCGGTGGTGCGGGTGTATCGCTTTCTGGAGCAGAAGATGAAAATCAAAGTTGAAAAGCCGACGGCGGAACAGATCGCCGAGATGAAAAAATTCGAGACCTGGTCGAAAGAGGAAAGTGTCTTTGACTGGGAGTACGATATGGAGGAAACCTGTTATACCAACCCGCGTTGATACAGACTCATTGTGACGACTTTTCGAGGTTTCCGGCGAGGAGTGGGGCGGGCCTTGATGCTGGCGCATCACAAGCGGCCCACGACGGCGTCCGGGGGCCTCAAATGTGTTTGGGACGTCAGGAAGTCCGTACGCAAGCACTACCGGTTCGACTGAACGAAATTGATGAAGCCGTCTTTTCGACCGCTACACGCGGTGCGAACCGGCGGTGGAGGAGAAGTAATGGCGGTAGACCAGTGGCCGATGCATGGCGGCGAGGTTGACGCGGCGGCGGCCCGGTACGGCGTGCCGCGGGATCGTTGGCTGGACCTGTCGACCGGCATCAATCCAAATCCGCATCCGTTGCCGGATTTGGCCGGCGAATACTGGTACCGGCTGCCGGACGCCGACGTCGATACCTGGTTGCGGGAAGCCGCCGCCAAATATTACGGCGTCTCCGATCCGGCGCTGGTAGTGCCGGCGCCCGGATCGCAGGCGCTGATCCGCTGGCTGCCGAGGGTGTTGCCGCCTACGCGGGTGGCAATCCTCGGGCCGACTTACCGCGAGCATCAGGCCTCCTGGCTCGCCGCCGGCCATATCGTGGAGGAGGTCGCCGGTCCCGATCAAGTCCCGCCTGAAGCCGGTGTCGTCGTCGCCGTCAATCCCAACAATCCCGACGGACGGGTGATCAATGGTGAGCGCCTCATGGCTCTGGCCAAGGATCGGCTGCTCGTCGTCGACGAAGCGTTTGGCGACGTTATGCCGAAGGTCAGCCTGGCATCCCGCGCGGGAGGGCCGAACCTGGTGGTCCTGCGCTCGGTCGGCAAATTCTTTGGTCTTGCCGGGATGCGGCTCGGGTTCGCGTTGACCGGCGAGCCGCTGGCCGGCGATCTGCGCCGGGCCATGGGGCCTTGGGCGGTGAGCGGACCGTCATCGGCGGTCGGCGCGGTGGTGCTCGCCGACAACGCCTGGATCACGGGTGCCCGCGTCCGGTTGACCGCCGCGGCGGGGCGACTTGACGGTTTGCTGATGCGCAATGGCCTGCGCGTTGCCGGGGGCACCACCTTGTTTCGCCTCGTCGATCATGCGCGTGCGGTGGAACTGTTCGAGCACTTGGCCGCTGCCGGCATTCTCACCCGCCGGTTCGCCGACAGGCCGAACTGGCTTCGCATCGGCATTCCCGGCAGCGACGGAGCTTTCGAGCGGCTTTCTTCGGCGCTGGCCGATTGGCGCCCACGCGCCGTCGCATCGGCCGATCCCTCTGCCCGCCGCCGGCATCTGGGCTAAGAGTCCGGCTCATAATGTATTGCGTGTTTTCAATGCCTTTTGTTCGCGCCCCGGTGCGTCAAGCCGCCCTTGTGATGCTCCAGCATCACGGCGGCCAGCTCTCCTGCCGGAAACACGAACACAACGCTTTGAAAACACGCAATACATTATGAGCCGGACTCTAGGATCGAACACGTCGTCCGATGCTTGAAATCGCCATTCGCGCTTTCACCACTTTTTTCGCCACCGTGAGCCCGGTGGACGTAGCGGCGTTGTTCGCGGCACTGTCGGCCTCGGCCACTGCGGTGCAGCGAAGATCAATGGCGATCAAGGGTACGCTGATCGCGACGATTCTGCTGCTGTTGTTCACGCTGTTCGGGGCGGAAGTGCTCCGGTGGATGGGGATTACCCTACCGGCACTGAAGACGGCGGGAGGCGTGCTTCTTCTTCTCATGTCGATCGACATGGTGTTCGCCCGGCCTTCGGGAATGACCTCGACGACGGTCGCCGAAACTTCCGAGGCGGCGACGAAGAACGACATTTCCGTGTTTCCTTTGGCAACGCCCTTGATCGCCGGTCCGGGGGCTCTGGGCGCGGCGGTTCTTCTCACCGCGGAGACGGAAGGCGATCTGGCGCTGCAGGCCATGGTGGTCGCTGCATTGCTCGCCGTCATGGCGATTACGCTGGCGATGCTTCTGATCGCCGCGCAAGTTCACAGGTTCCTGGGGGTCACCGGCCAGAACGTGATTACCCGGGTCGTCGGGATTCTGCTGGCCGCCCTTGCCGTTCAGTTCCTTTTCGACGGGGTGCGCACCAGTGGGCTGTTGTCGTGAAACCGCGGCCGGCTACTTTGATGGTTGGAGGCTATAACCCTCCATGCCGATTTCCTTTCGCCTGTCGTTGAAGGGGTTCTCGTTCTCGTAGCAGGTTACCCCGCCGAGGTTACGATAGCAGTGGACGGTGGGCTTCGGGTTGCTCTCATCTTCCTTGCAGTAAGAGCGGCCGGTCTGCTTGCGTACGGTGTAGCAGTCCTTGCCGCTGAAATAGGAGACGGCATGATCGGTCAGGGTCTTGTCGGTGGTAACGGTGCTGGCGGTGCTGAAAACGGAAAATCCGCTGCAGGCGGTGAGCGCCAGGAGAGAAACAAGTGTGACCAGGGTGCGCATGCGGGACCCGTCTACCATCCCGAGTGTCGGCGCGCGGAGAGTTCCGCTCGTGCCGTTCCGGTCCCAAATCATCGGCTGCTGCGGTTAAGACGAAGTAAAGGCCCCCAATTGTCACCAGACCTCAGTGGTCTGGCTCCGACGAGTGGTGGCGAATGCCGTCAAGAACGTTGATTGCCATCCCGAATGTCGGTTAACAGGGTTGCCAGCGAAAAATCCCCTTTGGCTGGGGCATCAAGGCCCCTTTGGCTGGGGCATCAAGGAAAGGGTCAAGGACATGGTATCCACCGAAACGCCCATTTGCGACTTTGGCTGGAAGGCCCTGGATTTCAGTCTCGAGGATCCCGATGGCCGCCTCTATCGTCTTGAAGACATCAGGGGCCCGAAAGGGACGTTGATCATGTTCATCTGCAATCATTGCCCTTATGTCCGTGCGATCGCCGACCGTATCGCCCGTGACGTCGGTGATTTGCAGGCGAAGGGCATCGGCGTGATCGCGATCATGTCCAACGATTACCAACACTACCCGGAAGACGGGCCGGCCAGGATGAAGGGTTTTGCCGAGCAGCACGGGTTCACCTTTCCCTACGTGGTCGATGAAACCCAGGAGATTGCCCGCAACTACGACGCGGTTTGTACGCCGGACTTCTTCGGTTTCAACGCCGATCTGGAGCTGCAGTATCGGGGAAGATTGGATGCGTCTCGCAGGGAAGCCGTTGAAAGGGCGCCGCGGGAGTTGTACGAGGCGATGTGCCAGGTAGCGGAGACCGGTCGTGGACCCGAGCAACAGATCGCCAGCATGGGCTGCTCGATCAAGTGGCGGAACGACTAACCAAACGACTAATCATAAGGTGCCTACCGATGTTCGCCTGTTTGCTTCGCGCCGACGGGCGGGATATGGTGGCGCCGGCTTGCCGGACATCCCTCGGCATGCACGAATGTGAGAGAGAATTCAGGAGTTTCTGGTGGCCGACCCCTTGCAAGACAGCTTGATCCGAGAGATTGACGAAGATATCCGCAAGGAGAAGTACGCCAAGCTTTGGAAGAGTTATGGCAACTACGTCATTGCCGCCGCCGTTGCGCTGGTGGTCGGCGTTGCCGGCTTTCAGGGCTGGTACAGCTATGACCTCGAAAAGCGGGAGACCGAGGGAGAGCAGATGGCCGGGGCGATGGCCCTGTCCGAGGGTGAACCGTCAGCTGCTCTGACTGAGTTGCGGTCCCTCGCCGAGAGTGCCGGCGGCGGGTACGCGCTGCTGGCCCGTTTCCAGGAGGCCGCGTTGGTTGCCGGGGAAGGCGATGAAGAGGCCGCGATCGCGATTTACCGGAAACTGGGGACCGAGGCCGGCGATCCGATGTATCGGGACCTGGCGGTTGTTCTCGGCGCGCAGCATCAGTTGGCGAGTGCCGGGTCATCCGTCGACCGCGTCGAACTCGAACGAACGCTGCAACCGATCACCGCGGAAGACAACCCTTGGCGCTACAGCGCCCGTGAAATCATCGGCATTCTGGCTCTGCAGGTTGGTGACAACGCCAAGGCCGCCGAGATTTTTTCCGCCCTCGCGACGGACTTCCGGGCGCCACAAGGGCTGCGGTCGCGCGCTGCCGAATTGCAAGCCGTGGCCGAAGGCGGGTGAGTCCCGATAGGACGAACGTGCTGTTGGAGGATGCGGTGCGCGGGTTGGCAGTCGTCGTTTGCGCGATCCTTTTGCTCGGAGGGTGCGATACCTGGTTCGGCGCGGTAGAGAAACCGCCGTTGCCCGGTAAGCGTATTTCGGTGATGGCGCACGAGCGCACTCTGGCTCCCGATGGCCAGGCGGTGTCGGAAACCGTGGTTCTACCGCCGCCGAGGCTCAATGCCGAGTGGCCGCAACCCGGTGGCTACGCCAATCACGCCATGCACCATCTCGAGGTCGCGGAGGACATAGAGCGTGTGTGGAGCGCCGATATTGGTAGCGGTATCTCCTCCTCGGAACCTCGTCTCCCGTCACCGGTGGTCGGAGACGGCCGTGTCTACACCATGGATACGGAGCACGAGGTCACCGCTTTCGATATGGAAAACGGCAAAAAGCTATGGCGGGCCGAACTCGCCGACGACGAAGAGGATGACGACGAGATCGTCGGAGGCATCGCCTATGAGCAAGGTCGCGTCTTCGCCGCGACCGGCTTCGCCAAGGTTATCGCGCTGGATGCCGGCACTGGCGAGGAACTGTGGCGGCAAAAGCTGGGACTACCGATGCATTCCGCACCGACGGTCCGCGGCGGCCGGGTGTTCGTCATCACGGTGGACAATACGGTTCATGCTCTGAGTAGTTTCGACGGCAGCGCCCTTTGGACGTTCAGCGCGATTACCGAAGCCGCCAGCCTGCTCGGCGACGCCAGCCCCGCGGTGGACGCCGGTGTGGTCATCGCCCCGTTCTCGTCTGGCGAGTTGGCCGCACTGAAGGCGGAGAACGGTCGGGTCCTGTGGACCGAATCGCTGGCTTCCAACCGGCGGACCGACGAGTTGGCGACGATATCGCAGATTCGCGCCCTGCCGGTAATCGATCGCGGGCGGGTGTTCGCGATCAGCTACGGCGGGATAGCCGCCGCGGTCGACGTGCGCACCGGACGGCGGAACTGGGACATAGAGGTGGGGGGCCTGCAAACCCCATGGGTCGCGGGGCGATATATCTTCCTGGTGACAGATGAGGCCGAGCTGGTTTGCCTCTCCTGGGGTAACGGCGGTGTCATTTGGGTCACCGGGCTGGGCGCTTACGAAGATGCGGAGGACCTGGCGACTCCGATCCTGTGGACGGGGCCCGTTCTCGTCGGCGACCGGTTGATCGTCGCGGGGTCGAACGGTGAGGCCTTGGCGGTCTCGCCCTATGACGGACGCATCCTTGGCAAGCTCGAAATGCCCGATGCGGTCACCGTGCCGCCGATAGTGGCGAACGGTACCCTTTACATCCTGAGCAACGATGCCGAGCTTGTGGCGTTTAGATAGAATGGACGGGATCGTGCCCGATAGCTGTCGATGAACATTACCGTAGCCATTGTCGGGCGCCCGAACGTGGGCAAGTCGACGTTGTTCAACCGGCTCGTCGGCAGACGGCTGGCGATTGTCGATGGCACGCCGGGGGTTACCCGCGATCGCCGCGAGGGCGAGGGCAGGCTCGGGGATCTGCGGTTCACCGTCATCGACACCGCCGGCTTCGACGACATCGGCGGCGATGCTCTCGAGGCGCGGATGCTGGAGCAGACCAGACGGGCGGTCGCCGATGCCGATGTCGCCTTGCTGCTGATCGATGCCCGTGCCGGAGTGACCCCGGTCGATGCGGAGTTTGCCGGCAGTCTCCGCCGTGGGAAGACGCCGGTGGTGCTGGTTGCCAACAAGTGTGAGGGCGCCGCCGGCCAGGCCGGGTTGCTCGATTCCTACTCCCTTGGCCTGGACGAACCGGTGCCGCTTTCGGCCGAGCATGGCGAGGGCATGGCGCTGCTCTATGACGTGCTTGCACCTTACGCCGACGAAGCGGCGGCCAAGGGGGATGAGGTTTCGTCGCCCGACGGGCCCGAATCACCATTGCAACTGGCCGTGGTCGGTCGCCCCAATGTCGGAAAGTCGACGCTGATCAACCGGCTGGTCGGCGAAGACCGGATGATTACCGGCCCTGAGGCCGGGATTACCCGCGACGCGATTTCCCTATCCTGGAATTTTCAGGGGCGCGCCATCAGGCTGATCGATACCGCCGGACTGCGCCGCAAGGCCAAGGTCACCGGGAAGCTGGAAGGGCTCGCCGGTGCCGACACGCTGCGCGCCATCCGTTTCGCCCAAGTGGTCGTGCTGGTCATCGACGCCACCATGGGACTCGAGAAACAGGACCTGACGCTCGCCCGAATGATTATCGACGAAGGCCGTGCGGCGCTCCTCGCGGTCAACAAGTGGGATCTGGTCAAGGACCGCCGGAGCATCCTGGCGGGATTGGCGGATCGGCTGGAAAGTTCGCTGGCCCAGGGCCGGGGCATTCGCACGGTGACCATTTCGGCGCTGACCGGGCAGGGCGCGGGACGGCTGTTGCCAACGGCAATGGAAGTCTACGACATCTGGAACCGCCACCTGCCCACCGGCCCGCTCAATCGCTGGCTCCAGGATATGACCGACCGGCACCCGCCGCCGCTTTCCCGCGGACGACGGATCAAGCTTCGCTACATGACCCAGGCGAAAACCCGTCCGCCCACCTTCGTTCTGTTCGCCAGCCGGGCCGACGAACTTCCCGAATCGTACCTTCGCTACCTCGTCAATGGCCTCCGCGATGATTTCGGCCTGACGGGAACGCCGATAAGGTTGCTCACCCGCAAGGGCAAGAATCCCTATGTCGACGCTCCCTGATAGCGATCCGTCGTGACGCCCTGTATCAACGCAGGTTGGTATGAGTCGTTGCTTCAGAACCTGAGCGCCTTGACACGCACCACGTTGGGAAGGGCGCGCACTTTCGCGAGCAGTTCCTCGTTCGGCGCCTCGTCCACCTCGATCAGCGAAATCGCGTTGCCGCCGGCCTCGTCGCGGCCGAGATTGAAGGTCGCGATATTGATGCCGGCATCGCCAAGAGTGGTGCCGAGGCCGCCGATGAGTCCCGGCTTATCAATGTTGGAGATGAACAGCATGTGCGGCCCCAATTTGGCGTCCATCGGGATGCCCTTGATCTCGATGATCCGCGGCTGATCGCCGTTGAACAGGGTCCCGGCGACCGTCCGGGTCTGGGCTTCGGTGACCACGGTCAGCCGGATCAGCGTCTGATAGGCGGAAGCGCGCTCGTTCTTGACTTCGATGACGTCGATATCGCGCTCCTTGGCGATGGTCGGCGCGTTGACCATGTTCACCGACTCCATCTGCGGCGAAAGCAGTCCTTCCAGCACCAGCGCCGTCAACGGCGTGGTGTTGAGCTTGCTGGCGAGGCCTTCGTACTGGATGGTCACCGACATCACCGCGGTTTCGGTGATCTGGCCGGCGAAGCTGGCGATCTGGTGGGCGAGGTTCATGTAAGGGCGAAGCCTCGGCATTTCCTCGGCGCTGACCGACGGCATGTTGAGGGCATTCACCACCGAGCCGTCGACCAGAAAGTCGGCGATCTGCTCGGCCACCTGCAGGGCGACTTTCTCCTGGGCCTCGGTCGTCGAGGCGCCCAGGTGCGGCGTCGCGATGACCTGCTCCATCCCGAACAGGACGCTCTCGCGCGCCGGTTCCTGGGGGAACACGTCAAGCGCGGCGCCGGCGACGCGGCCGCTTTCGATGCCGGCCTTGAGGTCAGCTTCGACCACCAGGCCGCCGCGGGCGCAGTTGATGATCCTGACACCCGGCTTCATCTTGGCGATGTTCTCGGCGTTGATGATGCCGCGGGTGGAGTCGGTCGCCGGCGCGTGCAGGCTGATGAAGTCGGCGCGGGCGAAAAGCGGATCGAGATCCACCTTCTCGACACCGATGTCTTCGGCTCGTTCCGCAGACAGATACGGGTCGTAGGCGACGACCTTCATCTTCAAACCCTGGGCGCGGTCGGCGACGATCGAGCCGATGTTGCCGCAACCGATGATCCCGAGCGTCTTGCCCATCAGCTCGACACCCATGTATTTGGATTTCTCCCACTTGCCCTGATGGGTCGAGGCGTTGGCCTGGGGAACCTGACGCGCCAGCGCCATCATCATCGCGATCGCATGCTCGGCGGTGGTTATCGAATTGCCCAACGGGGTATTCATCACCACCATGCCGCGCGACGTCGCGGCGGAGATATCGACGTTGTCGACGCCGATACCGGCACGACCGATGACCTTGAGGCCGTTGGCCGAGGCGAGCACCTCCTTGGTGACCTTGGTTGCCGAGCGGATGGCGAGACCGTCGTAGTTACCGATGCAGGCCGCCAACTCCTCCGGCGTCATCCCGGTCTTGACGTCGACATCGACCCCGCGTTGGCGGAAAATTTCCGCGGCTTGGGGGCTCATCTTATCGGAGATCAGAACTTTCGGCATGCTCACGCCTCTCGTTTGAGTTACGGGGATTTCTGAGTTGGGGGAATTTCCGGCTTGATCCCGGCCGGCTTGATCCCGGATCCATCTATGGTGCGGGCGTTTCCGCCTTGATCGCCGAATAGGCCCAGTCAAGCCAGGGGAGCAGGGCTTCGAGGCTCGCTGTCTCGACGGTGGCGCCGGCCCAGATCCGCAGACCCGCGGGGGCGTCACGGTAGGCGCCGATGTCGAAGGCGACGCCTTGCTCATCGAGCAGGGAAGCGATTCGCTTGGCCGTCGCCGACTGGCGGTCGCCGTCCAGACCGGCGAACCACGGGTCGACGATTTTCAGACACACCGAGGTGCGGGACCGTGCGGATTTGTCCTCGGCCAGAAAACCGACCCAGTCGCTTTGCGCGATCCAGCTCTCGATCGCGGCGAGGTTGGCTTTCGAGCGTGCGGTCAAAGCCGCGAGGCCGCCGATCGATTCGGCCCATCTGAGGGCGTCGAGGGCATCTTCGACCGCCAGCATCGACGGGGTATTGATCGTTTCGCCCTTGAACACGCCCTCGATCAGCTTGCCGGCCTTGGTCAGTCGGAAGATCTTCGGCAACGGCCATGACGGCGTATGGCTCTCGAGCCGTTCGACGGCGCGCGGGCCGAGGACGAGCACCCCGTGCTGGCCCTCGCCACCGAGGACCTTCTGCCAGGAATAGGTGACGACATCGAGCTTGTCCCAGGGCAGATCCCAGGCGAACACCGCCGAGGTGGCGTCGCAGATGGTCAGTCCCTCGCGATCGTCGGCGATCCAGTCGCCGTCGGGAACGCAGACCCCCGAGGTGGTGCCGTTCCAGGTGAAGATCACATCGCGGGAAAAGTCCACCTGGCGCAGATCCGGCAGCTTGCCGTAACCGGCATCCAGCAATCGCGTGTCCGGCAGTTTCAATTGCTTGACCACGTCGGTGGCCCAACCGCTGCCGAAGCTCTCCCAGGCGAGAACATCGACGCCGCGCGGCCCCAACAGCGACCACAAGGCCATCTCGACGGCGCCGGTGTCCGACGCCGGAACGATACCGATGCGATGGCTTTCGGGGATTCCGAGGATCGCCCGCGACCGGTCGATCACTTCCTTGAGTTTGCTCTTGCCGGGTTTCGAGCGGTGAGATCGGCCGACGCACGCGTCGGCGAGCGCCTCCACCGACCAACCGGGTCGTTTGGCGCAGGGACCTGAAGAAAAATTGGGGTCGGCCGGACGGACGTTCGGCCTCAGTGGCTTATCCATAATGTACTCCCATCCTTACAGATGGGTCGCGGCCCGTTGGGGGACCGTGGCCCGCCACTCTTATAGGTAGTTATGTCTTCCCAGTCAATCGCCTTGAACGAGCCCTTGACGATTAAGTGCAAAGGCGACACGCTGCACCCATCAACCGCCTCAAACTGCGAGGTTATTCGTGAGCCGACTCTCCGTTCCCAAGAGCAAGATCCGAATCGTTCTGTTGGAGGGCGTTCACGAGAACGCTGTCAGCATCCTCAACTTAAACGGGTATACCAACGTCGAAACCTATGACGATGCGCCCGAGGCGGACGAGTTGAAACGACGATTGGCGCGGGCTCACGTGGTCGGTATCCGCTCGCGCACCAAGCTCACCGCGGAAGCGCTGGCGGCGGCCGAACGGCTGATGTGCGTCGGCTGTTTCTGTATCGGCACCAATCAGGTTGCCGCGCAGGCGGCCAAGCTCAAGGGCGTTCCGGTGTTCAACGCCCCTTATTCCAATACCCGGTCGGTCGCCGAGCTGGTGATCGGCGAGATCATCATGCTGTTGCGCCGGGTTCCCGAGAAATCGGAGATGGCCCATGCCGGGGTCTGGAGCAAGACCGCCGAAGGTTCGCGGGAGATTCGCGGAAAGGTTCTCGGCATCGTCGGTTACGGTCATATCGGCTACCAGCTTTCGATCCTCGCCGAGGCCCTCGGCATGCGGGTCCGCT
>RCNG010001154.1_pt1 | contig 12958 bp, 6 predicted proteins | sample 2041371 | NCBI WGS metagenome assembly RCNG01 (sample SAMN09708227, study PRJNA481090) | Marine sediment metagenome, whole genome shotgun sequencing project. | biome: marine sediment; feature: ocean; material: sediment; isolation source: Sewage treatment plant 1 marine sediment (STP1) ... | reverse complement strand
TCACGAAGCCCAGCACGATCCCCAGCGAGAATCTGCGGTTGCGTGTTCTCAAATTCAGGGAGGGAAGAATGTGCTTGATCATGCGCATCCCTTCAAAGTGACCACGATCTTCAGCGGTGGATCAAGGGTAAACACACCTGGTACAGGTATTCGTAGGCGCCGATCGAGGGTGGGTCACTGTAGCACTGCCCGATCAGGTCGCCGGTAACCCCACTTACCGCTGTTCCATTACGGAAAGCAGGGCTGCCATCGTTAATCCGATAACCGCTTATGAAGGCTGGATCTACGCCGTAGATGCCGCCAGTTTCTATCACCTGCAGTGTGGGCACCGACTGCGTCGAGTCGTTATATGCATACCATAGGTTGTTTGCAAACGTGAACGTGTCCGGGGCGGTGTTCGGGCCGATATTCACGTAGGTTGAAATAGCCAATCGATCAAAATAAAAGACGTTGTTGATGACCTGGTTATTGCTGCAGGCGATAAACTCGTAAGGGGGCACGCTGGTCGTCTCCTGCAGGATGCGCAGGATCCAATTTCCAGGGTCAATGATCGTATTGTTCGCTGCCAGGCAATCGACGCAGCCGACAAAGGCGATGGGCGCAGTCGATCCTTCGATCAGGTTGGCCACGGCGCGAATATTACGCGCCTCTGCATTGGGGTGGGTCTCTGAGAGCGGCGGACGGAAGTAAGTGAACCCGGTCGAGCCTCCCATATTCAACGCACGCGCACCCCCATCGACGATGTGATTCCCACGAATCTCAATATCCTCGCTGCCCCCTTTGGTCTGAACAGCGTTGCCCGAGTTATCATGGATGACATTGCGGGCGATCAAGCCACGGTGGCAGCCAACATGATCGATCCCGCTTCCCGAAAGTCCTCCACCGCAGAAGGCTAATTCACTGTCGAGCACGAGATAATCATTAAGACCGGAGAGCTTTAAGCAGTCCTGGTTGCCCGTACCGCCGATGTGATGAATATACAGATCGCGGAAGATGACATGATGAGCAGCCTGATCGTTGGCGTAATCACCCCCGTCGTCACAATTAATCCCATTACCGGTCGCCCCAGTTATCTCCAGGTCATGGACAATAACATAGCTTGCTCGAGAAAGCTGGATTCCGTTGGTTCCTCCGGAGATCACCGGCCTTCCTTCGCCGGATGCTCCTCCGATCCAGATAGGAGCGCCCGGGAGTCCTGTGAGGTTTGCGATGTACCCCCCACCCGCATAGGTACCCTCATGGACGACGATGGCCGTTCCCGGGACTGCGCTACCCGCCGCACCTTCGATGCTGGCGTAGGGGTTTCCGGGCGAACCATCCCCCGTCAAGTCATTTCCGGTTGTGGCGACATGGAGTTCACTTGTGGGGGACAAACCATCTTCGAAGGTGTCAACCGCACTGCAGAGGCTTGCGATGGCTGGGAATATCGGGGCCTGGCTCTCACGGATCGGAGAATCTGCTCGTGGTTCCGAGAACGAGGAAGCTGCATCGACTCCCCGCAGCCCCATAATTATGAAGAGCAGACAGAAGACTAGGGTGCAATTGAGTTTGATGTTTCGCTTTTTACAGCAGAACCTATGCTCGATTTTAGAGGTAGCTGACGCCAACACTCCCGCGCCCCTACCGTGCGATGAGGGGCAAGCTCAACTGGTAGCCAAGCAAACGCCCGCCAATATCAACACTGGTTGTGAAGCATGTTGCATTCCATGCCACCAGCGCTGTCGGAGACCCTCCTGCCACGGCTGGATTCGTGCCCCCGCATCCAGATGGTGACAGTAGTTCTCCGATGGAAAATGCTTCCCCCATCAGTCCAGTGTTACCGACTCGACGTCCAAAGACGTCCCAATCATTCTCCGTAGAGTTGTATTCATCCCAGGTGACCGTGTACCCACCAAGTCCTTCGCTGCTCGCAATTGCCGGAGAGGATTCGAGCTGCGCAGATTGAGTAGCGATATTCACGAGTGTGAAGGGAGCCCCTTCGTGGTCGCACAGATACCCACGCACGTCGCCTTCTGGGTTGTTCCACTGATCATTGAACACCACAAAGTAGGGTGTTGACGAATTGAGGCGGTAGGCTGCCACGGCTGGGAAGTCCTGAATTTTTGGTGAAGCATCGATGACATTCATGGGCAGCAGCACACCCGCCGCCGTCATGCGGCGGCCGTGGATGTCGAGAGCATCCGGATCGGCACCAGCAGTAGCGTCATTCACCCACACCACGAGGTATTCGTTGTGGTTCAGGTTATAGGCCACATCGGGATTGGAGTTCAACTCACCTGTAGGGTCAACAGCGATATCGTTCTCCGTGGTGAGGATATTGCTGCCTGACATGCCGGCACCAGCCACCCCCGTTACAAGTTGTCCGAGAACGTTTACTTCGAGGGATGGGGTCGTGCTGATTTGGTTGAACACAACGAGATACGAATCATGCGCGGCATGCGTGTTGTAATCAAGCCGCGGGTTCAGGTCATCAGCAGCAGACGCGGCCACCAGAAACTCAGAACCCTGTGGGCCGGTATAATCCACCCGCATAGCACCGATGTCCCACTTCGTGCTGACATCATAGGTCGAATACACCACCAGGTAGTCGTTCTGCGTGGGATTGTAGGCCACATCCGGGTCGGTCCCATCAGCCACATAAAACCAGCTCAGCAACCGGCCATCCTGCGAGACTCTCTGGGCGTAGATATCGTTGGTCGCGGAGGGACGATCGTTCTCCCAGACGACGAGGAACTCCTGATCGGTGCTGTTGTAGGCCACAGCAGGCATGCGCTCATCGATCGGCAGCGTGCTCACCGGGAAAGGCCAGCCGATGAGGGGCACCGACCGCAATGCTATTGAAAGCGAGTGAGCCGATGCCTCAACGATACCAAGTAGAAGAAAACTTGCGACCAGGAGTAAAATGAGGGGCGATCGGAACTTCAAGTTCATACTGGTTCCTCCATTGAACCCGTGCGCATGCCGGTTCATCCAATTATAAAAAAGATTGAATCGATGATAGGGAGGTTCGAGCGCATTTGCTCCGAAGTCATCGTTTGTGCCGATCCAACGGCTCAGTAAGCGTAAGTCTAAGCTCTTGCGAGCAGCATCGTCTCCCGCTCCCGTTGCTAGTGAAGTGATCCCAAGTTCCTGAATTTATACTCTCCAAATCTCTATTTGCACAGTTATAGTTCAGCACATTACTAGAGAGACCGCAGTTACCTCATGATCAGCGGTAGGAAGATCGAGCGGATCGCAGATATGAAAGTCGTCGAAAACTCTGAAGTGCCGTCCGTCGCATGAGTCGCAGTGGCGGTCAGATAGATCTCCGAGATAGATCCAACATTCAGGCTGAAGTCCCCGGATGAATTTGCCACCGTGCTGCCAAGATAGTGCCAGCCCTCGCCGTCGGTATCCGGGTTGGAGAAGACTTCGACGGTGCAGTCGTTGCACGCTGTCCCGCTGATGGTGATGGGTGGCCCCAGCACCACGCTCGTGATGGTTGGGGCCAGGATGCCCCCGTTAGCCCCACTGGATAAGCCGATGCCCGCGCCCGTGTTGTCGTGGATGCTATTTTCTGTAATTACATTTCCATCGGTTGATCCCCCATCGACGCGCACCCCGTGACTTCCATTGAATGCGATCGTGTTCTTCGGACCGAGCGTATTATCCTGTGCACCGTTGAGGATATAGACACCGTAATTCCCGTTACTGAGAGCAGCGGAGCCGGTGGCATCGCTCCCCATGTAGTTCCCCTTCACGATATTCCCCGTCGTATTCGTGTCAGCGATATAAACGCCGAATGTGTCATTCCCGGAAATTAGATTGCGTTCACCAACTGTATCGCCTCCAATAATGTTATCCTGCGCTGCCCCGCTCAAATTGACGCCTCTCCCATCGTTGCCGAGATCGAGCATCCCGGTGATATCCGTGCCAATGTAATTGCCCGAGACAATGTTGCCAGTCGTCCCAACACCCTGAATCGATATACCATGTTGGCTATTGCCTGAGATCACATTTCGCTCAACACTGGTATCGCCACCGATGAAATTTCCCTGTGCACCGAAGCTGATAATCACTCCGTCATAGGTATTGCCCACATCGGTTGTGCCAGTAGCATCTAGACCGATCAGGTTACCCTGGATGATATTGCCCGTCGTCGTCGCACTCTGGCTCTGGATGGCCACGCCCGATCCCAGGTTGCCCGATATGACGTTTCCAGCATTCGGCGCCGAACCACCGATGGTATTCGTCTGCGCGCCGAAGTAAATATTAACACCGCCACTACTGTTCCCTAACGGTGCCGCGCCTGAGATATTCGTGCCAATATAGTTGCCCTGGATACTGTTGCTATCTGTGCCACTCCCGGAGATGTTTACACCATAGCTATTGTTTCCGGAGATGATATTTCCACTCCCGGCGGTAAGGCCTCCGATCGTGTTGGCTGCCGCTCCGTTGGCGATGTCTACTCCATTGAGCGTGTTGCCCAGATCTATCGTGCCGGTAGTATCCGTTCCGATATAGTTCCCCTGGATGGTGTTCGCGGTGGTGCCGCTGCCGATGAGGACGACGCCGTTAAATGTATTTCCTGAGATCACGTTGCGTTCACCCACTGCGTCCCCACCAATGGTGTTGTCGTGTGCAGCTGAGCCGAGCGCAACACCGGTGCCAATGTTGCCCACGACAAGACCGCCAGCCTCATCTGTACCGATAAAATTCCCGATCACAACGTTATATGCCGTATCGGCGCCGCTCAAGAACACGCCGTTGACATCATTGCCCGAGATCACATTGCGGGCGGCGAACAGCGTGCTGCCGATGGTTGTGTTTTGGGGACCATTATTCAGGTACACACCTGCGCTACTATTACCGAGATCCGTTGACCCGTCGGAGCCGAGCCCGATCGTGTTCCCAACGATCGTGCTCCCATCTGTGCCAAGTCCCTCTATCTCGATCCCGCTACCCCCATTTCCGCTGATAACGTTCTTCCAACTTACGGTGTACCCGCCGATCGTGTTACTCTCCGCTTCTAAGGTGATGTAGACCCCACTCATGCTGTTCCCCCGGGAGGCAGTCCCCGTGGTATTCAAGCCGATCAGGTTCCCCACAACATTGTTGTTATCTGTCCCGGAGGATTGAATCCTCACACCATAGCTATCATTTCCGGAGATCACATTGCCCGCACCCACAGCCGAGCCACCGATGTTGTTACTGGCGGCACCCGAACCGATCAGGACACCGTTGGATCCATTGCCCAGATCGGTATCCCCATCGGAAGCGAGCCCGATCATGTTGCCCCAGAGGGTGTTGTTGTTGCTCCCGGTGCCGGTTATGCGCAAGCCGTGATTGGTGTTGCCGGAAATCAGGTTGGCTTCACCCGCTAACAGCCCCCCGATAAAGTTATCGTGTGCGCCGGCTTCGATGCTTATCCCATGGCCGTTGGGTAGAGACGCTGTACCTGCAAGGTCTGTTCCGATGCGATTGCCGCTTACCGTGTTGCTGATCGTGCTCGAATCAGAAATCAATACCCCATTGACGGTATTGCCGGAGATGAGGTTCCGTTCCCCGGATGTATCCCCACCGATCGTGTTGTAGCGAGGGCTGGTGGTGATCTCCACGCCTGAGCCGCTGTTCCCCAGAAGCTCCGTCCCATTGCTTTTGGTGCCGATGTAATTACCCGATACGACGTTGCTGTCCGAGCCAAACCCGCTGATCCTGACCCCGGCCTGGTCATTACCGGAGATCACATTGCGGCTGGCTGCGGTCGTGCCGCCGATGGTGTTGCCGCTGGCACCGTTGTGGAGATGCACCCCGTGCTGGATGTTGCCCGAATCCACTAAACCTGTACGATTGGTGCCGATGTGACAGCCTTCGATCGTGTTCCCGCTGCCCCCATCGATGTCGATGCCCTTCCCAAACTGGTTGATCGCCAGGCCCTTGATCACGTTGCCGCTGGAGGTGATCGTGAATCCGGAACCCGTCGACCCCCCGCTGATCTGGATCAGGATTATCGCCGCGGTGCTGCCGCTGGCCGGCGTTGCCGGGGATTGGGAGTAGCCATTGATAGTTGTGCCCCCATTGGCGAGTGTAGGAAGTGGGGAACCCGGTGAAATCGTGCAGCCACTACCACAGGTAGGGATGTTGAAGTTAATTGTGTCAGGACCTGCGTTCGCTTCAGCCGCGATTATGGCTTCGCGCAATGAACAATCGACACTAGAGACACATCCATCCGGAGTTGGATCATCTGCGCGTGTAACAATGATAATATCTGCACGAGCAAGCTGAACCGGAACCGAAACAAGCAACACAGCCGCGATTAATGTCGCGGCTGTGGCGATGCGAAACAACCTAAGCATTTTACCCCTCCCACGCGCCTCCATGGGTGCTGGGATGAAGACAGCGATGGGGAGGCGGCGTCTAACTTGGAAAACGAAGGACGACTTCAAATGTTACGAATTAATTTGTTTTCAACCCTTTCTTAAGGCGTTTTAAGTAGTCAGTGAACCAGTTTAACAACGATCAACTCCCTCGCTTACCGCATGATCAACGGAAGGAAGACGCAGCTTACCGTCGAGGTGAAGGTTGCAGAAAACTCGGAGGTGTTGCCCGTCGGATCCGTCGCGGTCGCCGTCAGGTATCGGTCACTAACACACGGAACGGTCAGGCTGAACCCGCCAGCGATCGTCGGAGCGCTTCCCAGGTAGGTCTTCCCCTCGCCCGGGTTGTCCGGATTTGAGAACACCTCCACGGTGGCATCCGGATGACCCGAGAGCCCTTCAATTATTATCGAGCCGACGGACGTCTGGGTTATTGTGGGGGCGACCATACTATTATTTGCCGATCCGACGAGGTCTATGCCCAGGCCGCCGTTCGTATGGATGCTGTTCTGTGTGATAGTCACAACCAGGGCGCTTTCGACACTCACGCCATCCCCTACATTGAAGGCAATCAAGTTCTCAGGACCGATGGTGTTGAGATTTGCGCTGTCCACGGCCAGCACGCCATGGCTGCCGTTGCCAAGCGGGCCAAGACCGGTCCCATCCGTCCCGATGAAATTGCCTTTCACCGTGTTGTTGTAGGTCCCGGGTCCGACGAGAGAAACCCCCCGGAAGGTGTTTCCGGAGAGGATATTGCGCTCGGCGGGAAGATCGCCGCCGATCACTGTGTTGTGCGCACCATTCGTCACGGTGATTCCGTTGTGAGCATTTGCCAGGGGGGCTGTCGCGGACGCATTCGCGCCAATAATGTTGCCCGAGATTGTCGTTCCAGTCGTGGCCGATCCATCCACGCGGACACCGCTGTTCCCGTTACTCGAGATCAGGTTGCCCTCTGCGAGGGTATCGCCGCCGATCTCGGTGTTCGTTGGACCACCTAAAATCTTGATACCATTGTAGGTGTTCCCGATCCCCCCCAATCCACTTTCATTCGTGCCTATGTAATTGCCGATCACACGGGTGGCATCTGCGACACTCCATTCGATGAGAATGCCCTCCTGATTGTTGCCGGAGATGATATTACGAGCACCCACGCTTTCTCCACCCACAATGCTGTTCGATGCCGTGATATACACGCCGTTCTGGCCGTTCCCCATATCCATCGTGCCGCCGGTGTCCAGGCCGATCAAGTTTCCAGCAACGATATTGCCCAGCGTGCTTGAACCTGTGATATGAACGCCGTCGCCTGTGTTTCCGGAGATGATGTTGCGGCAGCCCGATGACGATCCACCGATCACATTTTGATCGGGTCCGTTGTAGATCTCGACCCCATTGCCGCCATTCGTGAGCGGATCAGCACCGGTGGAATCCAAGCCGATCGTGTTGCCACACACAACGTTGGAGTCGGTGTCCTGATCCTGGATCAGCACTCCTTCCGAGGTGTTGCCTGAGATCAGATTTCCGGCGCCGCTCGCTTCCCCTCCGATGGTGTTGTTTTGCGCACCAGATTTAATCTGAACCCCGTACAAATTGGGGATGGGCAGGATTCCGTTGGGATTGGTTCCGATATAGTTGCCCGCAACTGTGTTCAGATTGGTGCCTGAACCAGCAATTGTAATGCCATATTGATTGCCGGATATGAGATTTCGCTTGCCGGGTTCCTCGGAGCCAATCGAATTGTTTGTGGCTCCTGATCCTATCGACACCCCCCAAGAACCATTTCCAAGCGCCGCATTAAGGGCAGCATTTACGCCAATGACATTCCCAATGATCTCATTGCCCGTCGCAGATGGGCCGGTGATACTTGCGCCAGACAAGCTGTTTCCAGAGATGAGATTGCCCTCACTAGGATTTGAACCGCCCACGGTATTCCCACCAGCGTTGTTGATATAAACACCAACCTGGTTTGGGATCGCACCGTCACCAGATGCATTCGTCCCAATGTAGTTCCCACTCACGGTATTGGGACCGCTGCCCAGGTACACACCTCGAGACCCATTTCCCGAGATCACGTTGCGCTCAGCGGGGGTATCCCCACCGACAGTGTTGTTCTTTGCATCCGTCGAGATGCGGACCCCATCCTCGAAATTAGGGATCGCCACAGATCCGGTACTATCTGTGCCAATATAATTGCCGATGATGAGATTGTCATCTGCATTCAAACTCCAGATCAGCACGCCCGATGCGCCATTACCAGAGATGATGTTGCGCTCCTCGAGCGTAGTTCCACCGATGGTGTTCTCGTGAGCGCCGTTGACGACCGTGATCCCGTATTGACCGTTCCCGAGATCGGTCGTCCCGTCCACCCCAAGGCCGATGATGTTGCCGGAGATCACATTCTCTCTCGTCATCGAGCTGTTCAGGAAAACCCCATCAACTCCATTCGATGAGATGACGTTCCCCGCCCCGGCGATATTCCCCCCGATCGTGTTCGAGGAGGAGTTTCCATCAACTCTAACTCCAGCACTAGCATTCCCTAACGGAAGCAGCCCACTGGCATCGACACCGATAAAATTCCCGGAGATCTGGTTATCCGTTGATGCAATCTCCAACTCAATGCCATCGCTTCCGTTGCTGGAGATGACGTTCCGGGCTGCAGACGTTGTCCCACCGATTACATTATTGTTTGCCGTCTGCGTCAGGTGAATCCCGTCCTCCGTATTTGGCATGGGTGCAATACCCAAATAATCTGTACCTATGTGACAACCTTCCACATGGATTCCAGTCGCAAGGCCATCATAAAGAAAAATTCCATGATCAAACCGATGAATGGTGAGGCCCTTGATAAGGTGTCCCCCAGATCCCCAAATCGCGAGACCGTCCGCAGCGACCGGCGCGCTCACCCCATCGAGTACGATGCGCAGTGCGGCCGGTGTGGCGCCAGAAGCCGGCGTCGCGCTGGGCTGGCTGTAGCCGTTGATCGTCGTGTCATCATCTGTAAGCGCCGGCAACTCAGTTAGCGGCAGAATCGTACACACGCCACTCGTGGCATCGCAGCCAGGATCTGTTCCTGTGTTGATGTTGAACGTGATCAAGTCAGGTCCGGCGTTTAAATTGGCGGCGATGATCGCCTCTCGCAGTGTGCAATCGCCAGGTAATAGGTCACATCCGTCTGGCGTGTGATCCGAGGTCGAGTTGACGTTATAAGTGCTCGCAAAACCAGGACCAGGTGTGAGGAAAAGAGTCAGAATAATTGCCGCGGACAAAAGTGGAATGAGGATGAGATTTCGATGTGATCGCATGCGTACCTCCTGCAGAATGACACTTGACCGATTCTTATTGTCTGACCACCGACCCTAGTATACCTAGTCCTCTTATCGCTGGCGATCTTGCCTTCTCGCCGACCCATTAATCACCAGGAGGATTACATGCTTTGATACCTCTAGTAACCGCCCCAACCTTGCTCATCCAGAATTCTGGCTTCACACCACGCCTAGCGCATGATCAACGGCAGGTAGAGCGCCTGGATCTTAGTGAAGATGCGGTTTGAGAACATAGACGTCCCCTTGGTTGCATCTGTCAATGTAGCAGAGATGTACGGGCCATGCAGCCCGAGCGTGGTCCTTTGTATTAGACTCGTACACCCTCGACCTTTGCTCACCGGCCAGGATACAGTTCATCGTTCAACAATCTGCAGGGCAGTTGCAGATATTCTCGCCCAGCCCGCAAGCGCCATCGCCGCAGAACGTGCATACCGCTACATCTGCAATTGACATACAACCACCCCCGGGCAAGGGCTCTGCCGCCTCAATCGTAGTCAAACCCGGACAACAGACCTGCGCCGGATCCAACAGCGAGATAATCTCTCCTTCCCCCGAGCAGACAGCAGGTTTCATGATCAAGGGTAAGTAGAGGTAATAGCCATTGGGTATTGGCAGACACTCCTCTCCAGCTACCGCAGCATTGACGATGACGAAGGTTAAAAGGATGAACAGCATGAGGAGTAAACTTAATCTTCGTTTCATGATGTCACTCCTAGAACAAATGAATTGGCTCATTCGACAGTCTTGAACCCACATCGATGGTGATTAGCAGGTCCAAAACCTTTCGTTACCCAATAGGACTGGAATATGCCGTCCCGGTCCGTTCCAATCTCAACGCATGATCAACGGCAGGTAAAGCGCCTGGATCGTGGTGAAGATGCGATTAGAGAACATGGACGTACCCTTGGTTGCGTCCGTCAATGTGGCGGAGATGTAGGGACCATGCAGCCCGGGCGTGTTCACCGTCCAGTTCCCGCTGAGGTCGGTGACACCTGTTCCCAGGTAGGACTTTCCTGCTCCTGGAAATGAGGGCGCGGGGGATGTGAACACCTCGATCGTGCAGCCCACGCAGGCCGGTGAAGTAGTCCCTGAAACCGAAAGCGGGCTCAGGCTCACTGAACTGACCGTCGGAGCTACGATGTCTTCATTAGAGCCATCTGGTGTATAGGGAAGGGCGATATTATAGTTGGTGTGGGCGTAGATGCTGTTCTGCGTGAAGATGTTGAAGTCCGTATCTGCCCCGTAGATGCGGATGCCCTCTAAGCCGTTGTTCGCGATGATGTTTTTAGGCCCGATCGTATTATTCCGTGCTGAATCCCAGATTTGGATTCCGCCTGAGGGATTGGGGAGTGGATTTACACCCACAATGTCTACACCGATGAAATTGCCCAGGACCTGGTTGTTGTCTGTGCCCAGGCCATAGATGTTTAGCCCGCGCCCCCCGTTGCCGGAGATTACATTACCTTCTCCAACAGTCGTGCCACCAATGGTATTGGTATGCGCTCCACTAGAAATCGATACACCAGTACCCGTACCAAAACCTGAAGTACCCGTGATATCGGTCCCAAGCAAATTTCCCGAAACCGTGTTGTCGTGCGCGCCGACATCGAGCTTGACGGGGGCATAGTCGGCGACGATTACATTGCCTTCCCCGCTGGTTGTCCCTCCGATCGTGGTATTTGCCGCACTATTTGTAACATGGATGCCCTCCCAACGGTTGAGCAGCGCCGTAGTGCCGTTAATATCCAATCCGATGAAATTTCCAGAGACCACTGTCGAATTTGTGCCGTCACCACTGATGCGAATTCCGCGCCCCGTGTTTCCCGAGATCAGGTTGCGTTCTGCCGGTGTATCGCCGCCGATCACGTTCCCCTGCGCAGCTTGATTAATAAAAATCCCGCCATTGAAAGATACGTTCGGGATTGCAGCCGTTCCTGTAAGATCGGTGCCGATGAAATTACCCTTAATCCCGTTGCCGTTTGTCCCTGCAGTCCAGATCAGGATGCCACTCTGGGTGTTGCCGGAAATGATGTTGCCCGGTCCGATGACGTTGGAATTCGCCCCATTAAGAATCTGAATCCCATTCCCTACATTAGCAAGCGCGGCAGCGCCGGTGACATCTATGCCGATCCAGTTGTACTCGATGGTATTGTCATGGGGGTCGGTTGTTCCGCCGTTGATCGTAATGCCATCACCGGCGTTGCCGGAGATGATGTTGCCTGAACCGGAGGCCGATCCGCCGATGGTGTTGTTGTTTGAATCCTGGCTAATAATAACCCCGCTGCCGCTATTCCCGAGGGCTGATAAACCATCGGCTGTTGTCCCAATGTAATTGCCCGAAATCATACTCCCGCTGGTTGCGCCAGAGAGATACACACCGGCACCATATCCTGACGCAGGTATGCAGCCATTTCCGGAGATAATATTGCGATCGGCTGGCAGTGTCCCACCAACTACATTCCCGGCACCAGCAGCAGAGAGCCAGACGCCAGCCCCACAATTGCCAAAAGCACTGGTTCCTGTGAAATCAGTGCCGATATAGTTACCGCGAACGGAATTGCCTGTGGCTGACGTTCCAGCAATAGCCACACCGTAGGAGAATTGATTAATCGCTAATCCTGATATTACATTATCAGGGGATTGGATATTAAAGCCGTTGGGAGACCCCGGGACGAGCGAACCATCGATCACGATGCGAATTTCCGCCTCTGAACCTGCGGTGGCCGGATATGCGGCTCCAGCTCCTTGTGTATAGCCGTCTATGGTGACGTTGCCCGAGCCATACAGTGTTGGCAAGCTCGTCGTTGGTTGAATCGTGCACACGCCGCCTGAGCAACCAGCATCTGTCGCTGCGTTTATGTTAAATGTGATCACGTCGTTCACACCCCCGCAAGCACATCCATCAACGGCAGTATTGTCCCGTGCGGATTCCATCGCCTCGCGCAAGGTGCAATCCCCGCCAACAGCAAACAAATCGGAAGTTGTATTCACGACAATAGTTGCAGCTTGTGCCGCTGGAACAGGCAATCCCATAGCCATGAGCATAAACATCGCCACGGCACCTATACGCACCAGGATAGAAATTTTCTTGATCGCAGGGTTCATTGACTTCATCCTTTCCAACAAGGGTAATTAAAACCAAATTTCTCTAAGAATAGCGCACATAACCAGAGTCAGAATTAATTCAAGCTTATATCCTCGCCATCCCCATTCAGCGCATAATGAGCGGCAAGAACAAGCAGCTCACAGTGGATGTGAATTCATTCGAGAATTCCGAAGTTC
>RCNG010001153.1_pt1 | contig 12959 bp, 10 predicted proteins | sample 2041371 | NCBI WGS metagenome assembly RCNG01 (sample SAMN09708227, study PRJNA481090) | Marine sediment metagenome, whole genome shotgun sequencing project. | biome: marine sediment; feature: ocean; material: sediment; isolation source: Sewage treatment plant 1 marine sediment (STP1) ... | reverse complement strand
GCTTCGGCAATTCATTTCAACTCCGGACGGCGATCCAAGCCCTACATCCGGGTCAGTTGCGCCTCCCTGCCCGAGTCGTTGATCGAGTCCGAGCTCTTCGGTTATGAGAAGGGCGCCTTCACCGGGGCCAGCGAACGCCGCATCGGACGATTCGAGGCGGCGAGCAGCGGAACTCTCTTCCTCGACGAGATCGGGGAGCTGCCCCTGAGTTTCCAGGTAAAGCTTCTCCGCGTTCTCCAGGAGCGTCAGATCGAGCGTCTCGGCTCCAACCGTCCCATCGATGTCGATGTTCGGTTCGTTTCGGCGTCGCTGCGCCCGCTCGAGGAGGAAATCGAGGCCGGGCGGTTCCGGGAGGACCTCTACTTCCGGGTCAACACGGTCGCCATTCACCTGCCTCCGCTCCGCGATCGGCGGGAGGACATCTCGCTCCTGGCCCAGTCGTTTCTGATGGAATTCTCCCGCGAGAGACAGCGTGACATCGAGGGTTTCTCGGATGAGGTGCTCGGGCTCTTCGAGGCTCATGCATGGCCCGGAAACGTCCGTGAGCTGCGCAACGTGGTCGAACGGGCGGTACTCTTCTGCCGCGGCCCTGTTGTCACCGCCGACGATCTCCCCTTGGCCCTTCGCGGCGAGGACGGAAAGGTCTCGCGACCCGCGCAGGGTCGCGTGGAACCACTTCAGCATGCCGTCGAGCGAGCCGAGGTGGAGGCAATCCGTGCGGCGCTGCAGTCGACCAAGGGGCGGCGCGCGGAAGCCGCCGAACTTCTCGGCATCTCGCGCAAGACGCTGTGGGAGAAAATCAAAAACCTCGACATCAGCGTTGATTTCTGAGCCTCGTCGTTTCACCACAGAGACACAGAGTCGCACGGAGAAACACAGAGCCATCGCTCCGTCGCAAACACGAAGTCACAAAGACACGAAGCCGTCACGAAGGCAATCTCAACGCAGAGACGCAAAGACGCAGCGGCGCAGAGTCATCGCACATTTAAGTTGGCAACGCGAAGCCTAGTTGGTGCCCGACTTCGTGGAAATCCACCCGTGACCCAACGGGGACTGAAGGGCGGCCAAGATGCCCGCCTCTCCAGTCAACGCTGCGACTCTTGTAGGGGCATGCTTCCAGCATGCCCATCAGTATCGTGTCGGTGCCTCGGGCCTCCCACGAAGTCAGAGAACTCCCACGAGACGCATCGCCAACCTTCAAATTCGATGTTCTTTGCGATGGGCTTGGCGGTCTTTGCGATCTTTGCGTTTCAATCAATCGTCCATCCGTGGACCAAGGATCGACGAGCCGCAGCACGCTTGTGAAAATCGAGACAAGGGTGGATATACTGTGCCCATGAGCATTTGGGTTTGGCTTCGCATCATCTCTTTTTTGACCCTCGTTTCGGTTGCACTTTCCTTGGTCGCCATCCCCGCCGTTGCTGAGGAAGGTGAGGACGATAAGTCGTCCAACTCGATCCTGGCCAACTACGACCGGGGATTCCGGTTCGCGACAAAGGACAACGCCTTCGCTCTGAGAATCAACGGGTTGCTCCAGGTTCGTTGGTCGTATGTCGACTACGATCCGGCCATCCGCTACAACCAGGAGGACTACTCGAACTTCTTTGTCCGTCGGGCGCGGCTGTACTTCTCCGGCCACGCCGGAAGCCCGAGATTCACCTATCTCTTTCACGCCCAGCTCGAACCAGATCAAGGTCTCAACGCCAACGATTTGTGGGTGGAGTACCGGTTCTCCGACTGGTTTCAACTCGGTATCGGCCGCAACAAAGTCTCCTACGGGCTCGAGATGTTGAACTCCGGATCGGCGCTCGGGCTGGTGGAACGATCCGTGATGTACGGCGAAACTGATATCGATCTCGGGAATGTCAGCGAGCCGGGTCCCCGCTACCCGGGCGGAGGCAGCAACCGCTTCGGCCTCAGTTCAACCTCCTACGGGACGGGTTTCGCAACCGGCGGTCTCAACCTCTATCGTTCGCAGGGTGTCCAGCTCCAGGGCAAGAAGGGTTCTGCGACCGCGTCGACATTCGAGTATCAGCTCGGTTTCTGGCAGGGGCGCTCGACAAGTGGTCTGGCCAACTCGGGAAACGAACACCTGGTGTCGCTCCGGGTGGGTTATCACCCATGGGGTTTCATCGACTGGAAAGTGGTCGGTGATGTCGACGCCAGCGAGCGATTCAAGCTCGGGGTCATCGGATCGATCTACACCAACCGGAGTGATGATCCCGAGAAGTATGAAGAGGGCGGGTACAACCTGGCGATGTTGGCCCGGTGGCGAGGCTGGTCGGTGGACTTCGAGTGGGGGACCGAGACCTTTGACTACGCCGACTTCAGCGATGATTTCGAACGCGAAGGCTGGCGTCTCAGCCTCGGGTGGTTCGTGGTGCCGGCCAAGTGGGAGATTCGCGGGCGCTACGCCGAGATCCAGCGGCTTACGAAACCGACCTATGAAACGGCCGTGCACTCGGGCCTCGGCATTCCCGAGGTCTGGGGCGGTGAGGATTGGACCGCTGCGCTCGAGGGTAAGATCTCCGAGGTCACGATCGGAGCCAGTGTCCGTCTTCTAGGGTGGCGGAACAAGCTCGTCATCGATCTCTCACGGCTGACGCGCGAGTTCGCCGCCGATCCCGACGCCGTCATCAACGGCGAAGCCGCCCCCATCGCCAAGGCCCCCAATCAGGTTGACTATCGAATCCGCGCTGTGGTCCAGTTGGTTTTCTGAGGCTCGGCGCACACAAGAGGCACAGAGGCACAGAGGGTGGCTCATGACTTGAGTGTAATCATTGCTTCATCGGGCAGAACGATAACTCGATATCGGAAGAGGAACAGACCGTCGCAAGCGCGAAGACGCAAAGCCGCAAAGGGAATCACGAAGAACGTCGTATTCTATAGTTGGCGATGCGCTTCCCTGCGACCACTGACTCCGGTGTGTTGCGCCTCTGACTTCAACGAGACTGAAATGCAGCCAGGATGGCTGGCCCTACAACTCTCACCATCGGTTTCGAGACGGCGAATACCGTGTCGGTACTTCGAATGTGCTACGAAGCTGGACCGCCTCGAATCGTTTTGTAGCCCACTCTCAGATGCGATGACTTCGTGACCGCTTCGCGTCTTCGCGCTTGCGACGTTGCGACGACTCTGTGATTCTCCGTGCGGCTCTGTGTCTCCGTGGTGTTACCTCTTGAGGCCGAGGCGTGAACCGTCGTAGCGATCGGCGGTGACTTCGTTGCACCACGCCTGGTTGGCGAGGTACCACTCGACGGTGGAGCGGAGGCCGCCGGCGAAGTCGTGGTCCGGGGTCCAACCGAGTTCGGACTCGATCCTCGAAGCATCGATGGCGTAGCGCTGATCGTGCCCCGGCCGGTCGGTGACGAAACTGACGAGATCGCGACGGCTCGAACCATCGGGGCGCGGCATGAACTCGTCCACAAGATCACAGATGGCGTGGACCACCGAGAGATTGGTCATCTCGTTATGGCCGCCCACGTTGTAGGTCCGACCGGTTTCACCCCGCCGGACAATGAGGTCGATGGCCCGGCAGTGATCTCCAACAAAGAGCCAGTCCCGGACATTGGATCCGTCGCCGTAGACCGGCAGCGATCGGTTTGCGGCGGCGTTGGCAATGATGAGCGGGATGAGCTTTTCCGGGAACTGAAAGGGCCCATAGTTGTTGGAGCAGTTGGAGATCGTGACCGGCAGGCCGTAAGTGCGCTGCCAGGCGCGAACCAGGTGATCGGAGGCCGCCTTGGATGCCGAGTACGGGCTTGACGGGTCGTAGGGTGTGTCTTCGGTGAAGAACCCGTCGGCGCCGAGGGAACCGAAGACCTCGTCGGTGGAAATGTGGTGAAAGCGAACGTCTTCGCGATCCTGCCAGGACGAACGGGCGGCCTCGAGTAGATTGGCGGTGCCGCGAATATTGGTGTCGATGAAGTCGAGGGGGCCGTCGATGGAGCGATCGACATGGCTCTCGGCGGCAAAATGCACAACCGTGTCGATGTCGTGCTTGCCGAAGACCCCGCGTACGAACTCGGCGTCGCGGATATCGCCCTCGATGAACGTGTATCGGCTGCCGAAGGTTTCGGCAATCGCACGTTGACTCGCGGGGTGACCCGCATAGGTGAGCGCATCGAGGTTGATGAGACGGAGATCGGTATCGCCTTCCAGCGCGGTGCGCAGGTAGTTGCAGCCGATGAAACCGGCGCCGCCGGTGACCAGGATTACATGGGGTGTGTGCGTCATGACCGGTACCTCGGAAGATCGTCAGCGATCGCGTCCTCGAGGTGGGGCCACCTGAGATCGCGATCCGACAGGATGGGTTCTGTTGCACTGACCGGCCAGTCGACGGCGATGGTCGGATCGTCCCAGCGGATCCCACGTTCCTCCTCGGGGGCGTAGAAATCCGAGCACTTGTACTGAAATTCGACGATGTCGGAGAGAACCAGGAAGCCGTGCCCGAAACCGGGAGGAGAGTAGAGCATTCGCCGGTTGTCCTCGGTCAGTTCGGCTCCGACCCAGTGCCCGAAGGTCGGGCTGCCGCGGCGGAGATCCACGACCACATCGAAGACCCGTCCACGCGTGGCTCTGACGAGTTTTGCCTGCGGTCTCCCGAGTTGATAGTGGAGGCCCCGCAGGACCCCTGCACGCGACCGGGAGTGGTTGTCCTGGACAAAATCATGCGTGATGCCGAGTTCGTTGAACCGATCCTTGTGATAGCTCTCCATGAAGAATCCACGATGGTCGCCGTGGACCACGGGTTCGATCAGGAAGACATCGTCAATGGCCGTGTCGATCCGACGCATCTATCTAGCTCTCCGCACGGTCGAGGACCTCTCTCAGGTAGTCGCCATAACTCGATTTCCCCGCCTCCTCGGCCTCGCGTCGAAAACCATCGGTGGTGATCCATCCGTTCTTCCACGCGATCTCCTGGAGACATCCCACCTTGAGGCCCTGGCGTTCCTCGATGGCCTGAATAAAGCTCGATGCCTCGATCAGACTCTTGTGGGTGCCGGCGTCGAGCCAGGCGTAGCCACGACCGAGCATTTCGACCTCGAGCTCGCCGCGGTCGAGATAGAGCCGGTTGAGGTCGGTGATCTCGAGCTCGCCGCGAGGGCTGGGTTCAAGATTGCCTGCGAGTTCACAGACATCCGGGCCGTAGAAATACAGCCCGGGAACCGCATAGTTGCTGCGCGGTTCGACCGGTTTCTCTTCGAGCGACAGGGCGTGACCGTTCTTGTCGAACTCCACCACGCCGTAGCTGCGGGGATCACGGACCCAGTAGCCGAAGATGCGGGCGCCGCTCGTCAGCCGGGCGGATCGCTGGAGCATTTCGGTAAGACCGTGTCCATAGAGGACGTTGTCGCCGAGGACCAGACACGCCGGTCCATCTTCAAGAAAGTCCCGCCCGAGAATGAACGCCTGGGCGAGACCCTCGGGTCGCGGTTGTTCGCAGTAGGAGAGGCTCATTCCGAATCGCCCGCCGTCGCCGAGCAGCTCGCGGTAATCCGGGAGATCCTGCGGGGTCGATATGATCAGCACCTCACGGATGCCAGCCAGCATGAGGAGGCTGAGGGGATAGTAGACCATGGGTTTGTCGTAGACCGGCAGGAGTTGTTTGCTGACCACGCGGGTGACCGGGTGGAGCCGAGTGCCGGAACCGCCTGCCAGGACGATGCCTTTCATGCGAACCTCCAACATGCAGAACCGGTTTCGGAGTCTAACACAGGGTCGGCTGGCCGATTTCGGGCGGTGAGATACTCAGACCGTGTATATTCATGACATCAACGGACATGATTACTGGTAAAATATCAACCGAGGATGAGATGAGCGAAAGTCGCGGAACCGTGCTGGCCGTTGATGATGACCCCGGCGCCTTGTCGGCCCTGGCTGATGCTCTGGGAACGCTGGGGTTCGAGGTTGTTCAGGCAGCCGACGGAGCGGCAGCCCTCGAGCTTGCTCGGAAGCACCAGCCCGATGTTGTTCTGCTTGATGTCCAAATGCCTGGCATGGATGGATTTGAGGTCTGTCGTCAACTCAAGACCGATCCGATCATGCTTTTGGTTCCAGTGGTCTTTCTCACCGGCCACGGCTCCCGACGGGCGCGGCTCGAAGGTCTCGAGGCCGGTGCCACCGATTTCCTCAACAAACCATGCGATCTGGTCGAGCTCGAGGTTCGGGTCCGCAACCTGGTCAATTTCCGCCGGCTCACCACCGAGCTCGATTCGGCCGAACAGATGGTCTTCTCCATCGCCCGGGTGGTCGAGGCGCGCGATCAGGACACCGGTGACCACTGCGAGCGTCTGGCTCAGTTGAGCGTGGGTCTGGGCGAGCGGTTGGGTCTCGATGGTGAAAGCGTCACCGCCCTGCGGCGGGGCGGCTATCTCCATGATCTCGGGAAGATCGGCATCCCCGACGTGGTACTGCTCAAACCGGCCAAGCTCACCGCCGACGAGTGGTCCGTGATGAAACGCCACGTTGAGATCGGGGTCGAAATCTGCTCACCGTTGCGGAGTCTGGCCCCCGTGTTGCCGCTCATCCGACACCACCACGAGCGCTTTGACGGATCCGGCTATCCCGATGGTTTGTCGGGAGAACAGATTCCGATGCTCGCGCGGGTCTTCCAGGTTGTCGACGTCTTCGATGCCCTGACCGTCGACCGCTGTTATCGCGCGGCCATGACGGTTGATGAAGCGGTGGCGGTGGTCAAGGAAGAGACCGAAAAGGGTTACTGGGATCGCAGGATCGTCGACGAGTTCCTCGTGATGCTCGATGAGAAAGACGTGGCGCCGGCGTCGTAGGCGGTTCGTAAGTGGTCAATTGATCGCTCTGGTATCTACTTAATCGGTCGCGGGGCGGTCATGGCCTCGGGTGAGAGAATCCGATCGAGATCCTCGGCCGAGAGCAGATCGCGCTCGAGGAGGATCTCTCGCACCGAACGTCCGGTGGCCAGAGCCTCTTTGGCGACCTCGGAAGCCGCCTCATAGCCGATGGCCGGGACCACGGCGGTGATGAGGCCGATGGAGCCCTCGACCATCTCGCGGCAGCGATCGGCATTGGCGGTGATGCCGCGGATGCAGCGTTCAGACAGGGTTTTGACCGCGGCTGTCAGCATGTCCAGGGACTCGAAGATGGCGAAGCTGATGATAGGTTCCATGACGTTGAGCTGGAGCTGACCGGCCTCGGCGGCGAGGGTGATGGTGAGGTCGTTGCCGATGACCTGGAAGGCGACCTGGTTGACCACCTCGGGGATCACCGGATTGACCTTGCCGGGCATGATGGAAGAACCGGGTTGGACCGCCGGGAGGTTGATTTCGTTGAGGCCGCACCTCGGGCCGGAAGAGAGCAGCCGGAGGTCGTTGCAGAGCTTGGAGAGCTTGACGGCAACGCGCTTGAGCACACCGGAAAAACTGACAAAGGCACCGGTGTCGGGAGTCGCCTCCACCAGGTTGGGAGCGAGCTGGAGCTCGAGCCCAGTGATGGCGGCGAGTTCCTTGACCGCCAGGTCGGGGTAGTGCGGATCGGCGTTGATCCCGGTGCCGATGGCGGTTCCTCCGAGGTTGACCTCGAGGAAGAGGCGAGCGGTTTCCTCGAGCCGAACGATGTCCTCGGCGGTGGTCACGGCGAAGGCGTCGAATTCCTGCCCCATGGTCATGGGAACGGCGTCCTGGAGCTGGGTCCGGCCCATCTTGAGCACCTGGTGGAACTCTTCGGCCTTGGTGCGGAGATCGATCTCGAGAGTGTGGAGTGCGGCAAGAAGATCGGTGAGCTCCAACACCACCGCCACACGGACGGCGGTGGGATACGCGTCGTTGGTCGATTGCGAGAGGTTGACGTGATTGTTGGGGTGGCAGTGGTCATAGTCGCCACGCTCGTGGCCGAGCAACTCGAGCGCCCGGTTCGCGATGACCTCGTTGGCATTCATATTGGTCGAAGTGCCGGCGCCTCCCTGGACCATGTCGACCACAAAGTGGCCGTGCCATTTGCCGTCAATGATCTCCGTGCACGCGCGGTCGATGGCTCCGGCAATCTCGGGGTCGATGAGGCCGAGCTTCGAATTGGCCCGGGCGGCCGCCTGTTTGACCATGGCCAGCGACCGAACGAGGTGCGGGAAGTGGCCGAGCCTTATCCCCGTGATGGGGAAGTTCTCCACCGCGCGCAGAGTCTGAACGCCATAGAGGGCATCCGCCGGAACTTCGCGATCGCCGAGGAGGTCGTGCTCCTTTCGGGTTAGTCCGGGTCGGTAGATGAGTTCCCAACCGGTACGGCGCGAACTCGAGTACTGGAGGCGGCGGACCATGACGTGGGCGACGGACGCAAAGAGCTGCATGGCGGCACGGGTGTCGTTCTCGACCACGTGCCGGACGGCTTCGACAGGCAGCCGGAGTACGTCGACGACGCTCGCGGCTCGGACCGTCGCAGTGTGGACGCCGGGTTCGAGGAGGCCCGCCTCGCCGAGGGCGTCGCCGGGGCCGAGGATGATCACGGTTCCCCCGGCGTCGCCTGATTCCACCCGCACCTCCACCTGGCCGGAAACGATGAGCCAGAACTCGAGGCGTTCGTCCCCGGAGACAAAGAGGGCCTCGCCGAGGGCGTACTGTCGTTGCTCGGCGATTTCAGCGAGTTTCTCGAGAATCGAGGTATCGAGACCACCGAGGATCTCGCATTTATGCAGCATCGGGACGGTGTCGTTCATCTGACAGCCTCCGGCCGCCACGCTAACACGAACCCGGTCCGGGTAAACGGTGGCGAACGATGAAACCGCGGAGACGCCGAGTGCCAGGACCATCGCAGTATCGCCCCGTCACAAACACGAAGACACCAAGCGGTCACCAAGACATCTCAATTGAGAGTGGGCGATGGACAGCCGGTTGGCTCTCTGACTACGTGGTGGCGCCTTGGATTCCGGAGCGACACTGAAGGTGGGGTGAACCCCACCCTACATCGGATCCACGACGTCGTTCGGACTTGTAGGGCGGGGCTCGCCCCACCTTCAGACTCGAATCGGTATCCACTCGCCTCTACGGAGTCGGATGCCGTTGAAGAATGTACCTCCGGGATTCCATGCGATGTTCTTCGAGAAGACCTTGACAAGCGATAGGTGGTGACATAGTGTATTATATCAGTGATACACCTGGAGATTCACCATGCTTGGCCTGCTTGACATCGACCCCGCCGCCGCCGCCCCGATCTGGCGTCAGATCGAGGATGGGATGCGCCGGCTGGTGGCCTCGGGCGCGTTGCCCGTGGGTACCGCCGTACCGTCGGTTCGCGAGCTTGCCCGGGAGTTGCGTGTCAATCCGGCGACGGTCTCCAAAGCCTATCAACGGTTGACCGCCGATGGGGCCCTCGAGGTGCGGCGTGGCGAAGGCACCTTTGTCGCAGCGCGACCCGCCGGGGCAGCGGCCGCCGAGCGAAAGCGACTTCTCGCCGCCGGCGCCGCGCGATTCGTCGAAGCGGCGAAGTCCATGGGGGTCACACGGACCGAAGCGATGGAAACGATCTCGTCGGCGTGGAGGGAAATCAAAGACGCCGCCGATGGAGGAAAGAAATGAACACCGACGCCGAACCGTTGGTCGTCGACCACCTGTCTGTTCGATACGGGAGGGTGACCGCCGTCGAAGATGTCAGTTTCACCGTTCCCAGGGGCGAGGTCTACGCTCTGCTCGGACGAAATGGCGCCGGCAAATCGTCCACAATCCAGTGTCTGGTGGGTCAACGCCGGGCGGCGGCCGGGGAGTGTCGTTTGCTGGGTCTTGACTCTTGGAAGAGGCGGCGACGGATCATGGAGAAGGTCGGGGTGGTTCCCGAAACTCCGGACATCCCACCAGGAGCCTCCGCAGTCGAACTTGGACGTTTCCTAGGTCGGATTCGACCGGTTTGGAATGCCGACGAGTTTGCGGCGAGGCTCGAGCGCGTGAGAGTCCCTCGGCGACTGCCGGCCGGGCGCTTGTCCAAAGGGCAGCGCCGGCAGCTCGCGCTGGCCGCTGTGCTCGCGGCCCAGCCCGAAGTGCTCATCCTGGATGACCCGACCCTGGGTCTGGACGCCGTGGTCCGGCGGACCCTCCTCGAGGAGCTGGTGGGTGAACTCGCCGATCGCGGGACTACCGTGTTCGTCACAACCCACGATCTCATGGGGATCGAGGCCATCGCCGACCGGGTGGGGATCATGCAGCGGGGGCGTCTGGTCTATGACGAGACCATGGATGGACTCAAGAGTCGTTTTCGGCGATTGCGTGGTGTGCTCAAAGACGGGGTTTCTGCCGATCAGGTTGAATCCGCCCTTCAGCCCCTCGAGCCCGCCGTCATCCGGTTGGTCGGCGCCGGTGTCGACGTGGTGATCGGTCGCAGGGACCCGGCGGCCCTCGCCCGGTTCAAGGAGACCGTCGGGATCACCGATTTGGAAGTCGAGTCCCTCTCCCTCGAGGAGATCTTTGTCGCCCTCTGCGGTGACGAGGACGGGGGTGTGTGATGCGCGCCTTCATCGCCATCGTGTTGCGAGAGATCGACGAGCGCAAAGCGCTGCTCGCTGCGGCTGCAGTGGCCTCCCTCCTGCCACTGCTGGCGCCCTTGTTGCCCGCCACCGGGACCAATCCCGCTTCCGACATCCGAGAGGCGGTCCTCTGGGTCATGGTGGGAGCTCTGGTGCCCCTCTTTGCGCTTCTTCTGGGGCTGAGTTTTATCGGTCGCGATCTCGCCGAGGGTCGCATGGGCTTTTACTATGCCCAGCCTCTCTCTGGACCGACCATTTGGTTCGGCAAGTTGGCGGCGGTGATTGTGCTGATACTCGGGGCAGAGATTCTCATCATGTTCCCGACCGCGGTGCTTTCTCCGAATCCTTTCCATTTTCTGGCGCCCAAAGATGTTCTCGGCCCGTTCGAGCCTCGCTGGTCCGCGGCTCTGGTTCTTTGGCTGGCTCCGCTGCTCATCATCCTTCTTTTCCACGCATTGGGTCTCATCTGGCGTGGCCGATCGGCGTGGCTGTTGGTCGATCTAGGTGGGTTGATTCTCGTTATTGCGGGGACGTGGTTGGCGATTCGTCCGTTTCTTCCCATAGTCGCTCTCGATGCAGCATTGGCAACCGTGTTTTGGATGGTTGCTTGGATGCTCGTTGGTCTGATCGTTTCGGGCGCGGTTCAAGTGACTATGGGGCGGGTGGATCTTCGCCGCGGCCACCGGGTGCTCTCAACGGCTCTGTGGTCGATGCTCGTGGTGGCGGCCGCAGCCGTGCTCGGTTGGAGTCTCTGGGTTCGTGCTGTGGCCCCAAGAGATCTGGCTCGGGTGGCCAACGTTACAGCAGGATCGGGCGACTGGATCGCCATCACGGGAACGAGTCCAGGAAGACTCGACTATTACCCCCGCTTCCTTTTCAACGTGACTGACAAGAGTTGGGTGGCCATCGACCCGGAGATCCAATGGTGGGGACCGGGCCTCGAGTTCTCCGCTGATGGATCGATGGCAGTGTGGCCGACCATGGATTCCGAGGGCGAGTGGACCGTCAATGTTGCCGGTCTCGATGTCAAACACCCTCAACCACGCAAGATCGGTGTTGTGGCCGTGGGCCGACGATGGGATGACCTTTCGGTTTCAGCAGACGGCTCTCGGATCGTTGTCGTTGACGGCCGTTCGGTGGCGGCCTACGAAACCAGTGCTGGTGACCAGATCACGGCCGCCGTGATCGAGGGTGAATTCCACCCCTACTACGCATCGTTCTCAGGTGAAAACAGCATCCAGATCTTGGCGTCGACTTCGTCTAAATCCAACACGCCTCAACGTTGGCGACGGTACCGGTTGGATCTCGAATCAAAGACCTTGTCCCAAGACGCCGACCTGCCTCATCCCTGGCGATGGAGGGACAACGGCCGGGTCGCTGATTCCGGGCGGTATCTCGACCGGATGGATGTGGAGGGAGACGATCGCCTGGTGGTCGTCGATGCCGCAACCCTTGATGTGTTGGCCGATCTCGGTCCGATGCCGTACTGGTCGAGGATCTGCGAGACTGAGGATGGGCTCATCGCCGTCGTGCGGGATCGCGAGGGCGATCACCATATCGATGTTTTCGCTTCGAGCGGCGACCTTCTCCGTCGGATTGATCTGGACAAAGCTCAACAAATTTTGTTTGGTGCCGAATTGAATGCGGGAGAGGTGGTTGTCGGTCTGTGGATGTGGGGTGACGAAGAGAGAACGAATCTTGAACGACTCAGGACAAGTGTTGTTGACCTGAGAAATGGGGAGGTTGGTCTGACTCTCGACGGTGTGGCGCCGGTATTGGGGCCTTGGATGCACGGCTCCTCGGCCGGAGCATGGAAAACGGGATCAACTGCCGGCAGGCTCCTCCTGGGCGAAGACGGTTCCGTCGGTCTGTTGGATCCGGGCACCGGCCAGGTCGAGGAACTCATTCCGGTCCAGGACTGATCGAACCGAAAGTGACGATTCTTCGTATTTCAAGATGGAGGCGAAGAACATGTGGACCTTTATTCTCTGGTTGATCCTGCTCGTGGTGGCCTGGCCCCTGGCCCTGCTCGCCCTCGTGCTCTATCCGTTGGTGTGGCTGTTGATGTTGCCGTTCAAGCTCATCGGCATCACCGTCGATGCCGTCTTTAAGTTCCTGCACGCCTTGTTGATGTTGCCGGCGAGGGTCCTCAGGGGTCCGAGTGAGGTGAAGGCGTAGCGTTAATAGAACCGGGAACAGAATCAAGTCTCTAGATCTGAGGACCAGCGCGTGCAGCGGCGCGTGCCTGGCTCTCTTTTCGCCGCGAAAAGGTGCCTGGCAACGCACGGGTAGACCGATGAAAGAGCCGGGTTCAGGAGCGCGTTCATCCCGCGTGTTCTGGAACTCCGGCCTTCTGGTCCGCCTCCGGCGACCCAGCGTCGCACGAGCATCATGGTCGCGCGGAGGATGATTGAAGGGTCTGCGACCACGCTGCTCGCGCGCCGGCGGCCTCCTTCTGAGCTGGGAGAGCCGGCCC
>RCNG010001151.1_pt1 | contig 12964 bp, 12 predicted proteins | sample 2041371 | NCBI WGS metagenome assembly RCNG01 (sample SAMN09708227, study PRJNA481090) | Marine sediment metagenome, whole genome shotgun sequencing project. | biome: marine sediment; feature: ocean; material: sediment; isolation source: Sewage treatment plant 1 marine sediment (STP1) ... | reverse complement strand
GGCCCTCACTGCTTACGAAAACCCGGAGTTGATGCGGGAAGCGGTGGACGCGGGTCTTGGGGCCTACCTGGTCAAGCCGTCCACCGCCCGGGAGATGGAACGGGCGATCACCGTGGCCATGGCCCGTTTCGATGATATCGTGGAGTTGCGGCGGCTCAATGCCAAGCTCAACGAGACCCTGGCCACGGTCAAGCAACTGTCCGGCCTGCTACCGATCTGCGCCTCCTGCAATATGATCCGTGACGAGGGGGGACGCTGGCAGCAGCTGGAAAACTATATCTGTGAGCACTCGGAAGCCGAGTTCAGCCACAGCCTTTGCCCGGAGTGCTTCAAAAAGCTCTATCCGGAATACTACAGGGGCGACAAAAAATAACGGGAGGCACGGTTTGGCCAAACTAACTTTTCTCGGTGCCACCGGCACCACCACCGGATCGAAGTTCCTTTTCGAACATGACGGGTTCCGCCTGCTGGTGGATTGCGGACTGTTCCAGGGCCTGAAGAAGCTGCGGCTTCGCAACCGCGAGCCGCTGCCCCTCGACGCATCGAACGTCGACGCGGTGGTGCTGACCCATGCCCATATCGATCACACCGGCTACCTTCCCCGGCTGGTCAAGGACGGCTTTTCCGGCCCGGTCTACTGCACCAAGAGTACTGCCGAGCTCTGTGGTGTGATGCTGATGGACTCGGCCCACCTCCAGGAGGAGGAAGCCCGTTGGGCAAACAAGAAGGGCTACTCCAGGCATCAGCCCGCATTGCCGCTCTACGACAAGGACGATGCTGCAGCGGCCATCGCTCTCCTCGAGCCGAAGCCGTACAGCCACCGGTTGGAACTGGGTGGGGGGCTGGTGCTCTGGTTTCTCAACGCCGGGCACATCCTCGGCTCGGCCTTTGTCTGTATCGAGTGGCAGACGGCCAAGGGCAAGACACGGAAAATCGTCTTCTCCGGCGACCTGGGCCGGCCGGATAAGCCGGTGCTGCGCGACCCGGTGCAAGTCTCCGAGGCGGACTGGCTGGTGCTGGAGTCAACGTACGGCAACCGGCTGCACGGGGAGGAGAGCCCGCGGTCGGTACTGGCCAAAGTGATCAAGGAGAGCGCGGCCCGCGGGGGCGTGCTGCTCATCCCCGCCTTCTCGGTGGGGCGGACCCAGGAACTGCTCTACAACATCCGCGAGATGGAAGACGAAGACGAGATCATGAAGCTCCCCGTCTTTGTGGACAGCCCGATGGCGATCAAGGCCACCAGGGTCTACATGGCGAACATCCAGGACCACGACATGCAGTCGGCCCTGCTCGAGGTCCGGGGGGTCGACATCTTCCGTACCCGGCACATCAAGTTCACCGAGGCCACCAAGCAGTCCATCGAGCTGAACAGCTTCAACGGCCCGGGCATCATCATCTCGGCCAGCGGCATGCTCAGCGGCGGCCGGATCCTGCACCACCTGGCGAACAAGATGCCCGACCCGCGCACCACCATCCTCTTCATCGGCTACCAGGCGCAGGGGACCCGGGGCCGGAAGATCCTCGAAGGGGCCGAGTCGGTGAAGATCCACGGTGACCATGTGCCGGTGAAGGCCGTTATCGAGCAGATTTCTGGTTATTCGGCCCACTCCGACTACGAAGAAATTCTGGCCTGGCTGCGCGGTTTCAGCAGCCGGCCGAAAAAGACCTTTGTGGTTCACGGCGAACCCGAGTCGAGCGCTGCGCTGGCTGACAAGCTGAAGGCGGCCTCCTTCAATCCGTATATTCCGCAGTACCAGGAAACAGTGGAACTGGATTGAGTGTGAGGACCGGACCATGGGCAAAAGCATCATGGTTGGTTGTGAGACCCTGGGTCGCGGTGACGGCGACCTGGGGGCGCGGCTGATGGGTTCCTTTCTCCGGACCCTGGCCGTGGTTGAGCAAAAGCCGTCGACGATCATTTTCTACAATTCAGGGGTGCGGCTGGTGGCCGACGATTCCCCGGTGCTCGACGCGTTGGAGGCCCTTGACCGCCAGGGCGTAGATCTGGCGGCCTGCGGCACCTGCCTCGCCCATTTCGGGCTGCAGGAGAGGGTGGCGGTGGGCCGGGAGAGCAACATGCAGGAGATCATCTCCGTCATGCTGGGGCCGGGGGAGACGGTGACGGTCTGAGCGAAAGTGGGGTGTGGACCATGGGATGCGAAGATTGCGGCTGGCGCAAATATTCCGAGAGAAAACCCGACTCGCTCCTTGCCCGGATCTGGCGCTGGCACACCGGCTGGTGTCCCGGGTGGAAGAAATACCAGGCCGAGCTGAACCGGCCGTCGGAGCCGGACCATGAGTCGGGAGCCTGAACCACACTCCGAATCGACACTGGATCCCTTCCTCGGCGGACGTCTCAGCTTCCACCAGCCGAAGCGCGGCTACCGCTTTTCGGTGGACGCGCCCCTGCTGGCCGGTTTCGTGGAGGTGTGTCCGGATGACCTGGTGGCGGACCTGGGTGCCGGCTGCGGGGTGGTGGGGATCCTGCTGGCCCACTTTTACCCGTTCCGGCGCCTGGTGGCGGTGGAAGTCCAGGACGAACTGGCCGAGCTGGCACGGCGGAATGTCCGACTCAACGAATTTGCCTCCCGGGTTGAAGTGCGTCACCAGGACGTGGCCGAGTTTGCCGCCGGCGAGGCGGCCGGCCGCTACGACGTGGTGGTCAGCAACCCGCCTTTCCACCCGGTGGGATCCACCCGCTCCAGCACCCACCGGCAGCGGGCGGTGGCCCGCCAGGAGATTCTGCTCGACCCGGTTGGCCTGTTCACCGCTGCGGCGCGGCTGTTGCGCCCCGGTGGCCGAATGGGCCTGGTCCACCGCCCATGGCGCTGGCCGGAATTGCGCCGGTTGATGGCGGAGCGGGGCCTCCAGCCGTCCAGGGTCCGGCAGGTCCTGCCCCGGGAGGGGGAGGAGGCCAACCTCATCCTCGTCGAAGCGGTGAATGGTGAGCCGGCGGCCGTCACCGAACCGGAACCCCTGGTGATCTTTCGCCGGCCGGGTCTGTACACCGCCGAGGCCGAGGCCCTGCTCAAGGGTGGCCGGCCGCTTCCCCGCTAGCTCCTGGTGCTGTCCTTCCGCATAACGGTCATCCTGGAACTCGAGGGAATTGGGCCAGGCCGTGGAATATGTGCAGTATCAAAAATCACCCCATTCGCAACCAACTGCTGGATTGGATGGCAAGACCCCTGAAATGAGCAGGATACGATCAAAATCCCTTTGCCTGGATTCTTGACATCATCGAACCGCTCTGCTAGATTCACCCCTACTGTAAAACGGTACTAAATGCGGGAACATACTATCCTGATACATCCGAGAAAAACCGATAACGCGGGAGGCATCATGCGAACGAAACAGGGCGCCTTGCTGGTCACCATTCTTCTGACACTCATCCTTGTGACCGGTTGTCAATCAGAGGTGAAAATCGGCGCAGTCATTCCGCTCACCGGTGAGGCATCCGATTACGGGAAGAGCGTCAATGAGGGACTGCAGCTGGCCCTGGAAGAGATCAACACCGCCGGCGGGATCCGGGGTAACGCGCTGACACTGCTGGTGCGCGACAGCCAGACCACACCTTCGGTTGGTGAGACCGAGATCACTTCCCTGCTTGGTGAAGAAAAGGTGCTGGCGGTGATCGGCGGGGTTTCCAGTTCCGTGACCCGGGCCATGGCACCCATCGCCGAACAGTCCCAACGGGTATTGCTCAGCCCGGCCAGCTCCAGCCCGCTGATCTCCGACCTCGGTCACTACATCTATCGCAACTTCCCCTCAGACGTTCTGGAGGGGGCGAGGATGGCGGCCTTTGCCTACGACAACATGGGCATCAAACGGAACATGGTCGTGATGGCCATGCAGAACGACTATGGCCGCGGGCTGAAGAAGGTGTTTGTCGACAATTACACCGACATGGGTGGCAAGATACTCAAGATGTATGTCTACCCCGAGCACCAGAGTGATTTCAGCGAGATGGTGGCCGAGATCAAGGCCTTTGATGCGCCCGATGCCAATGCCGTCTACATCGCCGGCTACTACAATGACCTGGCCGAGATCCTGCTGGAGCTCGAGCGCCAGGAGGTTGATGTGATCAAGCTCAGTGTCGGGGCGTTCAACTCCCCCGCCATGATGGAGAAAGCGGGCACCGCGGCCGAGGGGGTCATCTTCCCCATGCTCGAGTTCGACCCCGACGCGGAAGAAGAGCCGATCCACTCCTTCTCCCAGGCCTACCAGGCCAAGTTCGGCAAGAAGCCGGACATCTACGCCGCCCATGCCTACGACGCGCTGAAGATCCTGACCCACGCCATCGAGAAGGAAGGGCCCTATCCGGAGAAGGTCCAGCTGACCCTGCTCAACCTGCGTGACTACCCGGGTGTCTCAGGCCTCACTTCCTTCGACGAGAAGGGCGATGTGAGGAAGTTCATCAAGATGTTCGTGGTCCACGAAGGGCAGGAAATGCCTTACGAGGAGTTCGCAGCGTTGCAGGAAGCCGAGGACGCCGAATAGCGGCCACTGCCGGATGCTGATTTCAGATTACGGATTCCACTGAACGGACTCGGGGCCGCCTCTGGCGGCCCTCTTGCTATCAAGCCGGGTGCGGCCCCGGCGCGGCGCGGGGTTCCCCGGCGGGAGGACTTGCCTGGTGTTTGCCAACCTGCAGCGGCTGACGCGCCACCGGGTACTGATCCAGACCATGGTGGTGCGCGAGTTGAAGGCCCGTTACCGCGGTTCCTTCCTCGGCTACTTCTGGTCGCTGCTCAACCCGCTGCTGCTGCTGCTGGTCTACACCGTTGTCTTCACCTACATCATCAAGGCCAAGTTCGGCCAGGTGGACAATTACCCGCTGTTCCTCTTCTGCGGCATCCTCCCCTGGACCTGGTTCAGTTCCTCGCTGGTGGAGTCCTCCACGGTGATTATCTCCGGCGGCGGCCTGTTGAAAAAAATCCTCTTTCCCGCTGAAGTGCTGCCGGTGGTCACCGTGCTGGCCAACCTGGTGCACTTTCTCCTCGCCCTGCCGGTGCTGCTGGCCTGCATGCTGTTCTTTGGTGTCTATCCCGGCCTGCACACCCTCTGGTTTTTCCCGGTGGTCCTGATCCAGTTCTTTTTCACCATGGGGCTGGCCCTGCTCATCTCTTCGCTGAGTGTCCACTTCCGCGACCTGAAGGACATTCTGGCCAACCTGATCACCCTCTGGTTTTTCGCTTCCCCGGTGATTTACCCCTACTCCTTTGTTGCCGGCCTGCCGCCATTCCTCAGGATGGCGCTGGAGGTCAACCCCATGACCCACCTGATGATGGGCTACCAGGGGGCTTTCCTCTTTCCCGGCGAGATCAACCACCAGCGGCTGGCCGCCATGGCCCTGCTGGCCCTGGTGACCTTCGCCTTCGGCTACTGGGTTTTCGACCGGCTGCGTGACACGCTGGTGGAGGAGGTGTAGCCATGGACCCGGTGGTGCTGGAAAATGTCTCCAAGGCTTACCGCCGCTACGCCTACCGGCGCCGCTTCCAGTCGCTGAAGAGCGTGCTGCTGGGCCGTGACCGGGCCATCGGCGCTTCCAGCAGCCAGGTGATCCAGGCCCTGGACGGTGTCAGTTTCAGCGTCCCCGCCGGCGGCACGGTGGGCATCATCGGATCCAACGGTTCGGGGAAGAGCACCCTCCTGAAACTGATCGCCGGGATCAGCAAGCCCACCGGCGGCACGGTGACCACCCGCGGTCGGATCGCTGCGCTGATCGAACTGGGCGCCGGTTTTCACCCCGAGATCAGCGGGCGTGAGAATGTCTTCATCAACGGGATCATGCTCGGACTGAGCAAGCAGGAGATCAACCGGCGCTTTGAAGAGATCGTCAGTTTTGCCGGCCTGGAGGAGTTTATCGAGGCGCCAGTGAAGACCTACTCCTCGGGGATGTATATGCGCCTGGGCTTCTCGGTGGCCGTGCACGTGGACCCCGAGATCCTGCTCATCGACGAGATCCTCGCCGTGGGCGACGAGGCGTTTTCCCACAAGTGTGTCGATCGGATTCGCAACTTCCAGCGCCGGGGCAAGACCATCGTGCTGGTCACCCACTCCCTGGACATGGTGGAGGGGCTCTGCGACCGGGCGATCTGGATCGATGAGGGTGCGGTGCGCGACTCCGGCGACCCGCGCCGCGTGATCGACGCCTACCTGCTGGATGTGGCGGGCAAGGAGGATGCCGAGCTGGTGGAACGGGGCGGCCGGGTGGAGCAGGACGCACCGGCCGAAGAGCCGGAGGCGGCGGAAGAGGATGCCGGGGCCGGTGAGCCCACCGAGCCCGAGCGCCGCCGGTGGGGCACCCGGGAGATCGAGATCACGGCGGTGACCCTGCTCGACGGCGAGGGCAGCGAACGCTATGTCTACCAGCCGGGCCAGACGATGACCATCAGGGCCGACCTGGAGGTCACGCTGGACGGGGAGAAGGACATCGTTTTCGGCGTGGGGATATTCGATGCCGGCGGTGTCTGCTGTTACGGCACCAACACCGACATCGAGGGACTGCGCACGGGCGAGGTGCAACCGGGGCCGCATACGGTTTCTTTCGAAATTCCTTCCCTGGACCTGGTGGAGGGCACCTACTTCCTCGACCTCGCCGTGCACCGCAAGGACGGCTACGCCTTCGACTACCACCGGGGCCTCCACTCCTTCCGCATCCGCTCACGGCTCAAGGACGTGGGTATTGTCCGGCTGGCCCACAACTGGTCCTTCTCTGAAGGAATCGCGGTGACCACCGCCCACAGCGACGGGGAACCGGCGGGATCCGAGACCCCCGAGACCCGCGGGGACATCACCGAATACCTCGACCGCGCTCGGGCCGAAGGCCGCACAGTGGTCTTCACCAACGGCTGCTTCGACCTGCTGCACAGCGGCCACATCCGTGTTCTGCAGCGGGCCCGGGCCGAGGGGGACCTGCTGGTGGTGGGGCTGAACAGCGACGATTCCGTGCGGCGCCTCAAAGGCAGCAAGCGGCCCATCCTCCCCCAGGATGAACGGGCGGCCATTCTCTCCGCCCTGGAGTGCGTGGACCGGGTTCTCCCCTTCGAAGAGGACACGCCCCTGGAACTGATCCGGCGGGTCAGGCCCGATGTGCTGGTCAAGGGAGGGGACTGGACGCCGGAGCAGATCGTGGGCCGGAAGGATGTGGAAGCCGCCGGCGGCCGGGTGGTGGTGATCCCCCTGCTGGCGGGCCGGGCCACTACGGCGATTATCGAGACCATCCGCGAACGGTATTCCTGATCCAGCCTATGCCGGCTCCAGCGTGATCACACCAAGACTTTTCAGCAGCAGGATGCCGCGGGCCGCCTCGGCGGCGGAGGAGGGTGAGGAGAGGATCAACCCGGCCATGGTGTCGGACCCGTTCCGTGCCCGGTTCAGCAGGTCCAGTTCCCGCGTGGCCAGTTTGAACTGTTGCGCCAGCTCTTCCCACTGGGCGGAGACGCAGATCCGCTGACTGAAATCACCCACCAGTCTGGCCAGCGCATTGGGGTCTTCCAGATGGCCCAGCGCCTTCCGCAGCAGATCGGGCATGGACAGATCGAGGGTGATGACCCCCCAGGAGTCGGGGTCATGTTCTTCCGCGAAGACGAATTCCCCCTCCGACCAGTGGAAGCAGTCGCAGAAGATGCCCTCCACCTGGGCCGTCACCGCCCAGACCAGGTCCAGCGGTTCGATGAGGCCCTCCTTGACCAGGATTTTACCCAGCAGTTGTTCGCCCTGCTTTTCCCGGTTCTGCTGGATGGCGAGGGCCGCCACGATCTTCTCCTCGCTGATCCGGTTTCCCTGGAGGAGCACCTGTCCCAGCAGGTCGGTTTCATCGGTGGAAGTGGCGAAGGTCACCACACCGCTTCTGATATAGAGCGACTTTTTTCGCTCCCCCTGTTCCAGGGTGAGAATGCCGGTGAAGCGGCCGGCGAATATGTCGGCGATCAGTGTGGACGGCGGGACCGAATCGATGCTGCCCCGGTGGACCTTTTTGCTGGCCATGATTCCCTTCCCGTAAGAGCGAAGAACGGTCTCCTCAGGCCGCAAGGCCGCAGGCAGACCGGTAAGAGGAACGGCGGCCATGTTAATATGTGGGCCCGGGGGGTGTCAATTGAGCGGCCGCCGCCGGCCGGAATCGGCGGGGAGAAGGAGACACGGTCGATGAACGTGAAGGATCTGGAGGCGCTGCTCAGCGCCCTGCGTGACGGGAACGTGAGTGTGGACGAAGGCCTGGACCGGCTGAGGCAGTTGCCATTCGAGGACCTCGGTTTTGCCAAGCTCGACCACCACCGCCACCTGCGGCAGGGTTTCCCGGAGGTGATCTTCGGCGAAGGGAAAGAACCGGAACAGATCCTGGCCATCGCCGCCAAGCTGCGCGAGAGCGGCTGCCCGGTGCTGGTGACCCGGGCGAACCGCGAGAAATATGACCTGGTGGCCGGAACGTTCCCCGAGGCGAGATACAGTGCTGCGGCCCGGGCGGTGATCATCGAGGAACCGGGGTTTCACCGGGCGCCGGGCAACGTGCTGGTGCTCACCGCCGGCACCTCGGACATCCCGGTGGCTGAGGAAGCGTCGATCACCGCCGAGCTGATGGTGGAAAACGTGGAGCGGGCCCACGACGTGGGCGTGGCCGGCCTGCACCGGCTGCTGAGCCAGGAACGGCGGTTGGCCCGGGCCGACGTGATCATCGCCGTGGCCGGCATGGAAGGGGCGTTGCCCAGCGTGGTGGCCGGCCTGGTCAACGTGCCGGTGATCGGTGTGCCCACCTCCATCGGTTACGGCACCTCTTTCGGCGGTGTGGCCGCCCTGCTGGGCATGCTCAACTCCTGTGCCAGCGGGCTCACCGTGGTCAACATCGACAACGGGTTCGGTGCCGGGTACATGGCGGCGCAGATCTGCAGGTTGGTGGAGAAGCGGAGCCGCCATTCGGCCGAATAGGGACTATGCTGACCTCTCTTGTCATCGCGAGGAGCTCACGATCCCTGTCATTGCGAGGAGCCGAAGGCGAAAGCAGCAATCTCGTGACCGTGCCCAGCTTCAGCTTCGGTAGCGGGACAGGAACGTCAGTACCATCTCCTGTTTCAACGTCCCGGCCTTCGCGGTATCCATGGGGCCCTGAATGATGGACGGCCAGAAGAACGCCCCCCCCACCATGGACCAGAATACGTTTGCCGCAATCTCGAATTGATCCACATTGACCCTGCCGTCCTCCGCCGCTGCCCGCAACCAGGTGACCAGGTCATCCCCGCCCGACTCGGCTTTGGCAATTGTCTCCTCAGCCAGTTCGGGGTTGCTGATGAACACGCCAAGGGCGACTTTCATCAATCCCAACCAGGATGGATTTCTTGCCACCGCCAGCTTGGTCTCGGCAAAATCGGAGAGTTGATCTTCGAGGCTTCTCGCCGGGTCATAGGGAATTCTCTTCAACTTCACTATTTCGCCCATCATCCTGTCGATGACTGCCTGGAAGAGCAGATCCTTGCTGGCGAAGTGATTGTAGACCGTTCGCTTTGATGCGCCGGCGATCTCCGCGATGCGGTCCATGCTGGCGCTTTCGTAGCCCACGTCCCTGAACGCCTGTGCCGCAGCATCGAGGATCTCGTTCCGCTTCCTGCTGGTATCTCTCTTTATTGCCGTCATCCGGGACCTCTTTTGCTACACTGCACTGTGTAGTGCATTTTATTGTTGACATCCAATTTATTTGCACTATACTGTGTAGTGTAATTAACGAGGTGAACAAATGCAAGAGAAAAAACGGATATCCGATCGAAAGGGAAAGCGTTATGGGCTCCGCATTTTAATGCTGACCCTGCTGATTGTTGCGGGAGTGGGAGGTTTCTTTATGATTACGGATTGTTCGGCCGCCGGCTCGATCCGGAGTGCACAACTGGCAAGGGAGGAGATTTCTCCGCAGCTGATGAATGGACGGTTCGTCAACGACCTCGAAGCGGAAGAGCCGCCCTTTTTCAAGACCTTGGGGGAATGGATCAGGGGAGGCGACAACACGACACCCGAAGATACGGTGCCCATGGTCAAACTCTCCTCGTCCACCTTTGAGTCCGTTACCCGGAGTGGGCTTCGGGTGACCTGGCTGGGGCACTCAACGAGCCTGGTGGAGATCGACGGCACACGCCTGCTGCTGGATCCGGTCTGGTCCGAGAGAACCTCTCCCTTCAAGTTTCTTGGCCCCAAACGGTTCTTCCGGCCGCCTCTGTCTCTGGAGGAACTGCCTGATCTGGACGCCGTGCTGATCTCCCACGATCACTACGATCATCTGGATGAAGCCACAGTGATCCGTCTGGCGGGACAGGGGGCCAACTTCATCGTCCCCCTAGGGATCGGCGCCCGTCTCACCGGGTGGGGCATCCCCAACGAACAGATCGTGGAACTGGACTGGTGGGAGTCCACTCCGGTGGGGCCGCTCACGGTTACCGTGACACCGGCGCGCCATTTTTCCGGTCGTTCGGTGATGATGTCCGACCGGAACCTGACCCTCTGGGCCGGCTTTGCCATTCGAGGGCCACGGCACAATGTCTATTACTCGGGGGACAGCGGGATGTTCGACGGGTTCATGGAAATCGGTGAACGGCTGGGACCGTTTGATGTGGCGTTGATCGAGGTGGGAGCCTACAACCGGCTGTGGGCCGACTACCATCTTGGCCCGGAGCAGGCGTTGCAGGCGGCGAGACACGTTCGCGCCGAATTGCTCATTCCAGTGCACTGGGGCACCTTTGATCTGGCCATGCACGGCTGGACGGAGCCGGTGGAGAGATTGCTGGTCGCCGCCGCCGGGGACGATGTGTCACTGGCCATCCCCAAACCCGGACAGAGCGTGGAACCCTCCGATCGGTTCGCACTCGATCGCTGGTGGCCGGAACTCCCGTGGGAGTCCGCAGATGAACACCCGGTGATATCCTCTACAACTCGAACTGCGGCCGGTAGTCTTCCAGCACCGGGTACGAGGTGAGGTCCCGGTCGATGGCGGCGCTGAGGAAGGAGTTGACCCAGGCGAAGATGTCACGCCGCTTGATCAACTGGCGCATCCTCCTCATCCTGGCCTCCCGCTCCAGCTCGTCCATGCCGAATGCCCGGTGGATGGCGTCGGCCACCCCGTCCAGGTCGTAGGGGTTGACCAGCAGGGAACCCTTATGCAGCTGGGCCGCCGCGCCGGCGAATTCGCTGAGGATCAGCACGCCTTTGGCATCGATATTGGCGGCGCAATACTCCTTGGCCACCAGGTTCATCCCGTCCTTCAGCGGCGTCACCAGGGCGATCTCGGCCGTGCGGTAGTAGGCCAGCAGTTCCTCCCGCCCGAGGTTGCGGCAGATGTAGTGGATCGGCACCCAGCCCGAGCGGGTGAACTGGCCGTTGATATCGCCCACCAGCCTCTCGATCTCCGATTTCAGTTCCTGGTATTTCGATATCTCGCTGCGGCTGGGCACCGCCACCTGTATCAGCACCACTTTTTCCTGCAGCTCGGGATAGCGGAGCAGGGCGTTGCGGAAGGCTTTCAGCCGCAGGGGGATGCCCTTGGTGTAATCCAGGCGGTCCACCCCGAGAATGATCTGCATGTTGGGCAGTTTCTGGTGAATGAACCAGGCGCCCTCGGCCACCGAGTCCGACGCCGCCTGCTGGGCGAATTCGTTGAAGTCGATGCTGATGGGGAAGGTGCCCACCCGGATCTCGCGCTCCCGTGCGTGAACGGTGACCACGTGGCCCTTGCCCCGCACCGCCACGCCCTTGATCAGGGACTTGACGCAATGGAGGAAGTTCCGCCGGTCCCGCATGGTCTGGAACCCCAGTATGTCGTATTCCAGCAGAGCGGCAAGGACCTCGAACCGCCAGGGGAGTTTGAGGAAGACGTCCAGGGGCGGGAAGGGAATGTGCAGAAAGAACCCCTTGCGGCGGCTGACGTTCCAGCCGGCCAGTACCCGCGCCACGTCCATCAGGTGGTAGTCATGAACCCAGACGAAGTCCTCCTCGCCGCTCTTGTCGGCGATCACCTGGGCGAATTTCCGGTTGACGTCGAGATAGGTGTTCCAGTAGGCGGAGTCGAAGATGCACAGCTGGAACAGATCGTGGAACAGCGGCCAGAGCGCCTCGTTGGAAAATCCGAGATAGAAGTTCTGCACCTCGTCCCGGGTGAGGCGCACCGGTGACATGGTGTATCCCGATTCGCTGGCGGCCTGGCCCAGCAGATGCTCCAGGTCGGCCTGGTCCTCCTCCACCGTTCCGGTCCAGCCGATCCAGCTGCCGCCGCGGTTGCGGAGTACCGGGGCCATGGCGGTGACCAGGCCCCCGGATCCCGGGCTGGCCTGCCAGGTTCCGCCCTCGCCGCGGGTCAATACCACCGGTAGCCGGTTGGAGACGATGATCAGGCGGCTGTTCGTGCCGTCGGCGGGTGTGTTCATCTGTTCTCCCCTTTGTGTCCCGTGGCGTCGAGCCAGCGCCGGAGAAAGCCGATCAGCTCCTCCGGCGGTTTGAGCCAGAGGTTGGCCGCGGTGGAGCGATACGCCCCGCGGACCATCACCGACAGCCCCCGCTGGCCCAGGGCCTGAAAGGCGTCCGAGACCGTTTCGACGGTCAATCCCTCTCCAGACAAGGTTCTCTCAAGCGCCGCCCGTACAGCGGCATCATCGTCAACAATCAGAATGCGTCCGTCCATTCGGCCATGGTAGCCCAATCCAGACAGGGTTCGATGACCTTTCTATTCGCCGTCCGGAGTGAACATTTTGACCCCACGTCCAAGATTTGGTGTCCGGGGCGCTCCAAAGCCAACCGGAATTTGGTTTCGCTGATGTCCAAAATCCCATCTCGGCGGGACGTGCCAATGCAGGCTGTTTCCTCAGGCAGCCCTGCCGACTATTCCGATGTCGCTGAAAACGCCTGCGTTGGCAATCCACGGCGGTCGCGCTTGCGCGACCCAGAAGGCCGGGGTTTGAAATCACCGGTTGGTCTTGGTGCGCTCTTGAAAATT
>RCNG010001150.1_pt1 | contig 12967 bp, 13 predicted proteins | sample 2041371 | NCBI WGS metagenome assembly RCNG01 (sample SAMN09708227, study PRJNA481090) | Marine sediment metagenome, whole genome shotgun sequencing project. | biome: marine sediment; feature: ocean; material: sediment; isolation source: Sewage treatment plant 1 marine sediment (STP1) ... | reverse complement strand
TGGGAGCCTGTTGCTGCGGATTAAAAGTCCGCTGCTCTACCAACTGAGCTAACAGCCCAAGTACCCGAAATGCCCGGTCTATTCTCGTTGATTCCCCATCGCTCTCCGTGGCCCGTGTGCCACTTCGTGTGCTGAATGGAGGAAATCGGTCGTTCATTACCTCTTGTGCGTCGTCGATCTGCGGGTGATGTACCGACTCGCGGCGTGCTCGTCGGTGCGGCCCGCCATATACGCCAAACCGCTCAAATGTCCACTCTTTCAGGCAACATCGCCGGAGGCAACATGGCGAAAATCGCGGATATCCAAGGACTTTCGATAGTTCCAATGTTCACCGGTCGAGCCATCCTCTCGGCCTCGCGCCACTGGAACAGCGTACACGCGGTCCGGTGGTCCGAAGCGCACGGTCATAGCGGTCGATGTCGATGTCTTCGGTTGCTTGTCCGTTCTTGATTGCATGAGCATCTCATTCCACGACCAGCCTCGCTCCCTTGCCATCCGGAACTCATGTAATGGGCTGTCGATCACTGGTAGGAACGCCAAACCCCGTGCACAGTTAGATTGTGCACGGGGCGCGGCGGAAGCGATCGTGGGATCGCGACTACTCGACTGCCACCGAGCTTTGGCTGACACGAAGCTCGTACGTGGTGTGACCGGGGCCAGCATCAAACGGAAGGGTCATCGTTCGGGCACCGGCTCCCGGGCAAACGGAGAGAACATAGGTCGCTAGACCAGACTGAACCGGTGTCAGTGGGTATGAGCCGTCGCAGTCGGCAACGCCAAGGGCGTCGAACTCCTGGCGCATCTCGTCGTAGTAGGGTTCCGAAGCCCCGAGGTTGATGAGGATATGCACTCCGATCAAGTCATCCGTCCTGCCTTGTCCCGGTAGGCTTCGCGGTGCGTCGGCGACGAAGTCCTCGAATTGCTCCTGGAGCACGTAGGTCAGAGCTGGGAACCAAGACACCGACTCGAGCTGCACGAGCTGAGTCTCCAGATCCGCCGCAATTGCTCCAAGCTGTTGGCGGATGCCCTCAATGCCGCAGCAAGGATCCCAGCCGCGATCGTCTTCCTCTAGGCCGACGATAATGCGTCCGGTTATCGGCATTCCCACTTCTGCAACATTCGTTTGAGTTGCGAGGTGGTCGAGCGTGTCTTCCGTGCTTTGCGCCCGTCTCGAAGTGGGAATCGGCACCGGTCCAGAATTGGGGTACACGGTTGGCACATCGAGTGTTGCGCGTTGATCGACAAACTCCGTAGACGTCGATCCTGGCACTCCGACGGTCGTCTTGAACTTGATGACGGCGAAATACGGCTCCTCGCCGCCCGCTTGGTCGTTTACCTCGAGCACCGTCACGTCTTTGAGCTAGGTGGTTTGCCGCAAGCGACAGCCACCAATAAGAGCTGCGATCAACATTGTTGTGCAGAACAGATTCATTTTAGCCAGTTCCATTGTTTCTCCCTTTCGGTCAACGATTGAATGTGCCTAGAGGGACCGCGAGAGCGAGAAGTGGGCACAACTTTAATGCCGCCGCGCGTCGCGTGACGACGACGGCGCGTTCGCTTGCAGGACGAATCCTGGTACGCTCTGCGCCGAATGATCATCGTTACGGGCACCAAGCGATCCGGGACTTCGATGTGGATGCAGCTTCTCAGAGCTGCCGGCTTTCCTCCCATCGGAAACGCGTTCCCACGCGACTGGAAGACCACGCTCAAGGACGCAAACCCAAGCGGCTTCTGGGAGTCCGAGCTGAGGCGCGGGATCTACTACAAGACCAATCCGGACCCGAAGACCGGGACCTACCTCTTTCCGGAGCAGACGGAGCGGCATGCGGTCAAAGTCTTCATCCCTGGGCTGACAAAGACCGATCGCGCCTTCATTGGTAAGGTCATCGCAACGGTGCGCCCCTGGCGCGAGTACGTACGCTCGGTAGACCGCCTCTATGCGATCGAGCGGGATGCCCGACAGGCCGCCCTGAAGGGCCCGGACAAAGCGCTCGCCCCGCCGGTCTTCATGAATCCCGTCATCGAGTGGTGGGTTGAGAACTTCTCGTTGATCAGCGACATCGTGACGCGCCGCTATCCGTTCTTCATGGTGGCCTACGACTCCGTGCTCGATTGCCCGGAGCAGACGCTGCGGAGCGTGTTTGAATGGCTCGGCGACGGTGATGTCGAAGCGGCGATCAAAGAGGTGGAGCCTGCTCTGCGGACACAGGACGAAGAGACTGGTGATGAAGCCAAAGTTAGCGATGTCGACCTCGAGGTTGGGGTGAGCGAGGTGTTCGATGCGCTCTACGACCGCGTGGTGACGCAGAGTTCCCTCGATCAGCCGTTCGTTGACCGACTCAATCAAGCGAACGAAAAGCTGAGGGAGCGGATTGAAGAGGCGGCTAAGGATTTGCTCAAGCGTCGGCTGGAACGCCGGCGGTTGATACACGAGCTACGGCGCGGCAATGAAGAGCTGTGCGCGAGCGAAGAGAACCCAGACGAACCTCGAACGCGCTCCGAGCTTCCCTAACAGCTCGGGCGAGTGCGACGGCCGATGGACGAACGACGGATTGCCGGGCTTCACGGGCAAACTCGACGCCGCGCGTGTCGGTTCTTGGCAAGCTTGACGCCTGAGTAGACGAGGGTCGCGACTCCCGCCGCGATGAGCAAGCTTCCACCTGCGATGAGGCCACGGTCCTGTCGCGTTCTTTGAGAGTCAAAGATTTCGAAGTTTCCAATCGTCACCATCGAGGCTCCACCCACGATGGCGCCAGGCCCAAGGACCAAACCCGTCGCCGGCCCGGCCATGTACCGCGGCTGGCACTGTCTTGGCACAGGAGCCGCCAGAATCCCGGCATTGGGCATCGATGCCGTCCCAGAGACAGAAGACAGGGTCAGCTCCGGCAGCGGCGGTTGGTCCGCTTGGGCGGACGACGTGACTGTCGACGTCATCAGTGCGGCCAGCAGGCAGATAGTTGTCTTGAGTTTCATTTTTGCTCTCGTTTCGCGTTAGTCGCTCCACTAGCAAAGCCCTGCCAGCCACCCGCCGCAGATCGACCACAGCAGCTTGGGATGAGAGGTGAAGTTGAACGCCCCGTGATACTGGGCCGCTCGCTCGAAGCCGAAAGCCCTCACCGTCACTGTCTTTGGGTCAGCGTCGGGGTCGTGGTCGTACGCGAACGTTGCGAGCACCGGGTAAGCCTCCGTTTCGTATTGCGCATGCATGCCGTAGACCCAGGCATCCTCCTCGGTGAGTCCGATCGCGATCATTCCGATGGTGTCTCCCTCTGTCGGCATGCCCTCGGTTTCGAGAACGATAAGATCGACGATTTGATCTTGGCTCACGCCACCGATCACAATGTTACGTTCCTCGCTCGCGACTTCGACGCGAAGCACGTTTGTGCCGGCCCGAAGAACCACACAAGCTGCGTCGAAGGGTCCAACTACATCGACCTCGCACGGCTCAGCGCCTTCCAGAATGTCGAAGGTTGCAAGACCCTCACCATAGAGGAGCTCGGCCTCGGAATCGTAGTGGGCGACTACCAACTGCTGTTCGACGCCACTCAGCAACACCTGTTCGTGCACGGGAACGACCTCCACAGGGTTTGGGGGGAAGGGAGCCGACTCCACCAGAAGCACTTCGGATCGATCGACTTCTGCGACTGTAATGGGGTAGTCTTTGATTGGAACGCCTTCTCCGCTGAGGGAAATCGTTGTCGACCCCGCCCCAATGGCCATCAGGACAACGTCTCGTTCGTTGAGGCGCTCGACGGCGACGATGGTCGAATCCGAGCTGGAAACGGTCGCTTGATCGGCGTTGAGCACCTGCGCAGGGGCGGTTGTCCCGAGTGCGAGCCGCTGCGGAACATTCGCGAGGTCGGGTTGGGCAAGCCCATCGAACAGGCCCTCCTCTGGCGGGTCGAAGTCGATGTCCCGAAATCCGCAGCCTGAAAGGCTGGCAACGGTGAGCCCGAGACAGGCAATGGCAGAGAGCGTGCCGACCAATCGCGCTCGGAGATAGAAAGGCTGGGTGCTTCGGTTGGGTATCGTTGTGTCACGCATTGTTTTCACCTTTGCTTTACCCGTTCGTTGTGACCGGGGAGTGCTGTTGAGGACCGCGAGAAGGTCGAAGACGGCAAAGTTTTCAGCGCCGACCGATCATCCGCTCGAGCCTTTCGCGCGCTCGGTCCAAGAGATTTTCGACCTGGCGTCGGGAGCAGCCGAGGAGCCGCGCGACGCAACAAATCTCGGAAAGTCTGCCGCTCGCAGGCCGGTCGCGGTCCTCCAGACCAATGGCGAACAAGCACGCCAAAGGAGGTGCCCTGTGTGTCGGAGATTTCTTACTTGGTACGGTCAGCAGAGGGACGCAGACGGGATCATGCAGAAGACTCCCCGGAGTCATGCCGTCGTCGTCGTCGCTGGGCTTCTTTGCATGGCCGCAGCTAGCGGTTGCGTCTCCTATGTTCATTCGCCGCCTGGTCGGGTGATGGCCCTCGAGAGTGCGAAGGCGTTGAACCCCGGGGAAACCGGCATCCAAGTGGAAGCTGGCGGAGGCGGCGGAGGCGCCGGCCTCGGCCTTGCAGGGGTCACGGCGCGGGTCCGCCACGGCGTTGTCGAAGGGCTCGATGTGAATGGCGAGCTCGGCTACCTGCGGCTCTCGCCGGACGTCGATTTCGTCGATGGAGACCATGGCAACCTCTTCACGGCGCGGGCCGGCCTCAAGTACGCCGTACGCCCCTGGATCGCCTTTGCGCTCGGCCTCGGCGGTGGCGCGTGGACGGGCGGTGGGTTCATCAGCCCCGATATTGCGATGATACTGTCATGGGAAAATCCCTACTTCGTGCCGTTCGTTAGCGGTGGCGGCTACTTGAGCCAGCCCATCGGTGCAGGGACGGTTTCGCTCCAGCAGGAGGGTGTCTTATCCGACATGCCCTTCGTGGGCGTGCCGGACTTCACCATCGGGTGGACCGCGGGGGCGGGCTTTCGCATTCCGCTTTCTCACAAGAAGGACGGTAAGACGAAGAGCGCGTTGCTCCTGGGTGTGAGGTTCATTGGCGCGGCTCACGATGAGGCAGGACAGCGAAGCCACGAAACCTACCTTCTTGGCTCCGGCGCTTTCGAGTTCGTGTTCGGCGGCCGCTGATGATGCGCACACAGCCGAAGTCGGTCTTGTTCGTCTGCCTCCTCTCGTGTTACACGGATTGCTTCACGGATCACCGAATCGAACGCCGGTGTTGACGGGAGGTGCGAGCCCTGATGTTCAACCGAAGGACTACAATTCCAAATCTGCTCGGCGCGACTCTTGCCCTCACGGGCTGCGGCGGCGACCCACCGCCCAGACCCACGAGCATGTGGGGCGCCGCCACAGAAGCGTTTTGCATGAAGTTGAAGATTTGCGACCCGAGCTACGACGATCAGCCCTGTCGGGAGGACGTGCCTCGCGATGACTTCTTCGCACAGTACCTCTCGGAGGAATGCGATGCGCTTTTCGCAAGCTATTCAAACTGCGTGACGGCGCTTTCTTGCGACGTGCTCCTGCGCATAACCGACTACGACCTGATTAGCGAAGAGCTCGACGCATGTTTCGAGGAGTTCGTGATGGACTCTGGCCTCTATGCGTCCTGCTACGCGATGTTGCCGCCCATCTTCTAGGAAGGCCCGGCACAGACGTGCCCGGCGTTGGGAGCGCATTGAGCGCGAACGCATTCTGCATCCGCGCCGCAAAGCGGGGCGCACCCAACGGCGACCCACGAGACGAACGCTCCGTAGTAGCACCCGACGCAGTCGGGCGTGAGCGACTGACCGGTTATCGCACCGATGACGTCCGCCATACATAGCCCAACGCACTCAGCGAGAGCCACGTCCGTCGCCCCGTTCAGATCATCGACCAAATTGAGAAACTCCGGGGCGCAGCCGTCCGATGCCTGGTTGTTTGGGGTGCCCAGGCAGTCTAGGGCGAGCGCATCGGCGGCGTCCGTCCCGGTGTGCGCCACACCGTCGCCACCCGTGTACTCGAGTGCTGAGAAAACCTGCGCATTCAGGTCACCCGCGCACGCAGGCTCAGGCTCAATCTCCCCATCGACCGCGACCGACATGACGAGGTCCCGCCATCGGGCTTCGACGGTTCCGCCGCGAGCTGGCAGAGCGAACAACCACGGCCAAGCCTGAGCCCTGGAGACACCCCCCGCCTCCACCCTTCCGTAGAATGGGCGTAGCGCAGTTCCATTGAACGTCACGACGGGCGCAAGCCCAAGGGCACGACCGTCCTCAGTCACGCCGTACACGGCGATCTCGGCGCGATCAGCATCCGAGCTTCGAGAAACGATGAGCTCGAGACTCTCGACTTCGGTGTCGAACACGCTTTCGAGGCCGCTGGAGAAGACGGTTGCCCCGTTTGTGAGCTGCAAGCCGACGGAGGTGATCCCACGCGCAGCAACGGAAACGAGATCACCGCTGCTTAGCTGATTGAATCTGAGCTCATCGCTCGCGGCCCCGACTACCCGCAGACTCGCGTTCTGGACTTCGAGAAGCAGCTCGTTGGCAGACTCGATCTTGCCCGTCGCGACGATTGCCTCAGCGGTCGAGAACTGCCCGCTCCGCGAGAACTCGACCACACCGATCACTTCTGCGAGCGCGAGGATTTGGATGTTTTCGTCGGAGGGTATGGCTGCTGCCCTAGGCGCAACCTGATTTTGAAGCGTGAAGTCGAATCGCCAGGCCGCAGGTGGGATGACCTGAACCGACTCGGTGCGGACGAGAACATCGCCGTCAAAGAGGTGGATGTCGGTCGTCCCTGGCGCCCCCGTGCTAAGCCGCACCGCAGGAATTCCGTCGAATCCGAACTGGCTGTCTGCGGGAATTACACCCGCGGCCGCCACGGATGGGTTGCTACTCACGAATCGCGGGCTCTCAACGCCGAGCAAGTCTGGGAACTGCGACACGACGACCAGACCTGGCGCGTACGCGGTGCTCCAGACGGGTTGCGCCACGAACAATGGCTCTAGCCGCGACTGATTCAACTGAGGATCTCCGCAGCCCGATACCACGGCCACCGCGATGGCCGACAAAAGCCCTGCCACGTGAATCCTCTTGAACATCAACGCCATACCTCGCTGGACCCGACGGACCTTGAGGAGCCCGATTTGGGCAGGAAACCGCAAACCGCCCCAAACATGGCGAGCTCGCAAAGACTTAGCCCAAATCATGCCCAACTGCCCTGATCTACGGTCCTCATCGTGTGAGAGTCCTTTATCCACCAAAATGGGGCCAGCGATATGTTAGTACACCGCTCGGAAGAATGTAGCCATGGCGTAGGGGCCCGATGGGCCTCTCGGGGTTCCGAGCGTGATCCTTGCAGCATTGAGCAGAGCGCAGCGAAAGACGATAGCCGAACTCTACCGGAGCCACGGTGCGGTGGTGCTTCGCCGGGCACGGCAGATCACTGGCAACGAGCACGATGCCGAGGAAGTAGTTCAGGAGATCTTTGGCAAGCTCCTCGAAGAACCGGAAGGCCTCGACCGAGCGCGGAACCCTACTGCCTGGCTCTATGGGGCCACCACCCACCTCTGCCTCAACCTGATTCGGAATCGGAAGAACCGCGACAGGCTGCTCAGGGAAAAGGTGATGCCCGTCGAAGCCGAACAGCGGTCGGCCGAGACCGCAGCACTGGTCCAGCAGGCTCTCGACGCCCTTCCCGACGAGCTTTCCGCGACCTTCGTGTACTACTACGTGGACCAGATGACGCACTCGGAGATTGCGGATACCCTCGGCTGTTCTCGCCGTCAGGTCGGGAACCTCCTCGAGCGGGCTCATGCCAAGCTCGAAACATTGGTCGGTCGGACGTCGGAGGTTCGCCATGAGTGACCTACACGAGCGACTGAGCGCCCTTCGATCGCGCCGTTCTGACAGCTGTGTCTCCGATTTCGAGATCGACCAGTTGCTGGTTGGCGAGCTATCCGACGAGGAAGCACGAGCCGTGAGGCAGCGCATCGAATCATGTGAGCACTGCCAACGGAGATTGGCTGAGCTGGAGACGGAGCAGCGAGAGTTTGCGGCCCGCCCTACTCCGATTTGGCTTGGGCGACCCAGGCGACGAAACCTGGCGGGGATTGCTGTGACGATCACGGCCGTGGCCGCCGCCGCCCTGCTCTTCGTGCAGCCGGGCGGCGAGGACCCTGGGGTGATACGGCTGAAGGGGGGTGATCGGTTCGGCTATGTGGTGGTGGGCCCCGATGGCACCGTCCGTGGGGACCAAGACTCGGCCATGGCGCTTCCAGGCGACGAGCTCCAGTGGCGCTTCCGGACGGTATCGGATCGTTACGTCGCGGTGCTCAGCAAGGACCCGATCGGCAATGTCTCGGTCTACTACCCCGACCAGCCCAAAGCTGCGTTGATAAGGGGCGGCGCGGAACAGACGGTTCCGATCGCAGTGAGGCTCGATGAGACGATCGGTGAGGAGACCCTGTACGGCCTCGTCTGCACTGAACCCGTCGACCTCGCGCCGGTGCGCGCCCTCCTAGAGGAAGGAGAGCGCGTCTTCCCCGACGCCTGCGAGGTGCAAGAGTACACGCTGCAGAAGAAGGCTTCCGAGTGAAGCGTGAGCTGTTCGTGATGGTCCTGCTGTCCTGCGTCGCGTTTGCAAGCACCGCGTTGGCGGAAACCAGGTACGCGATCGTGATCGGAAACAATCGGGGAGAGCCGGGCGAGCTTCCGCTACGTTACGCCGAGGCGGATGCGGAGAAAGTGGCTTCGGTGCTCCTCGACATCGGGGGAGTGGCAGCGGAAAATCTCGTCCTTCTGCAAGGCGCCGGTGTCGATGACATCCGCCGCGCGTTGGTGACGGTCAACGAACGCATTCGCGCGGGCGAGCCCGACAACACGTCGCTCATCGTCTACTACTCGGGGCACGCCGATGAGAACGCCCTTCACCTCGGGGAGTCGAGCTTGAGCGCGGAGGAGCTTCGAGGCCTGGTTCAAGGCTCTGCGGCGGCCTTTCGGCTTCTGCTGGTCGATGCGTGCCGCTCGGGGGGCTTCACCCAGGTCAAGGGCGGCACGATGATTCCGCCGAGCGCGCTGCTCTTTCACGACGACATCGTTGGCGAGGGCATGGTCTATCTGAGCGCCACCGCGGCCAACGAGGACGCACAGGAGTCTGAAGAGATCCGAGGCTCGTTCTTCACGCACTACCTCGTGACCGGTTTACTCGGTGCGGCGGACGATGACGGCGACGGTGCAGTGGACCTGAATGAGGCGTACCGGTACTCGTATGACAACACGATTCGCGCCTCGAGCCGAAGCTTGGCAGGCACCCAGCACCCCACGTTCCGGCAGGAGCTCAAAGGCAAGGGCGATGTCGTGCTGACACGGTGGTCCGCCCCCGCAGATCGCGCGTTTCTCGAGTTTCCACCGGGTGAGAACTGGCTCATCATTCGAGACTCAGAAGGCGGAGCGATCGTAGCGGAAGTCGGAGTCGAGGACCGGCATCGCGTGATCGGGGTTCGGCCGGGGCAGTACTTCGTCCGCGGGCGCGGTCGGCATGCGCTCTTGGAAGGAACAGTCCGGGCGCTACCGCAGGCGTCCATCGATGTCGGCAACCTCTCGCTGGCTCGAACAGAGTATGCGCGGTTGGTTCGTAAGGGTGGCAGCCAAGCCCCCAAGGTCTCGCAGGGTTTTCATTTTGGGTACCGACTTCGGTCGGGTCTCGAGTCCGACAGCACCCTGTGCCAAGGCCTCTATGGAGGCTACTCTGCGGACCTTCGTGCGGTGACGTTGAAAGGACGCGTTGGGGCCTGTTGGGGGCGCTTCACTATCGACTCCATCACCGGGACGTCTCGTGAAATCGATGTCGAGCTCCGAGTCCATCGTCCGCTGGACGTTCGCGTGGTCACGCTGGATTTCGGCGTTGGTATTGCCGTGACGTTCCTTCATCAGAGTCTGCCCGGGCAACCCGAGTTTGGGGGCGAGCTTGCGTTCGGGGACGAACGAAGCACGACCGGCGCACACGGAGACGTGACATTCGGACTCGAATACGGCTTTGGTCCGGGTCTATACGTTTCGGTGGAGGGCGCTGCCATGGTCTACCTCTTCAATCGGGAACGACTGGACGGGTCGGCCGAGCTCGCCGCGGTGTTCGCAGGCCGCCTCCAGGCGGGCCTCGGCAAGCGGTTTTGACCCGACGCCGCAGCGAGCCGGATCGAGTCACCTTGACCTGCCAATTCGGTGCGCTTCGCGGTCCTTACCAGCAAGCCCGGCACTGGAGCCTCGGGAAGAAGAGGATCAAGATGGACTACACAAAGGTGCTGACGCTACGCTGCTCGTTCGCCGCTGCTCTCGCGCTTGCGGGCGCGTTCGCCCCAACTCTCACTCCTACAGCCTATGCAGACCAAGGTTCCATACCAAAGCTGACGCTGTCGGCCAGCTACTTGGACCAAGTGGGTTCCGGCGTGCCCGGCGCGATGCCTCAGCTAGGCGCGGACGTGCTGGCGACCCCTACGCCAAGAGAGTGCAAGCCGAGGTACATGGCCGGCCCTGCGACGGGTATGGCCCTGGGGGCAGGCGCAATCACAGGAGGGGCCTTGATGGTGACTGCGGGAAACCTTCAATTGTTTGATTCCCCAAAAACGCGAAGCCAACGCGGCCTGATCGCAGGGGGAAGCGTGCTCATGGCGGCGGGAGTTGCGACTCTTATCTACTCCAGTGTCAGGTTGGCCAAGAACCGATACGCGCGGCAGAGTGTGTGCCGCTGAGGGCGACAATTGGGGAGCACGCTCTCGCGATCCCGGTGGGGCCCTAGGGGCCCCTCTACCGCGTCGCTACGGCGGGCATAATGTCGCCTCTCGCCGCACAGGCGGCCGGTAGCGCCTACGCGGCGCTCGGCATCCATGACGCTCGACCGACCAGACGCTCAAGCCGATCGTGCGCGCGGTTCAGGAGGTTTCCGACCTGGCGTCGAGAGCAACCAAGGAGTCCTGCAATCTCCCCGTGCGTCATCTCGTGGAGGTAACGGTACACAAAAGCCTCTAAAAGCTCTTCGGGGAGTGCGCTGAGCGCACGCTGGGCGAGCGTCGCGCTTTCCGCGCACACCGAGTCAGGGCCGGGGGGCGGGCTCTTCTCGCGGAGTAGCCGATCGCGGTTCTTGCTATTGCGAATGCGGTTGAGCGAGAGGTGCGTCGTCGCACCGTAGATCCAGGCAAGCTCGCTGCGCGCCCGGTCCAGACTCTCGGGATTCTCGAGCAGGCCTTGGAAGATTTCTTGTAGGATCTCCTCGGCCTCGTGCTCGCAGCGGGTGATCTGGCGAGCTCGCCGAAGCACAACTGCACCGAAACGCTGATAGAGAGAGGCCACTCTAGATGAATGGTCGATTGACTCGGCAGATGTCGTTCTAAGCATCTCAATCTCCATGCTGGTCAAGTGAGTATCGCCACGGCTGCACCGAAGCTTTTGCAAACGCCGTGCCGAAGCTGAAAACGCTACGGAATCGGCGCGGGAGCGGGCGCGACCACTGCGCATGTGACGCAACCCATCCACAGGGGTGTGGCAAGAGCGCCGTGGTGCGCAATGAACTGCGCATGAGTGGGGCACTCAACCAGCGCCACGATTCGAACCGACTTGGTTGCGGGATTGGTGTCGGGGTTCGCTGCATCCTGTGTCCCCCAGGGAGAGCGATCGGTCATGTTTTTCGGAGGGGAGGACCTGTCGATCGCGAAATGGGACGGGCGAACCGTCACGGTCCACGGCTACTCCCGATCACCCGGTGCCTCTATACGCATTTAAGCGTGCACACGCGCCAGTGATGCTGTTGCGTCGAGCGATCGCGTTGATGCGCGACTGCTTACGACGCCACCCTTCCTCAGCGACACTCCAGCGCAACAACTGCCTACAAGATTGCCAAGCAAATCGATGTAGAAGCCGCCGCCCCACCGAAAGCTCGTCCCGCTGAAGCACGGGAAGCCACAATCGCTGTAGGCGATCAGCGGGTTCAATCGAGCGATGACCTGACGGAGGTGGGGGGTCGTGGTGCCCTCATCGTTCACGAGCTCATAGAGCTGGATATATGAGTCCTCTTCGCTTGCGAAATCATGGTCCCCGTGGTGATCGATCAAGTAGATGCGACCGTCGCAATCGGTCATGAGCGACATACCTGTCGTTCCTCAAAACGTTGTCCCTCGCGAGATGTTCGCCGCGTTGATCGCGAGTGCGAGCGGGACGCACAGCAACTGAAGCATCGGGGTAGCCCAGCTCGACCCCCAGCGCGGAAACATCAACGATTGCGCAGTCGACGGGGTTTTGAGGAGGCACAGGCTTCTGGCTGAATGGATCGAGCCACTACCCCCAAAGACCAACTACAACCGGCTCCAGAAGGCTGCCGATGAGGTCGCTTCCGGGGAGCCGCTTACTCAACCTTTGTTCGAGAGCTTCCTTCAAGGTCTCTGGAAAGGGTTCAACTGGAGCGAACCGCTGCCCACGTTCGGGCGGCATCCGATTCTGCATGGCGCTGACTTTGACTATGCGACGGAGCGAAACTCCCGGACAGCCATTCTACTACTCGACCATATCTTTCTTCTGCGATCCATCGACCGCCAGAAGCGCGGGTCCTCCTGAGCGATCGAAGCGGTACGGGCGGAGACCCCGCGCAACTTTTCGGGGGGCAAAACCGATAACAGGGTAGTGGAAAGGAACTTTCGATATGGACGACAAACGTCGATGAGACAGAAGTCGAGACGTAAGCGACCCACGGGTCTGCGGGACCCCCGAAGGTCTCGCCGTCGGCCTGCACGCCGCTGCGTTGGCGCTCGCGTGGCACACCGTGTGCCGAAAGCGTCATTCGGTGGCGCTATGGGGCCGCTGCTGACTGCGCTCTGCCCCGAAACGATTGAATTAACCTGTTATGGGAGCGCGTTGCTGCGGATTAAAAGTCCGCTGCTCTACCAACTGAGCTAACAGCCCAAGTGCCGATAATCCTTTTGGTTTTCATCAGCCCCCTGCG
>RCNG010001148.1_pt1 | contig 12969 bp, 9 predicted proteins | sample 2041371 | NCBI WGS metagenome assembly RCNG01 (sample SAMN09708227, study PRJNA481090) | Marine sediment metagenome, whole genome shotgun sequencing project. | biome: marine sediment; feature: ocean; material: sediment; isolation source: Sewage treatment plant 1 marine sediment (STP1) ... | reverse complement strand
GGCGGCCGAGGATGAGGCGGGCGCCCAGACGCTGGCGGAATCCAGAATCGTGGTCGGCCGGGTTGTGGACGACCGCCACCGCCGGCGGCCGCTCGCCACGCAGCAAAAACCTCCACAGACCGGCCCAGGCCCAAGTCCAGTAGGGGATGATCCACGCGTCGCCGTCGAGAGCCAACGCCCGGCGCTTGGTCTTGGACCACGAGAGCGGATTGAGGGGATCCAGCACCGCCGCCGCACAATCGAGCCGCTCGCAGGCGTCGCGATCGAGATCGCTCCCCCCGGGATAGAGCCACCCTGGATACTGGCGCTGCGGGGTCAAAAAGTGCACGTCGTGTCCGCGGGCCTGGAGGCTGCGGACCAGCTCGGTGGTGGTGCGCGCGACACCGCCGCGAAAGGGATGCCCCGGCCCGAAGATAACTAGCCTGCGTTTCTTACCGGGTTTCATGGCGAGGGCGCCCAGGTAATGCGGGCTGACCGCATCAGCGGGTTGGGGGGTGGGTCAGCTTGCGGTACCGCTCCTCGAGCCGTACCCGGACCGGATCCGGCACCAACCCGGCAACATCACCGCCGAGCGCCACGACCTCGCGCACGAGCCTCGAGGAGAGGTAGAGGTACTCCTCCTTCGGGGTCAGGAACACCGTCTCCACCTCCGGGTAGAGGCGCCGGTTCATCAAGGCCATCTGAAACTCGTACTCGAAATCAGACACCGCCCTCATGCCGCGGATGATGATGGTGGCGTCGATCTCCTGCAGGAAATTCACCAACAACCCCGAAAACGCGCGCACCTCGACCGCCGGGTTGTCCCGGTAGATCTCGCGGACCATTTCGGCACGCTCGGCGGGGCTGAACAGCGCATCCTTGCCGGCATTCTGGAGGATGCCCACAACCACATTGGGGAAGATCCTGGTCGCGCGATTCACAATCGCCACATGGCCCTCGTGGAAGGGGTCGAAGGAACCCGGGTAGACGGCAACGGGCGCGTGCAGCTCGGTCATGCCGGAATTGTAGCACCCTCAGACGTTTAACGTTTAACGTTTGACGCTTTTACGTTAAGCCGTTTCATTCTTCTGCGGCGCCTGCAGTCGCCCTGTTGTGCTGGCGATCGACGACTCTCACCACGACCATATGGCGGCCCTGGGCGGCCGGGAACTCGAAGGTCTCGTCGCGGCCGTCGAGGAGCCCGTCTGAGGGGGCCAGCGCCTGCCAGGTTTCTCCGTCCCGAGAGATTTCGGCACGCACGATCGGGCTCAGCGCGTCGCTGATTGTCGCCACCCACGTCTCTCCCGAGCGCACGATGCTGATGACCGGCGGCGTGTTGTCGATGTGGAACCAGCGGCTGACCCGATGGGTTTCGAGAGGGGCCGCCGGGTTCTGCGGGGCATCAGACGCGGTGAGCCGGAAGCGGTACGCACCGTCGGGCACGGCGCTCGTGTCCACGCCGAGCTGGGTGGCGGTGATGTGGTCGCGCACCGTGAACTGAGCGCCCTCATAGTTCTCGACCTCGAGGGTAAATCGCAGTGGGTCCTTGTTCGGATCCGAGGCCTTCCAGCTCACCGTCCGGAAACCTGCGCGGTAGTACTTCTTGCCCCTGGTGCTCGAGTTGTTCTTCGGCACGGTCTCGTCGATGACGGTGAAGATGCCGTTGACATCGGGGTGGACCGCCTCGATCACGGGACCGGAGGCCGGCGGCGCCGCCAGGTAGACGACGCCCGGTTCCTCGACCTCGAGTGAGACAATCCGTGGCGGGAGGTTGACCTCGACCACCGCGACCTCGATACGATCGACCGGTGATGCTCCGGATGTCGTGGGGATCTTCAGCTCCCATTGCAGCGACCGCGCCGGCGGCAGCGGGATCCGCCCACCTGCGGCCGGCAGCCATTCGCTCCACTCGAGCCAGGTACCATCGGGCGTTGCCGAAACCCCGGAACGAAAGCGAATGCGCAGATCATCCGAGGACGGCTCGACCCGGAATTCGCCGAAGTGCACCGGCTGCTTGAACTGTTTCGCCGGTGAACGAAACCGCCCTCCGCCGCCGTCATCGCCGCCGCGCCAAAAGACGCCCGCCGGCCCCTGGGTGAGGAGGGCGGCGCCGCCATCGACTACGCCGACCACCTGGACCGCATCCACGGCTGCAAGACGGGCGCCTCCGCCATCGACAAACCGCCACACCTCGCCCTCGTAGCCGGTGCCGACCAGCACGCCCTGGCCATCCCAGGCGATCGCCGACGCGATCTCTTTGAGGAACCGGTGGATGCTGAGGAGCCCCCCATCCGGGGTCAGGCGGATCACCTCCGAGGTCGCCGTCTTGCCGTTGACCTTGGGCAGCTTGAGTTCGGTGGTCACAGTGACCTCGGCTTCGGCCTGGGTCTTCTCCTCGTCGTCTCCGTTGCTCTTCTTTTTTCGGACTGTGGTCACGGGCTCGCCGACCAGGGCTGTCGCCCACACCGAGCCATCCCCAACCGCGAGATCCGAGATCTCCGTGAACGGGCTGTCGGCGAGGATGCCGATCACACCGTCTCGGTCGATGCTGAGGATCAGACCCTTGTCGGCGGTGCCCACGAGGAGCCGGTCATCGGCGGTCTCGAGACAGGAGGCGTGGACGTCGGGAAGCTCGAGCCAGCGGACGAGCCCACGATCCTCGAGCCTGAAGAGCGACGCCGGTGGCCCGCCCGCGGCCACCACCTTGCCGTCGAAGAGCGCCAAATCCCAGAGGCCGCCCTCCCCCACCCGGCCGACCTCGCTCAACGCATCGTCATTCCACCGGTAGAGAACTCCCGGCGCCACCGTCGCGATCAGAACCGCCCCGTCGGTCGTCATCAAGAGAGCCGTGATTTGCTCAGCCGGGATTTCGGCCAGCAGCCCGGCTGAGTTTCCGCTCACCCGGTAGAGTCGCGCCGGATGGCCGGTGCCGACGATCAGCGACCCGTCCGCAGCTCGGATAGCGGCCATCACCACCGGTTCATCGAAGGTGACGCCGGCCGTCCAACCGACAACCGGCCGTAACCGGCCGTCCGCGGTCACCTCGACATCGGAGCCGCGGCCCTCGAGCAGCTCCTCGGCTGTGTCGACAATCCACCAGTCGGTCGAGGTCGCACCTGCGGCCTGCACGAACAACAGCACGGCGAAGACCGTCACCAGAAATCTCAGACCTCTCATCTGTTCTCCCAAACCTACTCTCTGCTGCGGACGGTGATCGGAATTCGCTGCGCTCCGCTCACCCTGTACGGCACCTCGACCTCTGCCTTGCCGAAAACGCTGTAGGCGGTCGTCTCCAGATTGGGACCGAGCGCGGACCGAAGCTGCAACACGAGGCTCGGCGGCGCCGACAACGACCCACCCGAAACGACCATGCCCAAATCCTGCCGCTCGAGCACCGCCACCAGGGTATTGCCGGGAATGAGGCTATTCGCCAACCGCACCTCGTCGGCAAAGCTCGACGGTTCGAAGGGGCGCATCTGCAGGTCATAGGCGGTCCACGCCGCGCCGTCCGCCCCCACCAGATCGAGACGTCCATCCGGTATGCCGTCGGGGATGCGCAGGGTCAGCGTGCGAGTCTCCTCGCCCCCACGATGGCGTTGCATCCGGAATCGCACCTCGAGCTCCTCGCCTGGCCGCACGACGCGGGTTTCGGGGACGATTTCGATGATTTTGGCGGTCCTGATGTCCTCGCTCGTTACAAGGCTGATGTCCACCGACTCGATCGCGGGTGCGGCGAAGCTCGACCCCTCGAAGTAGCCGACCACGGCGGTGGCGAAGGCCGCCGCTTCGGCGGACGCCTGGATGCCGGTAAAGACCGCCGACACCGTTGCCGTCTCGCTCCCCGGATACCGCACTTCGATCTTGGTGCTCATCGTCTGATCACCGAAGGTGCGGCCAAAGACGCTCTGGCTGGCGTGCGACAGGTACCCGACCAGCAGCGGCAGCAGCGTCGGATGATGGATGGCGCGAAACGAGTAGGCGCGGCCGTCGACTGATACCCGGACTGGAACCATCGGCGCTTTCTGACCAAGACGGCCCACGACCCCCGGCGCGCGGTCGCCGACCAGCGCCCCGATCGGCTCACCAACGGTGAAGAACTTGAACGAGCTCATCACGCTCGGCATCACCGCCACCACGCGTGCCCTCGCCAACGGCATGACGATGGCGCCGGCACCGAGCGCCGGGTGGCCAAAGGCCCACAACAGATCGCCGCGGACCTCGGTCACGGTACCGGCGGCTGCAATGCTCACGTCGCCGTCCACAAGGACCGCGGCCACCATATCGCCGGGTGCGATCTCCCCCGCGCCTCTTCCATCCGCCGCAGCGCCGCCAGGGGTGCCGACCCATCCCAACCGGCGCCAGCTTTCAGCCAGCCAGCCGCTTCCCGATGGGATCCAGGATCCACCCACTACCAGCGGCAGGGGCTGCAGCCGATCCGCATCCTCCGGTTGCAGCCAGTCGACCACCATCTTGCCGAGTGAGCCCGCACGGACCGCGGCCACGATGTCAGCGAAGGGCGGGCGCTCGGCAACGGCTGCGGGTGACGGGGACGGCTCGACCTCGAGCATGCGTTCAAACGGGGTCACGCCTCCGATCGGATCCTTGGCGAACGGCCAACCAAAGGCGAGCGCGCCCAGCAGCCGGCCGTCAAGGTAGACCGGAGAACCGCTCATGCCGGCGATGATGCCGGTGTGCTCGAAGCGCGGGTCGTCGAGGCGAACGAGGACGATCTCGCCGTCGGGGGTCCCGGAACCTATGGTCCCCAGAACCGTGAGCGGGATCTCGACCCGTTCGCCGCCATCCATCTCGGTGATGCACACCCCAGTCCGTCCCGGAGTTGCGTCCGCCAGGGTCAGATGGTCGACAGCTTCGGCCGCGACGGCAATCGCGGCCGATATCACGACGCAAAAAACCACATGCAGAGTCTTCATCGAATGATCATTCTACGCATACCCGGCCGTTTCGTTACCCGCCAGATCCTACGAAACTCGCTCAACGGGACGCCTCTGGGTTCTTCCTGCTGGTTGGTTCGAGCCGCGAAGCGGCGGTATGTACATAGCCTGGGGCGTCAACCCGCGCTCGGCTGGCGAGCGAGTCGAGCCGGAATCGCGACAGCGAGGCCGGCATCGACTGCAGGCAGGCGAGTGTGCGTCACGACGGCCGCAAGGCCGTCAGTAACCCGCGCTCGGCTGGCGAGCGAGTCGAGCCGGAATCGCGGCAGCGAGGCCGGCATCGACTGCAGGCAGGCGAGTGTGCGTCACGACGGCCGCAAGGCCGTCAGTAACCCCAGGTGGTTGCCTCAGAAAATCTCCGGAGCCCTGAAAGGGCGACAGATCGCGGCTTCGGCGTGAGCCGCAGTCATCATCTTGCGATTGTCTGTCGCCGCTTCGCGGCTTACTGTTATTCCCGCCCCGTGTTCCTGGGGCTTTCGCCCCAGGCTATGGATCTTTCGCGCCTTCGGCGCTCGACCGAACGCCAGATTCCCAGGATTCGCGTTCTCGAGGTACTTTCGAATTGTTTCGAGAGCAGAGGCTCTGCCCCCCGGGTTTGACCTGCTCCCCGGGGGTTCACTACAATTGAGACTTGGAAACCAACGTGAACGATTCCGTCATGCCACACCCGTCCATGATCGACCGACTGGTCGAGGTCGCCCGGCGTTTGCGGTCCTATCGCCGACCGTCGGAGGCCGCCGACCTTTTGGAGATCGCGGCCGCCCTATCCCCGAAGGGAGCGGCCGAGCTGCGCGAGGAAGCCAACCGTCTGCGCGACGAGGATGGCATCGAAGACTTCGATCGCGAGTTCAAGAGGCGCAACCTCGAAGCCTCCCATGCTCTTGGGATGGCCCACATCTTCGAGACCCGCGGCGAGTTTGGGCGCGCGGTCGACATGATCGACCTCGCCAAGCTGCGAACCCCGTTCAACTACCTGGCCTATGCCGCCGCCGGCTACCTCCATATGCGGCACGGCGATGTGGGTACGGCTCTCGCCGAGTTCCTCCAGGCACGCCGACTCAACCCTCTCGACTTCCGGTTGGCGGTCGAGACATCCCGTGCGTCCCTGGAAAACGAGGACTTCGAGAAGGCGCTCGAGGCTGCGATCGACGCCATGCTCCTCGCGACCTGGCGTTCTGAGCCCGAGCAGAACCAGGAGCGTCGGCGGGTCGAGACCCTGGTCCAGCTGTGTCGGAAGGAACCGGCTGAGATGGAATCGCTCCTCGCCTCGCGCATTTCCCTCCTGCAGAAGGCGTGCGATCACGTAGCCCTCAGCCACGCAAAGATCTTCCCCTCTGTTGACCTCCGCGAGCGTCGAGAGAGGGCGGAGCGACGCCTCGGCATGAGCGATGACCTGTTGCGGCGAGCCACCGAGCTGAGGTCGATGAGCCTGTTCAGGCATTTCTCGGACGAGCTCATCATCCCGATCGCCAAGCTCGCTGAGGTTTCTTCATTCACCACAGACGAGGTGATTTTCACCGAGGAGGACAGGACGCGAGATCTCAAGATCGTGCGCGAGGGTGCGGTGCGCATCGCCCGCGCCACCCCGGTCGGATACCAGGTGCTGAACAACCTGGATGCGGGATCTCTGTTCGGAGAGGTCGCATACCTCGACGGCCTCCCCCGTTCAGCAACCGCGATCGGCTTTGGCAAGGGCTCCGTCTACACCCTCCCCGCCGCTGCACTCGACGCGGTCGTTGAGTCGAACCGAGACCTTGCCGCCAGCTTGCTGTGGGGATTCTGGCAGACCCTGGCCGCCAAGGTCCGCTCGGCAAACGCTCAGATGAGCGAGCTCTTCGGAGCGCCGCAGCAGCCGGTGAAGCCCGAGCGCGAATCCGATGGCGGCGGCACGCGGGTGCATCTCACCGAGGCAACCAAGCTCGACATCCTCCGCGAGCAGGGGCTCTCATCCCAGGAAATGCGCCTCCTCGCCAAGTACTCGCGCGAAAAGAGCTACCCCGCAAACACGTTAATTTTCGCCGAAGGCGACCCTGGCGACTGCCTCTTCATCGTCGTCGACGGCAGCGTCCGCATCTCGCGCATGGTCCCGGGAATGGGTGAGGAGTGCCTGACCATCCTCGAGCGCGGCGAGGTCTTCGGCGAGCTGGCGTTGATCGACGAGCAACCACGCTCGGCCGACGCCCGCGCCCACACCTCCGGCTGCACCGTCTTCTCGATCAGCAGGTCGCTGCTGGAAGAAGTTCTGTCGATGGATCCAGACGCCGCAGTCCAGTTCCTCAACCTGCTGTGCCGACTGCTCTGTCGCCGCCTGCGAGCGATGAATGAGCGCCTCGTCGCCTGGCGGGTGATGGCATCGCATGAATGAGGAATATCGCATGAATGAGGAATTTGGAATTAGGAATTAGGAATTAGGAATTCCAGCCCCCCCCGAACGTGGAAAGGGCGCGTTCACCGGAGGTGCCTGGCATCCTTTCCGCGACAGACCCAAAACACTCAATACTTAACACTCTTCTGCGGATCGGTGGCCGCGATCAGCTTGGTTGGTCGGGGATGAGTTCGCACAGGGCGTCCGGATCGTTCCCCACAGAGGTCATCTGTCACTCCCCGGACACCGGTGAACAGACGCCCCGGACCGTTCTGCGCGAGAGACAATGGCATCGATCTTGCGTTTAGGCACCACAGCGGCCGCAACCGCTCAATCGACCGGGGGAGGCATGGCCAAGACCGTCGCGCGGCAATCGACAATCCTGCTCATGCTCGCCGTCGCGCTACCACTGGCCGCGGCGACAGACGGCGCCATGAAGATTCTCACGTTTTCGGTCGGGGTGGTGGCAGGAAAGCACCTCATCGAGGTTGATCTCGGCCCCACCGGGAAGCCCGCGGAGCTCTACCTCGACGGTGAGTTGGTGTGCTCGCCCGAACCCGCCAGCCCAGTCTGTCCTGTGGACATGGGGGAGGCCCCGCGCGTTCACCTTCTCGAGCTGATCCGGCGCAACACCGCAGGCGACGAGGTCGCGAGGGCCGAACGCTGGATCAACCGCCCGGGCCAGGAGGCCGAGCTATCGATGCGCCTCACGGACCGCACCAATAACGGTGTCTGCGGCGGCCACGTCGTCTGGCTGCACCCTCTCAAACAGGCCCCCGTCGGTCTCGACGTCACCCACAATGGACGCCGCCTGCGGATCGCCGAGGACGGCCGCTCCTTTGCGTTCCCCTGCCCCGATCCCCAAGAACCCAACATGTTGGTCGCTTCAGCGATCTTCCCCGATGGGAGTCGAGCAGGAGCCGTGACGATGACCGGAGGATTCGGGGGACGAGAGGGAGTCACGGTGACGGCGGTGCCGCTGATCGGGCGGAACCCCGGCCTCACGACCTGTGCGGCCGTGACAGCGGGCCTCGGACCTTCGACCACGGCGATTGAGGACACGGGGTTCGAGGTCGTCTTCGTCCTCGATCCGTTTGCCTCGTACCGCGGCGTTGTCGATACCCCGGGGGCTCGTGGCCAACGAGGCAACGCCTGGAGGAGATCCGAGGCCAGTCTCCACGATGCCGAGATGTTATGGTTCGTCACTCCTGACACGGAGCTCGGTAGGATGAACGCGTTCGCGGGTATCATGAAAAGAGGGTTCAGAGTTTCAAGCGGCAGGGCGAAATGGCTCAACAACCTCTTCCAGGTCGGCATGAGGCCGCACAAGGGTGACGTCCGGCTGGCCGACGCGGTTGCCGCCTCCGGCCTGGTGGCGGCCGCTCGCCCCCGCCGGCGGGCCATTGTGCTCATCCTCGGCAACAGAGCCGAGCGAGATGACAGCCTCTTCAGCGCCGAGCAGGCGCAGGCCTACCTCTCCGAGATCGCAGTTCCGTTGCTGGTGATCCGGACCGCCAAGGTGCGCGACGACGGCTGGCCGACAGGCGTCAAGGCCCACAACATGCAATCCCTGGCAACAACGCTCGAGGCGCTGAAGGAAAGGCTCGACCGCCAGTGCATCGTGTGGTTCCACGGCGAACAACATCTCAGCCGCATCGCCGATGCTCTGCTGCAGGGCGTCGCGATCGCCGGACGCCGCGTGGAAACTCAAAACTCTTCTACGGCACCGTGACGACGATCCGCTCATACGACGCGCGGCGGGTGATCTGGTCCATCAGACCGACCGCCACCCGTTGTCGGCCCTCCTCCAGCAGGAGCTTGAAGTCGATTCCAAAGCGCTGCCGGAGGGCCTTTTCGTAGTCGGCCGCCGGAATCCGCACCTCGTGCTCCTGGCGTTGGATCTCGGAGTTACGGCCCTGGAGATCCTGGGCGCCGATAAAGAGCACCACCCGCCCGACGTAGTCCCCGCCAATTTCGAGCAGTGCCACCTTTTCGAGCGGAAATGACAGATGGAGCGGGACCCCCCAGCGAGTGCCGGCGGCCGGTTCGGGCCTGCCGGGGGTGAGCTCGAGCTCCATGAGGTTGTCGTCGACATCCACCATCAGGGAACTGAAGACGCGATCCTGAACCATGGTCGCACGGGATTTTTCGACAAATCGGCGACGGTAGCGGAGATCGTACTTGGAGTGCGCCGGCACCTCGACCGTGAGCCGGTGAACACGATCACGGTCAGCGCTCTTCAAGACATATCCGAGGGAGTAGTAGTCGAAGAGATCGGCGGCGATTCTTTCGAGCCCCGCCGTCACGTCGTTGGTGTTGATGATCGCGAGGCCGCCGGTGGCGTCGGCCAGGTAGCTCAGCGAGTCCTTGAAGTTCTTCGCAGCCGCAGAAGCGGCCACTGGATCGCGGCCGAAGGCCGACTCGGCATCGCCGCCGTCGAGGGGATTGAGGCCCTCGGCGTCAATCGTATACAGACTCACCTCCTGAGCATTGGCCGCCGCCGCCAGCTCGTGGAAGGCGCGCGTCCGATCGAGGATGCTGCGGTTGGCCATCACCGAGTTGTCATCGAAGACCGCCGCATACTCCTGCATGAGGCCGAGACCGGGTGACATGGGCAGCCCGCTCGAGATGTGGATGATGGATTTGCGCCCCTCGATCCCGGACAGCATCGCGATCATCTGGCGCATGGCGACAAGGGTGAAGCTGAGGTTGTTCGCCTCCTCGTCGGCGTACTGGTAGATTCGCTGCCGCATCGCGGCCGGGCCCTGGTCGCGCCCCGTCGCTCCGGTTCCCTCCTTCGCCTCCTGCAGGTCAGCAATGATCTCGCGGCGCGCGTTGTCGCGTTCGATCATCCCACCGCTCATTCTGGTCATCCCTCGCAACGCGTCGTTGACCGCTCGCGGATCGTCGGTGAACGGCTGTGCGACGTCGAGCGACCGCTGATACGAGACCACCATCATCTGAACCGGATCCTCGAGATTTTCAGTCACGAAGGACCGCACCCGCCGCAGCACGCGGTTACGGTCCATCGGACGCAGGTTTTCGTTGTCGAGGTAGAGAACCACAAAAATCGGGCGGATCTCGATCGGTCTCTCCGCGACCGCAGCCGGCAGCGGCGCCCCCTCAGCTGGTGCCGATGAAAAAATGCTTTGAAAGACCTCTTTCGACAGCACCGCAAAGTTGGAGATCGGCACTTCCCTGCCGTCCTGGAGAAGACGGAAGTCTTCGCGGCCGAGGCCCGTGACCGGGCGCCCCGCTGAATCACGAACGAAAACATCGACGTTGACCACCCGGACATCGACTTCGTCGATGAACCCGAGCCCCCCGATCGGGGTTGGCTCTCCCGCCTCATCCTGTGCCGCCGCAAACTGGGCCGACAGTCCAATGATCATTGCTAACAGCGCAACCTGAATGTGCCGCAACCCACACCTCCGCAAGCCCGATTTTCTTACCGGGCGCCTATCGTACCGCAAACTCAAGATGAGCGATTCTCACCCGCGATCTGCGCTAACCTCCAGCGCTCTGGGCACTTGCGAAAAGGCTCCACAAACCAGCGGGTATGCGTCCGCTTTTCGCAAGCACCAGAGCATCAAGATCTTGGCGCAGCTCATCCAGCAGAACCGCTCATCTTGGGTCAACCGTAACCACCGATTCAGCCGCATCACATGAACTAGGGAAGAAGCTGAATGGATTTGTGGTTTCACATACCGAAGGAGAGATAGGGAACAAAGATGCACGGTTCAATTTCCGAAGACAGGTTTCCCACCCCACCGGGGGAAACGATTGACGTCCCGGACGTGATTCCGATCTTCCCGCTGCCCACGGTGGTGCTCCTGCCCGGAGAGGTGCTCCCCCTCCACATCTTCGAACCGCGATACGTGGAGATGGTTCGAGATTCGATCGCCTCCCACCACGTGATCGGAATGGTCGAGGTCGTGCCGGGATTCGAGAACGATCTACCCGGTTCCCCACCGGTGCGCGATGTCGGCTGCGTGGGCTTCATCGCATCTCACGAGGAGCTGCCGGACGGCCGCTACCTGCTCTGGCTCTTCGGTCTCGAGCGCTTCCGCATCGACGCGGAGCTCGACGCCCCCACCCAATACCGCCAAGCCCGCGTACGCTACGAGCCGACCCAGGAGTCTCCCAAGAGGTTGGCCGAAATCCGTCCTCTGCGCCAGGAGCTGCGGAGTCTTCTTCCCCGTCTTGTGGATCTCGATGCAGCCGCACGGGAGCAGTTTGCTCGTCACATGGACGACGCCTCGGATTCGCAGCTGATCGCCCTTGCCTGCCAAGTTCTCGAGATTTCCAGCGACCGCAAGCAGGCTGTGCTCGAGGCCGGCTCCCTCAGCGACCGCTTCTTGATGATCTACGAGGATCTCTACCGCCACCTCGATTCGAACCCCGAGATCGAGGGCCCGGAGTCGGAACAGGTGCACTAATAGGAGTTGAGAGTTTTGAGTTTTGAGTTTCCACGCGACGACGCGCGCCCATGGGGTGGTGGGGATAACTCAGAACTAAAAACTCAACACTGGATTTTGGGGGGTGGGGGATCATTCCGAATTGAACGTCCTAACGTTTTTCGTTTTAACGTTTAACGTTTAACGTTCTCACGTTCTCGCGTTCTCACGTTCTAACGACTCAACGACTCTGCGGCGGCTGGCCGGTTCGGCGGCGGTGCGTCATTCTCGCCGGTGGTGAGACCCACAACCGCGAGACCTAACGCAAGGACCACGGCTGCGGCGATAATCGACGCCAGGATCTGGTACCAGCCCGTCCTCCGATCGCGATCGCTCCCATACCCGCTGTCCGCTTCCGCTTCGAATGAGGTCATACCGCCCCCGTTCCCTTATGTCTATAAGACGCCTCAGATACCCGAATAGTTGCAGGCGGGCCGGAGGCCCAGCCCGCCCGCATTCTCACTTCGTCACTTCGAGGCCATCTGGTAATCGGGGTGGTAATTCTTCATGTGCTCGTTGATCCACTTGGCCTGCACCTCTTTGGGCACCGACCCGAGGGTAGCGGCGAGCTTCACCTTGCCACCCTGGCGCTCGACCACGTACGTCGCCTGGGAGCCCGGCTCGAGTTTCGAGTAGACCTCCTTCAGGGCCGGCTTGTTCTCCTTCGAGTACTCCACACCGTTGATGGCGAGGAGCACATCACCCTGTTCGAATCCCGCCTTCTGCGCCGGGCTGCCCTTGTAGACGTCCTCAACCACCCAGCGGCCCTGCTCGTTGGTGTCGTACTCGATACCGAGCCAGGCCTTGTGCGCCATCTTCTGACTCATTTTCTTTAGGCAATCCTCGCCGCTGCCGGCGCACTTGCCCTTTTCACCCGCCGTCGCCGGCAGGGCGACGACCAGCACCAACACCAACACCGCAACAAACTTCTTCATGGATAGACCTCCCACGTGTTTCTGAATCGACAGCCACCGGCCGCCGAGACCCGGTGCGTTCGATTCGGGTTGACGAGACCTCGACCGACAACGTGTCGTTCGCGGTGGGCGGAATCTCTGCATGCCCACCAATCTGCGCCTGCGAAATGTGAATGTCCTCACAGCGAGGTCAGAAGCTGTGAAAGATGTGACCGAGATGCAAAACAACGCGGCGCGCCGCCGGCCGTACGTTATATTGCTTATCGGCGGGGCCGTTTCCCGTCCCCCCCGGGGGTTGGCCG
>RCNG010001147.1_pt1 | contig 12971 bp, 12 predicted proteins | sample 2041371 | NCBI WGS metagenome assembly RCNG01 (sample SAMN09708227, study PRJNA481090) | Marine sediment metagenome, whole genome shotgun sequencing project. | biome: marine sediment; feature: ocean; material: sediment; isolation source: Sewage treatment plant 1 marine sediment (STP1) ... | reverse complement strand
TCGGGGCCTCCTGCGGGATGGTTGGATGGCCGATCCGCGATCGGGAGAGGTGTGGGCGAGGGGGCGAATCGGAGTTGGTGCTGGCCGAGCGTGCCATCAGCTCCAGCCGTGTGGAGAGTCTGGTGCGAATGTTGACCGTGTCGGACCTTCTAGCGGTAGCATTCCTCGCGTCCCAGGTGGGGTGTTGGATGCGGATGGCTGAAGACAGTGTGCTGCCGCAGCAGAGCCTTCTGGTTTGGGGTTTTTATACCCTCACCTTTCTCCACGCCTTACACGTCCTCGCCGGGCTCGTTCCGCTGATTCTGGTGACTGTCCGCGCCCGCCGGGGCCGCTACACTGCGGCTCACCACGATGGTGTTCATTTCGTCGCCATGTACTGGCACTTCCTGCTGGTGACGTGGATCGCCATTCTGGCAGTTTTGAGTTTTTAGTGTTGAGTTTTTAGTTTTTCTGCCACCAGGCCCGTGATTTTCGGGTGGGCCGGAACTCAAAACTCAAAACTAAGAACTAAAAACTGGCGTTGGGCAGACCCAACGCCTCGGCGTTGATGATGCTGGGTGCGGCGCTCGGGGCCTTACCTTCGACGAAGTCGAGGACCCTGTCCGGATCGTTCGAGACCGGCCAACCGCGCAGAATCCCCGCCACGTTTGACGCGGCAAGCGAGGCCATGGCCTGTCGGGTCCATCGTGTGGCCGATGCGATGTGCGGCACCAACACCACGTTGGACAGACTGCTCAACCCGGGTTTCATCTCCGGCTCGTCCTCATATACGTCCAGTCCGGCCTTGAATTGCGGGTTTTTTCTGCAGTGGGCCACCAGGGCGGCCTCGTCGATGATTGGTCCGCGCGCCGTGTTGACCAGAATCGCGTTCTTCTTCATCAGCCCCAGTCGTTTCGCGTTAATCAGGTGACGTGTCGTTTCGTTGAGCGGCGGATGGAGGCTGACGACGTCCGCCTTCGCGAGGACCTCTTCGATGGTGGCGGCACGGCTCACCGTGACGGGTGGCTTGCCGCGCTTGGTCAGGAATGTGGAATAGTCGCGAACGTAGGTTTCCAGATCGAGGTTCCGAGTGGTGTCGTAGTAGATGAGTTTCATCTTGAACCCCTCGACCATCATCGCGGCATAAGCGGAACCGATACGTCCCGCACCGATCACGCCGACGGTCTTGCGGGTCAACATTTCACCCAGGAACATTGTCGGGAGCCATCCTTCGTAGGTGTGGCCGCGCATGAAGGCATCCGCCTCGGGCACTCGCCTGGCGGCCGAGATCGTCAAGGCGACCGCCATCTCCGCGGTGGCCTCGGTGAGGACCCCGGGGGTGTTGCCGACTGCGATGCCTCTACTCGTCGCAGCCGCGACATCGACATTGTCATAGCCCACGGCGTAATTGCTGTAGACGGTCCCACCCGCCTGCTGAAGAGCGGCGAACAGGGTGTCTCCCCAGGGCTCCGTCAGTTGCCCGATGGCGCCGTCGCACGCCCCACCAATGGCGTCTGCGATGTCCTTCTCGTTCAGGATCCTGGTCTCGGTCCCATACTCGATCCTCGCATCCGCGGCGGCCAGGATTTCCAGCCAACCGTTGCCAGGCAGCTCTTTCGTCACCACAACCCGCTTCCTGCCCGATGGATTGTGGACCTTCCACCCATTTGAAGCCACTCCTGCCTCCTTCATCCTGATGCCCCTTCGCCGTACCGGAATGCCAAAATGGTCATACCCCCGGGGGCCGTGTCAAAATCATCTCCTTCGCCGCACAACAGCCGGGATCGCCGCCACAAGGAGGATGGCGAGACCGATGGCGGTGATTGAAAGCCCCGCCCACGGGATGACGACGACACCGATGGTGACCGCTGCCGCTGCGGCCCCGGCCTCGTCGGCCGCAAAAGCCGCTCCCGCGTCGCGCCGGGTGTGGCGTCCGCCCAACCGGGCGAGTCCCGGGAAGGCGGCACCGGTCAGAGCTCCTCCCGCCACGAGCAGCCCGGGAACGGCTACCATCGGAACAGCGACCGCCGCCCCGGCAGCGATCGCGGCCGACACGGCCGAGCCGCCCAGCAGGACGAACGGCAGCCCTTTTTCAGGGCGTTGCCAGCGGCTGGCCACCAGCGACCCGACCGCCACACCCGCCATGAAGATGCCGGTCAGCGCGCCGATCTCGGAATAGACCGAGCCTCGTGTCGACTGCCACACGGCGATCAGGACGAGCCACCACCCCATCGAGCAGAATCCCACGGTGGCGGCGGCGACCGTAGGCGCGATCCTGCGCAACGTGGCGCCAGCAAAGACCAGGAGAGCTATCCCTCCGAATACTGCGGCGGCGGACCAGTCTGAAGATTCTTCGATGGCGCGTGCCGCCGTGAGCAAACCAGGGAGAACCCGGGCCTCGTGGAGACGGTTGGCGAGCAGGACGGCGCGGGGGCGCTCGATGGTGTTCGGCAGTGAGTCGAGCGGAAGTTCGGCGGTGAGGGTGCGCGATCGTTCAGGATCGAGGAGGAGGGGGATCATCCCGGGCTGCAGCCCGGGCCCGGCCACTCTTCTCCTCTCGTACCGACCGGCCAGGATCTCCGGATCGAGGTCGAGGTCGGCCTCGGGACCGCCTGCGACGATAAGGGTGTCGGATCCGGGAATCAGGACAAGCTGTTCGAAGACCCGTTGGACCGTGCTCGCTATGACGGAGAGCAACCTGCCGCCGGCGCCGCCGATATAGGTATCGGGTACGGCGACACGCAACACCAGCACCCCGTCTGGACGCATATGGGCTCGGCATCTGCGCAGAAACTCGAGGGTTCGGGTCCGGTTGTGGCGCAGGGTCAGCGGGTTGCCGTCGAGAAGAATCACCAGATCCCAGTCACTCCGCGTCGTCAGGGCGCGCAGGGGGTCCGAAGCAACGGCCCGGACGTGGGGACGTTTGAGGGCGGCCTCCATCTCGACTCCGTACAACGTCGGCAGAGCCCGCAGCAGATCGGGGTCCTCCTCGACCACGGTGAGCTGATCGACAGGATGGGCAGCCATCGCTTCGACCGAACCGTCGACCACGCAACCGAGCGCGAAGACGTTTCGAGGGGCGGGGTGGAGGAGCATCAGGAGATGGGCGCGTGGCATGACGGACCACGGATCGGGGTAGGAGGCCAGTAAACGTCCGTCGCCGTAGACCGACGTCGGAGGACCGTCTGAGATCGCAATTTTCTGGTAGCGGGTTTCAAACCAGGAGCGGAGAGTTCCCGGACGGTCGGACCACTTCCATTCTGAGCGGGCGAGAGCATCACCGGCATGGGCAGCGAACGCAATGGCAACGACTGCGAGAATTGCGGCCGAGCTCGAGCGTCGCTGCCAGGCCGCTCCGGCGGCAACCACCGCGAGAGCAAGACACGCCGCGCCTGCGGCTCCGATGTGGACCAGGCCGATGCTCAGAAGGACACCTCCGACCAGCGCTCCCAAGGCCTCGAAACCGTAGGCCCGTCCGCCCCCGGAAGCACCGAGGGCCAGGGCAAGGGTGGGGAATGCCACGCCACCGGCGATGGCTGCGGGCAGGATCGCGAGTGCCCACAGCCAGACCGCCGAACCCGTAGTGACCGCTTCGCCCGGCGCTGCTCCGATGACGGCCGGTGCGAGGCGCAGAGTGACAACACCGAGCCCCGCCAGCACCAGAACGATGGTGGGCAGCCACGCGGCAAGTCTCAGGGAGCCGAACTGAATTCCCAGCCGCGCCCCTCCGGCCATGCCTGCCAGCCACAGAGCCATGACCACGCCCCAGGCCACCTCGGCGCCCCCCAGGGCAGCCATGGCCTCGCGCACCAGGAGGGCCTGCGCGACGACCGTCGCGCCGCCCAGGAAAAAGGCGGTGAGACGCGGGTCGTCGACTCGAGCCTGCATACCTCACCAGCCTCCGGCTGCGGCCGACGATGCACCGCACCTGGCGGTGTTTTCTCGCCTCGGGGTGCTCCACGTACTGTCGAGTACGCGTCCGCGGCCCTCGGGTCGCAAACTCCACCAGGCACGGCACCTCGCCGCCCTCGCAACGAATCCCGGTGAGATATGCAGGCTAGGCGTGGGGCTCACGAACCCATTATCGCCCACGCCCCCATCCACTCCGGCGTTCCGGAGCGGAATTCAAAACTCAAAATTCAAAACTAAGAACTTTGTGCGAGGTCTTCGAGAATCGCCGCGAGGTGTTTGTAGAACTTCTGAACCGACGAGATCTGGACCTTTTCCTCGGGCGAGTGGGCATTCTCGATCTGCGGACCGATGGACACCACATCCATCCCCGGTACCTTTTCGATCAGGAGACCGCACTCGAGGCCGGCGTGGAGCGCCTTGATTTCGGGTTTTTCACCAAAGAGCTTTTCGTAGACCTCGCAGGTCTTCTGCACGATCGGCGAACTGGGGTTTGGCTTCCAGCCGGGATACGCATCTTCGACGTGGACCTCGGCACCGGCCTGCCTGAAAATGGAGTCCATCTGGCGCCGCACCGCGAAGAGGGCTGGCATGACGGAAGAACGGTACGAAACGTTGATCTCTGCGTGGTCACCATGGTTTTTCACCACCGCGAGGTTGTTGGAAGTTTCCACCAGTCCGGGCACCTCGCGCGACATGGAGAGCACCCCGTGGGTGATCCCGTCGAGGACCCGAAGGAGACGGTCCCGGGCGTGCACGTTGAGCACCGAACGGCGAGTGTCGTCGTCGTCCAGCTCGTCAACGGTCACTGCAAGATCGGGGTCCGACGCCCCGAACTCCTCACGGAAGTCTTTTGCGCACGCCTCGGCCACGGTCTCGAGCGCGCCGATCCGGCTTTTGTCGATCCGGCAGACCGCAAAGGCCTCGCGGGGGATGGCGTTGTGTTTGTCACCACCATCGATGGATACGAGATCGAGCTCGATGCCCTCTTCGATGGCAGCCAGCAGGACCCTGGTTGTGAGCTTGATGGCGTTGCCGCGGTTTTCAATGATGTTGAGGCCCGAGTGGCCGCCGCGGAGTCCAGACACTGAGACCTTGACCGGCACCGAACCCAGCGAGGCGGTGCGACGCGCTGTTTTGAGCATGGCGATCGAGTCCGCGCCACCGGCACACCCGATATAGACCGCCCCATCCTCCTCGCTGTCGAGGTTGAGCATGATCCGGCCGCTGACGATCGACGGATCGAGCTCCTTGGCGCCGGTCAGACCGGTCTCCTCGTCGATCGTGCACAGCAGCTCGAGTGGCCCGTGGACGACCTCAGGATCGTCAGCAATGGCCATTGCCGCCGCCACTCCGATGCCGTTGTCGGCGCCGAGGGTGGTCCCCTTTGCCTGGACCCAATCACCGATGACTTCGACGTCGATGCCCTCGGTCATGAAATCGTGTTCCACATCCGAGTTCTTCTCGCACACCATGTCGAGATGGCCCTGGAGGATCACGATGGGCGCTTCTTCGTGGCCCGGTGTGGCCGGGACCTTGATCGTCAGACTCCCGGCCGTGTCTTGAAGAACCTCGAAACCACGGTCGGCGGCCCAGCTCTTGACCTCTTCGACGATCTTCTCTTCGTGTTTCGAGGGCCGCGGAGTGTTGCGGATGGTGTCGAAATGTTGCCACAGAAGTGCGGGTTCGAGGGACTCCAGGGGACTACTCATGTCAGGACCTCCTTGTTGCTGGCGAACCAGCCCCGATATGATACCGGATCTCCGCCATCCCGCCGCAGATGTCTCGACGGCCGGGCTGCGATCCGGCTCACACCATGTTTTCGATGATATTGATGGCGGTCAGGGCCCCGCCGACGCGCAGGCCATCGGCCATGAGGGTCATGGCAAGCTGGCGGTCGTCCGGAGACATCACGGGTGGTGTGATCACAGCGAAATCCCGGTCGGGGACGGCGTCGAGGCTGACCGGAAGATCCGAGATCTCGATGCCATCGGTGAGGGCCAAGGCATCCCGTACGTCGTCTGGATCAACACGGTCGGCAAAGGTCAGACCCAGATACGCGAGATGTCCGTGAAAAACACCGGACAGGCTCTGGGTCACCGCCATGGGGACGTCCGGGAGGATCTGCGCAGCCTCCTCCTGGAGCTCGAAGCCGTCAGTCGCGATAATATTGAACGCTCGTGCGTGACCGTAGATCAACTCCTCCACCGGCAATCCCTGGAGACGCTGGCGCGACTGGCCGGCGAGCAGTTCGACCGCGTCGCGACCAAAGATCGACACCGGGTCGACGATCGCCAACGTGCCTCTCAGGGCGCCAAAGTGAGCGAGCGCATCAACCAGTCGGGAGGTGACCACGAGAGCTGGATGTGCGACGCGCACGTGCCGGGAGTCCGGGACACCCCGACCGACCGATGGCGAGGTGAGCTCGTTCAGAAACGGGAGGCGGGCAAGATCGACGACCTGCGAATCGGGGTTGCGATCGAGAAATTCCAGAAGGTGATCGTGCCGGGAACCCTGACTGTCCGATGCCACGACAATGATGTTCTGGTCCTCGAGATCGTCGGCTGAGTCCAGTGGAGGGACCAGCGCGGGTCCTCCCGAAAGCTCCGCAACCTGAACCTCGTCGTCGACTGCGGTGTGCCGAAAGTCAAACTCAAGACCCAGCCGATCGAGGAGATTTCCAGTGTTGACGAACTCGCGTCCCGCGAGGGTGAGCGGATCAAGTACCAGGATTTTGTTCGGCGCCATCTGTAGCCTCTTCGTGACTTTCGTTTTGGTCGGTTTTTCGTGGTTGGCGGTGTGCGCGTCGAGTCAGGACCACAACGGGTGCGGACAAAATGTAGATTGCGGCAAGAACCGAAAGCACGTGCGGGGTCAATGTGACCAACGAAAAGACGAGCGCGATCAGGAACAGGGTCGGTGCGGGCCATTTCTTGCGGAGATCGACGCCTTTGAAGCTCTTGTAGGGGAGGTTGGACACCATGAGCAACGACAGGGCGAGGACGAACGCTACGACCACAGGGATGAAGGCGGGGTGGGTCACCGGGGTGGGCGACATCAAGACCAGCATCGCGATGGCTCCCGCTCCCGCAGGAATTGGCAGACCGATGAAATCAGAGGAGCTGTTGGTGTTGACCTTGAATCTGGCGAGGCGGATGGAGCCCGCCACGAGGAAAAGAAACGCCACCGCCATCCCAACGCGGTGGACATCCGAGAGTCCCCATTGGTACGCGAGAAGCGCTGGCGCCACGCCAAACGAGACGACGTCGGCGAGCGAATCGTAGGCTTCACCAAATGCTGTGGCAGTCCCGGTGAGGCGCGCGATCCGACCGTCGAGGACGTCTGCGAATATCGCAACCAGGAGAAGAACTGCCGAGCGCTCGAAATTCCCGCGCGTCGACTCGATGATCGACAGGAAGCCGCAGAACATGTTCGCAACCGTGAACAGGGAGGGAATCACATAGAAACCCCGACGAATGGTCTCGCCGCGTTTGCCGCGTTTGACCCGTGGGACGCTCATGGCGCCTCGCCGGCAAGGCGCGCGATTGGGGATTCACCGGCACGAACCGTGTCTCCGAGCGCAACCATGACGACCGCGTCTTCCGGTACGAACACGTCGACCCGTGAACCGTAGCGGATCAATCCGATGCGTTGCCCTCGGGCCACGGTGTCGCCCGGTGTGTGATCGAAGACGATCCTGCGCGCCACCAGACCGGCTATCTGTTTGAGGCCGATCCGTCCGGCGGGACCTTCCCATATCGACAGATTCTGCTCATTCTCCAGCGAGGCCTTCTCCTTGAATGCTGAAATCTTCTGTCCCGGATTGTAGCTGTATTCAACGAGCGACCCAGCGATCGCCGCGCGGTTGACGTGGACGTTGAAAACCGACATGAAGATGCTGATCTGCCGGGGCAGTCCCCGGTCCACCATGGCCTTTGGAGCATCGCTGATCTTGATGACTTTTCCGTCCGCAGGTGAACACGCCACCATGGGATCTGCATCACAGGTCCGCGCCGGATTGCGGAAGAACAGCAGCGCGAACAGACCCAAAAGGATCAGGAAACCGCCAATCCATGGCCAACCGGCGCGCCACACGAAGGCGCCGGCGAACGCAGGAACCAAGACGAAGGGCCAGCCCTCCGGAGCAATCATGGACGGGAGTGTACTACGGGCGTCGCGTCAGGAGACTGATGATCGCTGCAGAAGTGCAATCTGGTCTTTGAGGTGAAGCTTGAGTTTTTTGAGACGCTTTTCTTCGATCTCCTCTTCCGGTGACAACCAGGGGCGCTGTTTCAACTCTTCGAGCCGGCGCTCGTAGTCCCGGTGCTGCATTTGGAGTTCGTCGACGGTCGGCGGCGTCTCAACCTGCTCGGAATGTGGGGTCATTCCAATCCTCCATATGAAGTCGGTTCATTCTCAATCGTAGCACTTCGGGTTCGGGCGGGAATCGGGGCCGGGTCCGGCTTGACCCGCGTGGATTGTTGTCGGGAACGGGGACGGGGACGGGGATTTCAATAGTAGGGTCGATACCCGAGATCTTCGTCCTCGATCGGGCCCTTTTGTTTGAGTTCCTCAATACCGACGACGGCCTCGTCTCGGGTGGTGAAGGCCATTTCGTGTTGACGGCTCATGATGAGGGCCTGCTTTGGACAGGCATCCACGCAGTAGCCGCAGAACACGCACCGCAGGAGATCGATCTCGAACGACAGAGCCTTCTTCTCCCACTCCACCGTGGCTTCCGGGTCCTCCTCGGCGACGATCGTGATGCAGTCGGCCGGACAGGCGGTCTCGCACATGTAGCAGGCCACGCACCTGAGCGATCCGTCGTCCCTGGTGGTCAGAATGTGCCGGCCCCGTGTGCGCTCCGAGTACTCCCGACGCTCCTCGGGGTATTGAATCGTCGCAACATCCTTTTGTCCGAAGAGGTTGCGAAGCAGGTGGCGCAGGGTGACGGCGAGCCCGCCGAGGATCGCAAAGATGTAGAGCCTGCCGAGAACTCCCTGTCGAGAGGTATCGACGGTGACGGTAGAGACGTTTTTCATCGATCGAGCTCCCCGGCGATGATGTTGAGGCTGCCGAGGATGGCGATCGCGTCCGACACGAGATGGCCCTCCAGCATGTGCGGGTACGCCTGGAAAATCGCAAAACACGGCGGCCGGACCTTGATCCTGTAGGGGTGGCCCGAACCGTCCGCAATGATGTAGAACCCGAGCTCTCCGTTAGAGCCCTCGGTAGCGGTGTACATCGCGCCGGACGGCACCTTGATGCCTTCGTAGATCAGCTTGAAATGCCAGATCAGCGCTTCCATCTCCGAATACACCTTGGATTTCGGTGGCAGGGCCACATGGTGGTTGTCTGTGATGACCGGGCCCGCGGCGAGTCGTCCGACGGCCTGTTCGATGATGCGAAGGCTCTGGCGCATTTCTTCGAGGCGAACGAGATACCGCGCGTAACAGTCGCCCGAGGTGGCGATCGGTACGTCAAAATCGAATTCGTCGTAGCCCATATAGGGCTGTTCCTTGCGCAGATCGAACCCCACGCCCGACGCTCGGAGGCAGGGCCCCGTCCAGCCCCAGGCCACCGCGTCAGCGGCGGACATGACTCCGACTCCCTCGGTCCGGTCGCGGAAAATACGGTTCTTCGTCACCAACCGGTCGACATCGTCGATGAACTTGGGGATGGTGCGTAGCAGCTGCCGCACCCGTTCTTCGAAATCGTCGGGGACGTCGTGAACAAGACCGCCGATTCGGGCGTAGGATACCGTGAGGCGGCCCCCCGCACAGGCTTCGAGCAGCGAGTAGATCTCTTCGCGCGGCTGAAAGAAATACCAGAAGTTGGTGAGTGCGCCGAGGTCGACCAGGTTGGCGCCGAGACATACGGCGTGGTCCATGAGGCGCGAGAACTCGCACAGGATCAGGCGCACCATCTGCGCCCGGGGAGGGGCTTCGATGCCGAGCATTCTCTCGACGCCGAGCGCGTAACCCACCCCGTTATTCATCGCCGAGCAGTAGTTGAGGCGGTCGGCGTAGGGAATCACCTCGTTCCAGCCGTGGGTCTCGGACATCTTCTCGAAGCAACGGTGGAGGTAGCCGATCTCGGTCTCCGCCTTCGTGATCACCTCGCCGTCGAGGCGAACGACGATTCGCAGGGTGCCGTGCGTTGCGGGGTGGGAGGGGCCGAGGTTGAGAATCTGGGTCTCGAAATGATCCTCGTCCTCGATCGTTTCCGTGACCCAGTCCGGGACCATGGTCTCGTCCTCGGTGAGAATCCACCGTTGCGCCGGGTCGTAGTCCTTGCGCAGAGGATGCCCTTGAAAGGCTTCATGGGTCAGGATGCGGCGCAGGTTTGGGTGGCCGTCGAATCGGATCCCCATCATGTCCCAGGCCTCACGCTCGAACCAGTCGGCCGCCCTCCAGATGCCGTACGCCGTTGGGACGCTTGGCTCGTCCTCGGAAATCGGAACCTTGATCCTGAAACGGTGTCCCTTGTCGAGGCTCGCCACGTGGTAGACAACCTCGAAGCGTTGTTCGCGTTCGGGGTGATCGACGCCGCAGATGTCGAGGAGCAGGTCGCACGCCAGATCGGGGTGATCGCGGAGGGTCTTGAGCACCCCGATGAGGCCGCTACGATCGACGTGCATCTCCACAAGACCATCCGCCGCGGTGTGCGCGTCAAACGTGGCGCCGCCCGGAAATAGCTCAGGCAGAGTTGTCTGTGACATGCCGGCCTTTCGAAGAGAGTCGGTCATATTGTGTCTCACCTCGCTGAATCAGCTCCTGAAGTTTGAGGACTCCCTCGATCAGCGCTTCGGGGGTGGGCGGGCATCCCGGCACGTAGACGTCCACCGGGATGAACTCGTCAACGCCCTGGACGACGTGGTAAGCGCGGTAAAAGCCGCCGGTGCACGCGCAGGCGCCCATGGAGATCACGTACTTGGGTTCGGCCATCTGGTCGTAGACCCTTTTGACGACAGGGGCCATTTTGTCGGTGATCGTTCCCGCAACGATCATCATGTCGGACTGGCGGGGAGAAAAGCGGACCACCTCGGCGCCAAAGCGCGCGAGGTCGTAGTGTGACGAGACGGTCGACATGAACTCGATAGCGCAACACGCAGTGCCAAAGGGCAGTGGCCACAGGCTGTTTTTGCGCGCCCATGCGAGCATCGTTGCAATCCGCGTGGTGAGCACCGCGGAGCTCCCGTCTGGTTGCCGCATGCAGCCTCCTCGCTGTGGATACGGGTCGATTCGCACCCGCATTATACGTGCTCCCGGTGTAAGGGGACGAACCCTGACGTTATTCCCGTCGGACGGCGGAAACTATTGCGTCATGGAGCTTTGCGTGGTAATTTTTTAAGATGAGACTGCTACGTCGCTGTGGGTGCAACATCGAGGGGCAATGGGGTCCGGCTGGGTTGAGCGCAGCGCGACGGTGAAAGCAAGGAGCCAAGATGGAGAAGAGACTGTTCGTCGGCAACCTGCCCTCTAGCATGGGCGAGAGCGATCTCGAGGCCGCATTTGCGGACCACGGCACCGTCGTGAGTGCGGTGGTCATCCGCGACCGTGAAACGGGGCGCTCGCGCGGTTTCGGTTTTATTGAAATGGAGACCGAAGACATGGCGGAGTCGGCACGGGGAGCCATGGACGGTTTCGAGTTCGATGGGCGCCCGATACGGGTGAGCGAGGCACAACAGAAAAACGACGTGCAACGCAGGACGGATTTCGGAGAGCGTTGGTAGAAAAGTGTTTTCTTTCGTTCGCCAGGAGGCCCCGCGCATGCGGGGCCTCTTCAATTGCGTGGGCCGCTCGTCAGAAGTTCCAGGAAAAACCACCGGCGACCTGGAGGCCCGAAAGATCGATCTTTCCAAATCCTGAGAAATCCTTGTTGAGTTCGGCTTCGGCCCACCGATAGCGACCCTCGATAAAGAAGCTCCAGCGGTAACCGATGGGCACATCCAGCCCGGCGAGGGCGAACAGTTCCCAGGTGGTTCCGCTGCCGTAGTAGGTCGCAAAAACAATCGGGAGATCCGGGTCGGCGAAGTCGATGAAATAGCCCTGTTCGCGCAGATTCCACCAGAGCAAACCGCCGCCGGCACCGACGTAGGGACGGGCCCCCTTTTTTCCGAAGCGCCACACGTACGCCGCTGTCAGGTCCGTGAGGTCGAGGGTGGTGGCGTGCGTGACCTCTGCGCCGTCAGCATCGACCCAGTCGCGGTAGGCCTGGGTGGTGGCCCCGCTGTAAAAGCTGCCACCGAATAGAAAGCCCCCCTGCCGTGATGTTCCCCACAGGTAGTCCACACCGAAGACGACGTCTTCGAAGTCTGACGGCGAACCGGTGAAGACCTCGAATGTGTCGTCCCAGTAGGCTGAATCTCCCTGGGGTGAAAAGATGCCGATATAGCCCCGCACCGAACCGAATTCTCCGGGCTGCCAGTTGCCCTGGGCTTCGGCGTTGACGCTGAAACCTGCAAGAACGATGGTCGCGATCAATAGACTGAGAAATGTCGAGCGGCGCATGAGACCTCCTTCCGAGCAGGCGATGTGTGTCGCCTGTCGTTGCAACGCCATGGTTGCAACTTCGGTGCCACCTGATTTCGGGGCTTTTTGGAGGTTGTCGGTGAGGCACCGTCCCGACGACGGCCGACGATGACCTCTGTAGGGGACACCTGCCGGCGGCTGCGCCGCCGACAGGTTTGAATTTTGAATTTTGAACTTTGAATTCCCATTGCAACCTCCCACCGTGGTCCGGATACGTGCCACGTGCGGCGGAGGTGCCTGGCATCCGGCCTGTCCGACAGGCCGCGTGCCTGGCTCCTCTCGGGTAGCGCGTGCTGATACGGCCCGCTTGCGACGGAGGTGCCTGGCATCCGGCCCGTCCGACGGGCCGCGTGCCTGGCTCCTCTCGGGAATACCCTGCTGATACGAGCCACGTGCGACGGAGGTGCCATTTTCAACATTGTGGGACTCACGGTTTTCCGCGTCGGCAGGTGGATTCGGGCACACAATGTTGAAGGTGGCTCCTCACGGGAAGCGTGTCAGGAAAGGCGGGAACTTCAGAAGTTCAATATTCCGCTACCATGCCCCCGG
>RCNG010001146.1_pt1 | contig 12973 bp, 13 predicted proteins | sample 2041371 | NCBI WGS metagenome assembly RCNG01 (sample SAMN09708227, study PRJNA481090) | Marine sediment metagenome, whole genome shotgun sequencing project. | biome: marine sediment; feature: ocean; material: sediment; isolation source: Sewage treatment plant 1 marine sediment (STP1) ... | reverse complement strand
GACGAGGACGGGGACGGCATGATCAATGGTGGGCCGCTCCCGAACTACATGTTGGCTAACCCCGACGCCACCGCAGAGGCGATCACCGACGGCTGGCTACACACCGGCGACGCGGCTCAGGTTGACGAGGACGGCTACGTGTCGATCGTCGATCGCTGGAAGGACATGTACATCTCGGGTGGCGAGAACGTCTATCCAGCCGAGATCGAGAACGTGCTGTACCAGCTCCCCGAGGTTGCGGAGGCGGCGATCATCGGGGTCCCGAACGACAAGTGGGGCGAGGTCGGCCTCGCCGTGATCGCCCTCAAGCCAGGGGCCGAACTCGATCGTAAGACCGTTGTTGAGCACTGCGTGACCCGGCTTGCCAAGTTCAAGGTGCCGAACGACATGGCCATCGTCGAGGCTCTCCCCCGGAACGCCACCGGCAAGGTCCTCAAGCGCGAACTACGAACCCAGTTCGTCGACCCTGACGCGCCAAAGGTGTCCTAGGCAGTGGTCCGGGCGACCCACGTGCGCCGAACCAACACTCGTCCTCAGCCTTCATGGCGAACCGGCTCCGTGGCGGTCGTTCGATTCGCTAGGTCTCGGGACCTACGAGGGCCCGCGATCAGGGGCGTTTTCACCCATGGCGCAGACGTCAAGTGACCGCACATGCATGTCGTAGAACCAGTCATGAAGATCCGTCGCATTCTCTCAATCTCCGCTGCCACCGCAGTCCTTTCCACCGTTGCTCTCGCCAGCCCCGCTGTCGCCGACGACAAGCCGAGAGAGGATTCGAACGCTCCGATCATGACGAGCAATCAGGAGCTCGGCATCGAGCGAGGCAAAGACGCCTGGGTCAGCATCGGTGTTTCCTCACGGACCGAACTCCAGAACGTCCACATCATCGTGGAAGAGAACAAGAAGGGCACCGAGGTCACCTACCCCGGCGACGGCTCCAGCGCCGGACTCAGCCAAGGTGATGATCTGCTTGCGAGCGGCCTCGACCGGGCCAGGATCAAACTTTCGACCAGCGGCGAGTCGTCCGACAAGTTCGACCTGACCGTGATCGCGGTGTGGGACGAAGGCGGTCAGACCCACCGAGCCGAGATCGGTGAGATCAAGGTCAAGCTCGCCGAGCACGACGGAGACGACTACGAGTTCATGAGCTCGGAAGCCACCGTGTCGAGCGACGTGTCGAACCCCGACGAATTCGCAAACTGGGTCGACATGACCTTCCTCGGTATCGCACCCATCAACTCCGACTTCGAGATCAAGATCAAGAAGGGCCTCGACGTCATCTACTACCCGCAGGAGAAGTACACGAGCCTGCATCACGACGATCGGCTTGATGGCGGAGAAAACGACACCGCTCGCATCTGGATCGACCCGGCAACGGTTGAGTCGGGCGATGTGTACACCATCGAGATCGAGGTCAAGTACACCAACAATCAGGGCAAGAACTCGAAACAAAAGCATGAGATGACGATCACCGTCGACTGATCTACGTCTCCCAAGCAAGTCTGAACCTCCGCCCCGGGGACCGTTTCGGTCATCGGGGCGGATTCGCGTTCAGACCGAGGAGGACGCCTTCTCATCTCCCACCTCCGTCTCGGACAACAGCTCAGATTCCACCTCAAGTGAAGGCTCGAGAGCCCGACAATTACCTTGTGAAGAAACGATCCATCCTCATCTCTGTCGCCCTTGTCTGCACCGCTGCGCTCTCGGCGTGCGGAACCGACAGCACGCCGGAGGATCTCGCCTACGCCGACCAGGTCGAAGCAGCGGCCCCGACGACACCCCAGCTCATCGAGGGCATCCCTGACGTCGAGCTGACCGACGAGGAGGCCGACTTGGTTCTGTTCGAGGCCAACTGGGTGTGTGAGCTGCAGCGGCGGACCTTCCCGTCAGAGGAAGCCATCGAAGACACGCTCAACGAGAAGCTCACCGGTCTCGGCGTCGATCGGTCGGAGTACGACACGTTCCGAGCTGAGGTCAACAACAGCCAGGACCTGCGGGACTCGATCCTCTACTCCTATCAGGAGAACTGCCGGGCCTGAGCCCGCAAGTTCGCTCCTCGAGGCACTCCGGTCGGGAGCAACCGGTTCCTCGTGAGAACCGCGTTTCAGTCGTTGACGATCTCGACGCCGCGCCAGAAGGCAACTCGATCGGTGACGAGGCGACGAGCGAGCGGCCACGGCTGCTCGTAGGTGAAGGCCCCGTCGGCCGCCATCTCCTCTTCACCCACGACATGCCAGTAGCTCGCCTTGCCCTTCCAGAAGCAGCGGCTCGTTGTCGGGCTTTCCATGAGGGCATCGTCGTTCACACTGGATCGCGGGAAGTACGTCATCCCCTCGACGACACGAACGTCATCGCTCTCTGCAACAACGACACCATCGAACACTGCGCGAGTCATGTCGCACCAAACCCACGCGGCCGGTTCAAACTTCCCAGCCGATGGATCTCTCGTTCGCCGCCAAGTGTGCTCCCATGCAGGACATGATCGGAAACGTCGTCGCCGTTGGTGTTGGCATCGTCGGTGTCGTGTGGGTGCTGTCGTCGGTCGTTCGGACCGTCGTCATCCCACGACCAGAACGAGTCTGGCTCACCGCATCGGCGTTCGAGCTGGCCCGTCTACTCGCCCGACGTATTGCCGCCGGTCTGTCTCGCGACCGCCGACACCAGGTGCTCGGCGCCTTCGCCCCGATCGTCCTGATCTCATTGCCGCTCATCTGGTCGATCGGCCTGATCGTCTCCTTCGCGGCGATCTTCTGGGGCCTCGACACAGGTTCTGTCGCTGAGGCGTTGGAGCTTTCCGGATCGTCGTTGACAACGCTGGGTTTCGTCGCCGCGCCAACCTTCACTACTCGCTTGCTCGCCATCCTCGAAGCCTTGATGGGGTTGGCAATCGTGGCCCTGTTGATCAGCTTCCTCCCCACTCTCTACGGCGCATTCTCTCGTCGAGAGGTCGCTGTGGGGCGCCTGACCACGAGAGCAGGCGAGCCTCCCAATCCTGTCGAGTTCATCATGCGCCTCGACGCCATCGGACAACTCACCCACGTCGGCGACCGTTGGGAGGAATGGGAGGACTGGTTCGTCGAGCTCGGCGAGACCCACACCACCTTCCCGGCGCTGATCTATTTCCGTTCGGCCAAGCCCGACCGGTCGTGGGTCAGTGCTGCGGAGTCATCCCTCGACACTGCCGCTCTGCTCTCCGCCCTCGGTCTGACCGACGGCACCGGTCGGGCGGACACCATGATCCGCTCGGGTTACCTCGCCCTTCGTTCGGTTGCCGACTTCTACCGCATTCCGGACGAGAGCCCCGATCTGGCCGGCCTCTCTGTGAGCCGGCACGACTTCGACAAGATGCTCGACGAACTCAGCGCAGCGGGCGTCGAGATGGAGGCTGACCGAGATGAGGCCTGGGCATCGTTCGCCGGCTGGCGAATCAACTACGACAAAGCGATCTGCGGTCTACGTGAGCTCGTGTGGGACGTCCCGACGCATTGGCAGATTCCGATCACCTGACCCGACGACGTCGTGGGTGTCCCCGCTCCACGATGTTCGAGCTTCACCTCGGCGAATCGGCATGTCCTGCACTTCGCTGTACAGCATGCGGGCCAGCACCGCCCGCTCGGCGTACTGGCCTGGTGAGAATTCGACGGTCGACTCACCGTTGTCGCTCGGGGTGATCCAGCACCGAAGCCTGATCCAACCTTCTCCGGTCAAGACCGACAGTGTGTGGTTCCCCGTCCGGACAAGCCCGGCGATGTGGGCTCCCGTCGTCGAGGGATGAAGCAGGCGACGTTCCTCGGAACCGATCCAACAACGGAGCTCTCGAGAGAACCGCCGAGCACGACGTCTCTCGTCGCCGAAGTCCCGTCGACGGATGCGTTTCGCGGCCAATCCAATCATCACGACGTTGGCAACCAGCACACCAGCGGCCACATCGACGTGGCGCCCCGTAGGCCCTCCGACCAACCCGAGCCGAGTCGCGACGTAAACGATGCCAGCGACGGCTGCCAAGCCGCCAAGACCGACAAGAACTCCTGGCACCCGAGGGATGTCTCGGTTGTCACCGGCTCGCCCCTTCGGCGTGACGTGGAACGAACGTCTCCTGCCGCCGACGAGTTGCCGCAGCGCCGTCAAGCTCATCGGGATCCGAAGGAAATCGAAGAGCAGCGCGGGAAGCACACGGTGACGGCCCCGACCGACGCTGACCTGGGTTGCGGTCGTGAGGGCCAGAACACCGAGGTTCGCCACCAGGAACGTTCCCAACGGGACGCTCACTGGGAACGTCCCCGTGAGAACAATCGCAACGGCGAGCAGCAGATAGCCGAGGGTACGAAGGCTCTCGAACCAACCGAGAAGCGACGCGGTGAACGACAAGCGTTGGACCAAGGTGAGGTTCTTGGCCAGCCACGGGTTTTGCGCGCTCCTCACGATCTGCATGGCACCGGTGGCCCAACGCGTGCGCTGGACCATGAACTCCTTGTAGGACGCTGGTGCGAGACCGCGGGCAAGAACCTCGTTGTGGAAGATCGTGCGCCAACCGCGGCCGTGGAGATGAATGGTGGTCAGAAGATCCTCGGTCACCGAGGCTGTGGCAACTCCACCGATCGACTCCAGGGCATCACTGCGAATCAACGCCGAAGTCCCGCACCAGAACCCTGCGTGCCATCGATTCTTGCCAGGCTGGATCACTCGGTAGAACAGCGCTTCTTCGGCGTAGCCACCGATGTGCTCGAACGATTCGGTGTTGTAGAAGTCCTGAGGAGTCTGTACGAGCGCGACCGTGGGATCATCGAAATACCCGAGCGTGTGCAGGAGGAAGTTCGATGCGGGGATGTGGTCTGCGTCGAGCATGGCGAAGACGTCAGCCTCGATCAGGCCGAAGGCATTGTTGAGGTTGCCTGCCTTGGCGTGGGATCGATCGGGGCGACACACGTAGTGAGCACCCAGCTCCGCGGCCATGGCCTTGACCCATGCACGATCACCGTCGTCGAGGACCCAGGTCTCGTGATGGGGCTCGAGAGCAACAGCGGCAGCGACGGTCGGTAAGAGAACGTACTCATCCTCGTTGTAGGTCGTGATACAGATCGCAACTCGGTGAGATGAATCAGGCCGCGATCCGGGCCACTCCGCAGCCTCGGTGTCCCAGGTGGAGAACACGAACAATCCGAAGCTCAGCCCGGCGAAGAGCTCGAGGCAGAAGAACAGCACTTCCGCCGGTGCGCCGAAGTCGAGCGTTGCCAATCGCCAAAGGAGATACGAGGTGGTGGCACAGAACGCTACGACGGACAGAAGCCGACGGAGTGCCCCGAGCTGGGCGGGACGGCTCACTTCACTTTCAACGGCAGATGCCGACGGATTCTGAGACTTCTCGGAACAACAGACGAAGCAATTTCTTCGTTCCGCGAGGCTGACCTTTGCCGCCCGAGTGGAGAATACGTGCCGATCACAAAGGACCAGCTACGAATCGGCGGCTCCGTGGTGCTCGGCGTGTTGGCGACCGTGGCCGTCGCCCGGTTGGTCTATGGCGCCCCATCAGACGATCCCGCAGTTGTGCTCCCACCAGTCCTGACGATCGAGAGCGACGATCCATCGGTGCCCGAGGTCGAAACAGCCGCTCAGGTCATCGACCGGCTCGAGAGCGGCGACCTCGACCTCGTCGGGGTGATGACGCTGAGCGGTTCCGACCAGGAATTCGACGAGTTCGAGGCAACGATCGGGCGAACACCGGACATCATCCAACTGTCGATCGGCTGGGAGCTCGACGACTTCGATCCCTCTGTTCTCACCCGGATCACCGACCGAGGAGCTCTTCCTTCGATCTCGTGGGAGCCGTGGGATTTCCGACCGGACATCGCTGATCAACCCGACTATGCGTTGGCTCGCATTCTCGATGGCGAGTACGACGACTACATCGACGAGTGGGCGAATGGTCTCGCCTCGACCGAGCAGCCCGTGATTCTCCGGTTCGGCCACGAGGCGAACGGTGACTGGTACCCCTGGGCGGAAGCCAGGAACGGCAACTCGTCTGGAGAATTCGTTGCAACCTGGCGCTATCTACACGACCGCTTCACTCAGGCCGGCGCCGACAACGTCATCTGGATGTGGAGTCCGAATGTGAACCCACGGGGCAAGTGGCCGATGACTGGTGTCTTCCCCGGTGACGACTACATCGATCTCGTTGGCTTGGTGGGGTACTGGGGACATTTCGGAGAAACGCCGACTGAGGTCGGCACGTTTGAATCGGTGTTCGGAGGCAGCGTTGATGAGATCCGGTCCATGACCGCGAAGCCGATCTTGATCTCCGAGACCGCAGCTTCCGACGAGGGCGGCTTCAAAGCAGAGTGGATCGAAGAGTTTCTGATCGAAGTCGGCGCCCGACCCGACATCGTGGGATTCGTGTGGTTCGAGGCAAACAAGGAGGACGACTGGCGCGTCGGCTCGACGCCCGATTCGTTGGCCAGCTTCCTCGAGGGTCTGACCCAACCGGCCTTCGACCGCTGAGACCGTTGGTCTGACGGTTCACGGCCAGAAACAACACGGGACCATCGGCCCTGACCTCGATCGCAAGACGGATCGACGCTGGAACCATGAAGTCGGACATGCAACGCTACGTCGTGGGGGTCGATGGGTCTGCGGCTGCTGCAGCTGCCATGCAGTGGGCTGGACAGCTCGCAACGAAGACCGGCGCAGAGATCGTCGCCGTGCATGGGTTCGAGAATCCTTGGGCCGAGGTCACACCCGACGACCAGGCGCGACTCATCCGAGAACGCTGCGAGGAGCTGGCCGGTCCCTGGGTTCGGTCAGCGAGCGATGCGGGAGTGCCGATACGAACCAGCGTGCTGGAGGGCGATCCGCGGAACGTCGTCGTTGCTGCAGCTGCGTCCGAAGACGCCAGTCTCGTCGTTCTGGGACGCACCGGTCGGGGCGGTGGGCCGGGATTCTTGCACTTGGGCAGCGTGGTCGAACACGTCGCCCATCACACTCGTGCACCACTGGCGGTTGTTCCATCAACAGGCTCGACAACCGTCGACCGCATCGTTCTCGGCGTTGATGGCTCAGCCGAGTCACTCGCCGCTGTCGAATGGTCTGCCGAGTTGGCCAAGGCGTGTGACGCAACCGTTGTTGCCGTAGCGGTGTACGAGCCCTATCTGGAGTGGACCCCGAGTACGAGCCCGAAGAACTGGCGGCGAGAGGTCGAGCAGAAGATCGCGACCTGGGGCGCTCCCATTGCCGCCGAGGGCATCACGGTCGATCACCTTGCCCAACGTGACCTGCATCCGGCCGATGGGTTGCTGGGGGTGGCCTCGGCCCGCGGAGGCGACGTGTTGGTCATCGGCACCCGCGGCGTTGGTGGCTTCTCAGGCCTTCGCATGGGTGGCGTCGCCATGAAGGTCCTTCACCGGACCTCCCTCCCGCTGGTGCTCGTCCCACCATCCAGCTGAGAGGTCGTGCGCCGTGCCTGTCCAACTGAGTGAGCTCCTCGAGCGCATTCGACCAACAGGAGCGCCAGGCGCTCCGTCGGAGGGTGAGCGGGAACGCCTCGAGAGCGGCCGCATCGAGGAGATGGCAGCCATCGCTGTCGTCCTCTCCGCTTTCGAGCAGGAGGCCGGCACTCTCATCGCTGCAGCAAACGATCAGGCAACAAGGCTTCACAACGATGCCGAGCAACGAGAGCACGAAATCCACAGCGGGTTACCCGACCAGATGGCGGCAGCAGAGACCGCAGAGACCGAGGTCACCAACACGCAGACGACGCACGACCAGCAGGCCGTCCGGGCGGCATCGGCGGAGGCCATCGCTGTCATTCAGGGCAGATCGAATGCGCTCATATCGAGTCTCGAGAAGGCCACGATGGAGGCGATCTGGTCGATCGTTCCCGTCGAGGCGCAGGCAGTTGAAGCACGGTCAGAGGAACCGTCGTGACCGCCGGCTGGGTCGCCGCCTCCACGAGAGGGCGCGCCTTGAACCGTCGTTTGCTCGGATCTGACGGTGCTCGCCACATGGTCGCAGCCGCTTCCTGGCCGGAAGCTCGAGCTCGCCTGGAGACCTCGTTCTACGGGGCCGAATTGCCGGCGGGAGCAGATCGTGCCACCGCCCGTACGATTGCCGCCACCGCCACCGCCTGGCAGCTCCGAGTCCTGGCCGGGTGGCTCCCCGTCGGCGGGAGCGGGCTCGCCCGTCTGTTTGCAGCACCCATCGAAATCGCGAACATCGAGCGTCATCTCCGCACCCTGCAGGGTGAACCGGCTGCCCACCCCGTGTCGTTGGGGGCCTTGGCTGTGGCATGGCCACGCGTTGCCGAGACGAAATCGCCCGAACATCTCGTCGACGTGTTGACACACTCGGCATGGGGGGACCCCGGCGGATTCGATCTCGCATCGTTGTCGGTCGGGTTGAGAGTTGCATGGGCTCGCCGGCTCATTGGTCACCTCCCCGGCGCAGCCGAGTGGGCGAAGGGCGGTTTGGCTGTCCTGGTCGCCCGCGAAATCTTTGCCTTCGACCGCAGTCTGACGCCACCGGTGAGCCGAGACGTCGACCGCTTGCTGGGGAATCGTTGGCGAAGCGCAACAACGCTCCCCGAGCTGATCGACACGTTGCCAGACTCCGCTGCCTGGGCCCTCGTTGAAGCAGCATCGACTGGGGACCTCTCGCCCGCTGAGCTGTGGCGCGCCGAAGTGTGTGTCGCTCGACGCGTCGGCTCCGACGCGGCAACGCGTGCGATGGCCAGAAGGCACACGAGGGGCACCGTTGCTGCGCTGATGGCCCTGCTCCTGCTCGACCTGTGCCGGGTCAGCAGTGCCATCGAGGTTGCAGGCCGGGGTCCGAACAGGATCGAGGTGTTCGATGCCGTGGCGTGAGCAATTGCTTCCCGAACGAATGCTGCGAGCAGCGATCGTCGCCCCGGAGACCCGGCTCCGTCGCGTGCTGGTCGAGGTCGCTGACATCGGCTCGTTCGAACCGGATCCGCCGGACGAGTCGTGCAGTGGGCCCTTCACGGCTCTGGCCGATCGAACGACCGAACCGATCGCTCCGGAACTCTCGATCGATCCTGTCGATCCGGAGAATCTGAGCAGACCTGATCAGCTCCCCCTCCTCATGGGTGAGGCTTCGTTGGAACAGCAACTGCTGAAGACCAGACGACTGGAGCATTGTTCGGTCCTCCCGGGATGGATTCCGAACCCGGACATCGATGTCGTTCGGCGCAGGATTGCGCCGCTCGGCGGAGCGATTGCGGAGATCCCGGTTCGGAGGGGAGTCAACCCCCCGACGTCACACGCAGCGAGTCCCATGAGCGGGGCGTTCCGACCACTCGTAACGACATACGCCACTGTCCCCTATCGCGACGTCGATCCGACGCTCTTCGCTGCTGGCTCGTACATGGTGATGTTCGGCATGATGTTCGGCGACGTTGCCCACGGCCTGGCGCTGATCATCCTGGGGCTCTGGGCCAACCACTTCGGGGCTCGTTGGATGCCCTCCGCCAAACGCGCAGCACCGTTCCTGATCGGCGCCGGTACCGCAGCCACCGCGTTCGGGTTCTTGTATGGCGAAGCCTTCGGCCCTACCGGCCTCGTTCCGACGCTGTGGCTCAGGCCGCTGGACGAGCCAGAGACGCTGCTGGTTACCGGCCTCGTCCTTGGGGCCTGCCTGCTCGCCCTGACCTTCATTCTGGCAACGATCAACAGGTGGCGAGAGGCCGGCCCAAAGGTTGCGCTCTACGACGCATCCGGCATCGGGGGATCGCTTCTGTTTGCCGGCGCGGCCGCATTCATTGGTGGCACTGTCGGCTCGATCACCTGGTTGTCGCAGTCCGGGATCGCAGCTGCAGTCGTTGGGATCGTGCTGACATTCACCGGCTTGTTCTTCGATGCCGGCCTGAGTCCGGCCGGATTCGCTCAAGCGACCGTTGAGATGTTCGACACCGTGCTGAGGCTGGGATCCAGCACCGTGTCCTTCACTCGGCTGGCCGCATTCGGGCTGACGCACGCCGTCCTCACTGGGGTCACCTGGGAGGGAACGGTTTCACTGTGGGAGCGCTCCAGTTTTCTCAACTACGTCGGAGCAATTGCCTTGTTCGTCGTCGGCAATGTGGTCGCATTCACCCTCGGTGCCCTCGTCGGCGGCATCCAGGCCCTACGTCTCGAGTACTACGAGATGTTCTCCCGCCTCTTCGCAGTCCAGGGCCGACCTTTCGAGCCCTGGCACATCCCGACCAGAAAATTGGAGATCCAATGACACCCTGGCTGATCGGCCTTGCACTCATCGCGGCGCCCACACTCGTGGCGATCTCCGCCGGACGACGACATCAATGGGCGCTGCGACGATCGCTTGCCACTGCGCTCGCCGTGGCCGGTGCGCTGACCGTTGGGGTGTTCATCGGGGCGGCCAACAGCGGAGCCGGGGCCACGCCCCCAGAGCTGACCGTGGCATACCAGGCACAATCGACCGATACTGAGCCGGCACCCGCTCCCGTCGACACCGGTTCGGCGTTCCTCGGCGCTGGAATCGCCGTCGCGGCGTCGGCACTCGGCGCAGGCATCGCAATTGCCTACGCGGGATCAGCTGCGCTGGCGACGGTCAGCGAACAACCCGAGCTCTTCGGGAAGGCGATGGTCGTTGTGGGTCTCGCCGAGGGGGTCGCCATCTACGGTCTGATTGTTGCCGTGCTGATCCTGGGCCACGTACCGTGAGTTCCGTCGTCGCCATCGGCGAATCCGACGAACTCGAAGGCTTCGCGCTGGTCGGCGTCACCGTCCAGATCACCGAAACCCCCGAAACGATCGATGCGGCCTGGTCCGAACTCGACTCCGACGTTGGCCTGGTCATCCTGTCTCCCGCTGCCGCCGAGGCTCTGCGCTCGAGACTCGTTGAACGCCCCGATGTTCTGACGGTCGTGATGCCATGAGTGTCTCCGTTCCGACTGAACAGCACCCATCACCGACCTCACTCGAACAGGTGCTCGAGCCGGTGCGAGGCGCGCTGCTCGCTGATGCCGGAGCCGAAGCTGCCCGAATCGTCGAAGAAGCCGCACGATCAGCTACCGAGGTCACGGGTGCTGCCAGTGCCGAGGCAGAGGCAACCATCGAACGATCCCGTCGGCGGACCGAGCTGTCGTCTCGAGCTCATTCCGATCGGGTCCTCGCTCGCCTTCGCAACGACGAGCAACGTGGCCTTCACGATGCCCAACAGCAGCTCTTGCGGCGGTTGATCGAGACTGTCCACGTCTCAGCTCGCCAACTACGAGCGGATCCCCGCTATCCGGCGCTGCTCGACCAGCTGGAGTCGATGGCCAGAGACCAACTCGGCGAGGAGGCCGTGATCGAACGCGATCCGAGCCCCGACGGCGGCGTCGTGGCTCGCGCCGGTACACACCGAGTCGACTACCGGCTGCCGATCCTCGCCGAGCGAGCCTTGGATGACCTCTCCGACAAGGTGGCCGAGCTGTGGGCCTGAACACCGACGCCGGCCGCGTGGTGCGGGTCAACGGGCCGGTCGTGCACGTCACCGGTCTCGACAACGTCGCCCGCTTCGAATACATCGAGGTCGGTCACCATCGACTACCCGGCGAGGTACTCACCGTCGATCATGATCTCGCCGTCGCCGAGCTCTTCGAATACACCGGCGGTCTCGCAGTCGGCGAACCGGCGTGGGCCAGCGGTCATCCCCTGTCCGTTGAGTTGGGCCCAGATCTGCTGGGCGGGATTTTCGACGGCCTGCTTCGTCCCTTGATCGACGCCGAACAGTTCCTCGCTCCGAGAGGTTTGACGCGACCAATGGCCGGTCGTCACCACTTCGAACCAGCAACGGCCGTTGGTGCCCAACTGGCATCTGGTGATCTGGTCGGGACGGTGCGAGCTGACAAACGACTCGACCAGCTCGTCCTCGTCCCAGCTGGCATTTCCGGCACGGTCGAACAGATCGCCTCGGCGGGAACCTTCCTCTCGACCGCACCGGTTGCCTCGATCGCCGGCACGCCGATCACGCTCATCAGCGAGTGGCCGATCCGTCGCCCACGGCCCCACGCAGGACGCCTGCACGACAGGACCCCCTTCGTCACCGGGCAGCGAGTCCTCGACATCATCGAACCCATCGCAAGAGGCAGCAGCGCCACCGTCATCGGAGGCTTCGGGGAAGGCAAGACCATGCTGCTCGAGCAACTCGCAAAATGGGGCGACGCCGACGTCATCATCTACGTCGGGTGTGGCGAACGGGGCAACGAGCTGGCCGATCTCATCGAAGAGCTCTCTCAGCTCGTGGATCCCACAACGAACCGTTCTCTGCTCGAGCGGACGATCATCCTGGCCAACACCTCCAACATGCCGGTCATGGCCCGCGAGGCCAGCATCTACACCGCTGTGACGGTCGCCGAGTACTTCCGTGACATGGGGTATCACGCCGTGATCATCGCCGACTCGACATCGCGTTGGGCCGAAGCCCAACGGGAGCTGGCCAGCCGCACCGGAGCCATTCCCGCCGAACAGGGCTATCCGGCCGATCTCCCGGCATCGTTGGCCGCCTTCTATCAGCGTGCTGGTCGGGTGAACACGGTCGGCGGCAGGGTGGGCACCGTCACGATCGTGAGCTCGGTTTCTCCCCCCGGCGGCGACCTGACAGAACCAGTCGCTTCCCACACCCAACGATTCGTCCAAGCAGTCTGGGTGCTCGATCGAGATCTCGCCTATTCACGGCACTACCCCGCGGTCAGCTGGACCGCATCCTTCTCCCGCGACAGCGACGCACTGGCTCGATGGCACACCGCGAATGGTGACCCGCAGTGGGTCAGCCGACGAGCCCGCATGCAATCACTCCTCGCCGAAGCGGAGCGGCTCCAAGGCATCGCCGAACTGGTGGGCCTCACCGCTCTTCCCACCGACGAACGCATCGTGCTGCTCGGTGCCCGCCTGATTCGCGAGTCGGTGCTCCAACAGAGCGCACTCAGCCCCAACGACGCGTCCTGCTCGTTGGCAAAACAGACGGC
>RCNG010001145.1_pt1 | contig 12976 bp, 6 predicted proteins | sample 2041371 | NCBI WGS metagenome assembly RCNG01 (sample SAMN09708227, study PRJNA481090) | Marine sediment metagenome, whole genome shotgun sequencing project. | biome: marine sediment; feature: ocean; material: sediment; isolation source: Sewage treatment plant 1 marine sediment (STP1) ... | reverse complement strand
GCGACCCAACGTGCTTTTCATTGCGGTGGACGATCTAAACAATTGGACCGGTTATGCGGGAGATCCAAACGCCATCACCCCCAATATGGATAAACTCGCCAGCGAAGGCGTTTTCTTTTCCCGGGCCTACTGCTCGTACCCGCTCTGCGGTCCCTCCCGGGCAAGCGTAATGAGCGGGGTGTATTTTTCGGAACTCAATGCGAGTAAAACCCAGCCTGACGATAGCGAGGTTGAAGAAAAAATCGAGGCATTGGGGTCGTCCCTGCTACATACATACTTGGGGGATCACGGATACAAAACCATGGCGGTGGGAAAGATTCTTCACAGACATGTTCCATCAGGCAGTGTGGACCTGTCGGGAGGAAGAGATAATTGGGATTTTAATGAGGATGAAGCGGGGGATAGGATACGAAGTAATTGGCCGCCGGACTTAAACCCGGATACGGCCTCAACATTGACCGACTGGGGGATTTACGTTGGCGATAACGGCGCAGGTACTGAAGCGGATATGAGCGACTCCAAAGCCGCCGCGTGGGCGGTGGATCGGTTGCAGGAAACCCATGCCGAACCTTTCATGCTGATGGTCGGGTTTCTCCATCCGCATGTGCCCTGGTATGTGCCTCAGAGTTATTATGATATGTATGACAAGGACAACTTAGTCATGCCCCAATACAATCCGGATGACTGGGATGATATTCCGGCCGCCGGACTGGATAACATAAACGACGGCTACCCCAGAACCGAATGGGCGATCGAGAACAACCAGTGGACGAACATCGTCCATGCCTACCTCGCGAACATTACGTATGCCGACGCCAAGATTGGTGAGGTGTTGGACGCGCTGGAGGCAAGTCCCTACAACACAAATACGATCGTGATCCTCTGGTCGGATCATGGCTACCACATGGGCGAGAAGAACACCTTCCAAAAACATACGCTATGGGACCGGTCGGGGGTGGCGCCACTCATCATCAAAGCCCCCGGGATGACCACGAATACGGAGTGCAGTAGTGTAGTGAGTCTGCTTGATCTGTATCCGACCTTGGTTGATCTGTGCGGTTTGCCCCCCAACGACAAAACGCGGGGCCAAAGCTTGAAGCCCCTGCTGGAAAACCCCGCTCTTTCCTGGGACGATCCGGCATTTACCTATAAACATGGTATTGAAGCGGTTCAGTATGGCGATTTACGGTATATTGAGTATGAAGACGGATCACAAGAACTATACGACCACACAAACGACCCCGAGGAGTGGACCAACCTGGTGGGGAACGTGAATTATGCAGAGACCATCATTGCGCTTCAAAACATGGCCCCATGGCCGGAAGAACCACCGGGTATCAACCAGGTCTTTGAGTTCGTAGACGGTTCCGAGTTGGACGCTGCAGGAATCGGTGCAAGCATGACCGTTAACGGAGTCACCATCACCACATCCGACATTATCGGATTGGACGGCTCAAGGACCTCCGATGGCGTGAAAGACCATGTGACCAATATCGGAGCTCCCGGTGGGTTGGGCATCAATACGGATGCGAGTGATACGGCCAAAAACTTTGAGTCTGATGAAGGATGGGAATTCTCATTTAATACCGATGTCTATTTGAATAACATCGATTTGCTGGAGATGAATTCAGGGGGCACACTTACCATTTCATCAGAGGCGTTTTCCACTATTGAGTTGGTCGGCGCCCGCAATGGCGATAACGACTTGGGAAACACCTTTGTGCCTTCCAACACCATGGTCGGTATCCACTTCACCCATACCGGCGCGCAGGGTACGGACGGGCCTCGAATGGTAAGCCTCGCCGTGTCCTCGGCCTCTCCGGAACAGATTTCCTATATAAACTGGGCCACGGACCAGGGATTGACCGAGGGGGTGAACGATGCGTACGACGCGGATCCCGATGGAGACGGCATGATCAATCTGGTCGAGTATGCGATGGGTTCTCATTCCCTGAGCAACGACGTGGAAATGTATCGGCCCTCTATTGGGACGGAACAGGATAATGGAACCAACTACTTCAACCTGGTTTATCGACGACGTATCGATGCCGAAGACCGCGGTCTGGACTACCAGGTTCGATCGGCCACGAACCTGGTGGAGGATGCGCTAACCAACGCCACGGAAGTCGCGGGGTCGCGTGCGCTGGATGACGATTTCGAAATCGTCACGAACCGGATTCCGACCCATGTTGAAGCGGCGCAGTTCATGCAACTCAAGATCATTTTCGAATTGGTGTTTATGAATATTGACGGATCATCCTCTGCTTCTGTCCATCGACCCTCGCGTGGAGCCAGGACAACAAACTGCCCGAGCACATCTTTTCACCGCAAAGTAGATAAGTGAATAGGAGAAAATCGTGCTTAAATTTGTCCTGAGAACAGTCGTCGCCACACTTCTTATGTGCGCTTTACATGTCTCGCATGCGGGTGACCCGCGACCCAACGTGCTTTTCATTGCGGTGGACGATCTAAACGACTGGGTCGGTGTACTTGAAGGCCATCCGCAAGCCAAAACACCCAACCTCGACAAGCTCCTGGAGCGTGGCACCTATTTCAGCAACGCACATTGCTCTGCCCCGGTTTGCAACACCTCCAGACATTCGCTGATGACGGGTTTGCATCCTTCGACGACAGGGTGGTACGGCACCACCGGCTTATCTACAATTAGAGACTCGTACCAGGAAACGCTGAATGGCCGGTTGCCCATGCCGACGCATTTCAGAAAGAATGGGTATACAACGTTGGCGGCCGGGAAACTCTTCCATAAGGGTGTACAGGACTTTGACTATCCGTATTGGGACATCACGCGTCCAGCCAAGTATGGCTTCCGAAAAACCGCATTCAATAAATCCAAATTTGCCCCGTACCCAAAGGATGGAGGTGCTTTCCATAAGAAGTACCCCAAGAAAATCAGTGGAAAATCGCTGTGTTGGGAAGCCTTGGAGCCCTCCAACATCCCCCCGGATGGTATGCCGGATGAACAGATTGCCGATTGGGCGGTGTCGCAGCTCCAGGGTGACTTTGACAAGCCCTTCTTCATGGCCGTGGGATTCCTGAGGCCCCATGTCCCCTATACAGCGCCAAAACGCTTTTTTGATCTGTACGCCCTTGACGACATTCACATGCCCGTGGTGCCCGAGAATGAGTTTTCAGATATTCCCCTATACGGCAAGGCCATGGCGTATGGAACATTGCCTGAAGGCGATCACCAGGAAGTGCTGGATATCAGTCCCACCTACTGGAAAGAATTGGTGCGCGCCTATCTGGCATGCATCAGTTTTGTGGATGGCCAGGTGGGTAGGGTGCTCGACGCATTAGACCAGAGCGCCTATGGGGAGAATACCGTTATTGTTTTGTGGTCCGATCACGGCCAGCATCTCGGCGAAAAGAAGCATTGGCGCAAGCAATGTCTGTGGGAGGAAGCGACTCGTGTTCCCCTGTTCTTTTCCTATCCCGGGATGAAGACGAAAAATCAGATTTGTGATCGTCCGGTGAGCCTGATGGATATGTTTCCTACCCTGTCCGCACTCTGCAATTTGCCGGAACAGGATCTCGATGGCGTTAACATCAAGGCCCTGATCGACAATCCACAGGCAGAGCGGGGCAAGCCTGTTTTGACTACGCGATATTACAGGAATCATAGCGTACGCAGTCAGGACTGGCGGTATATTCAATACCGTGATGGAACGGAAGAGCTTTATGACCACCGCAAGGATCCAGGTGAATTCCGTAATGTCGCCCATCTTGCAGAAACCAAGGGGATCCTTGAATTACACCGTCAATGGTTGCCGAAAACCAATGCGTTTCCTCCGGGAAAGGATTTTTTCCCCGAGGACAGGTATGACACGAAGGTCAAACAGTTTGAGGAAGAAGGCATCCCTGCCTGGCTGAAATAGAGGATGAGACCTGTGAATAAGATTCTCAAGTGTTTTGCCGTATGGAGTGTCGCATGGGGTTGCGTGGTCGCAGCACCAGGCCAGGAAAAAAGCAGTGCGGTAGAGATTCTGCCTTTCGGCGAGGTCGGGAAGTTTAAGATGCTCTACGACAGTCGGCAGCGACCCCAAGCCGTGTATCTCAAGGACAAGCTACATATCGTGTACAACGGCAAGGCAAAAGCAAACAGGAAAGGTACTGGCGAAGCATCCCCTATGCTGATCACGTATGATCCACAGCGTCGCAGCTTTAGCGAGTCCCTGACGCTTGGTCCAAGCAAGAGCGACCATCATTACAGCCCGATTATCTGGGCGGATGAAGAAGAGTACCTGCATGTTCTGCACGGTTGCCATTCGACACCGGGAACTCATCTTATCTCGAAAGAGCCGGCACAAACCGGCCCCCTGGAAACGGCCTGGCGCACGGCGCCTCAAATTGCGCCGAAGCTGTCCTACCCGACCGTGTACAGAATCCACGGCAACAAGGAGATCATCTATTACCGCACCGGTGGGCATTCCAGCTCCTGGACATATCGCATCAGTGCGGACAATGGCGAGACGTGGACGGGGCCGGAGCATGACGTGACCGATCTGGACAGCAAGGGAAGACTGGAATGGTCTTCCTATCAAGTGAAACTTCCGAGTAAAGACGGTCGATCCTTACACGTGGTGTACACGGACTATGACGATGTTAAATCCAAGGACCCCCAGAGGCTCTTTAATCCGCGCTACCATAAGCCGGTGGGGAATAACTGGAAATACAATCTCTCCTACGTGAAGATTGATCTGGAATCAGGTGCCGTTCTCAATGCGGACGGCGATGTGCTCAAGACGCCCATTGATCTTGATACCTCCAAGGAGAATTGCCGGATTTGGGATACCGAAGGACGTGGCGCCGGCATCCCCCCGGTGATTTCCCTGGATGAAGACGGCGAGGCCACCTTTCTACATGTCCTTTCAGAAGACAACCTGAAGACACACCGATACTACTATGTGCGACGTGAACAGGGGCAGTGGGTACAGACACCCATTTGCCATTCAAATCACCAGTGGAACAGCTGCTACCTTGGCAGAGATAAGCATGGAGGGCTGCATGCCTATGTGATTGTCGGGGAAGGTTACCTCGAAGGCGGCTACATGGACAAACATGGCGGCGGCCAGATTGAAGAGTGGGTTTCTGAAGACAAGGGAAAGAGCTGGAAGAAACACCGAGACGTGACACCCGATCCGGAAAGCTACCCCGGCTGGCGCTTCAATAACATCCAGCCGGTGCTCCGTCCTGATGGCACGGTGGTTGAGGGTATGCTGCTTTTTTATGGCTGGGAAGATACAGATGAACCCAAAGCCAAAGCCTTTTTGCTGGACGAATCCAGAGATAAGTAAAGAAGAAGGGTCGGCGTGAATCACTCGGAGGAATTGCTCCGGAATCGTTGTGCGCCAATAGCCTGTCCCTTGAGACTTCCCTGGGCACCAGCGTGATCCATCATGTGCTGCACCGTCTGTACGCCCAGTGCGACTTGCCGGTAGGCCCATCGCAAGAGGCTGAGGGGCTACTCGTAGGCAAATGAATCGAGGGACTGCGCTGTTGCCTGCTGCAGTTGGTGCCAGGCGACGTGAAGGGCCGCCAGGGATCTGGCGTGACGACTGCGGGCCTGCACCAGGTCTCGCTGTGCTTCGTTCAGCCGCACCAAGGAGGTATGACTCGCCTTGTATTCCAACTCCACCAGATTCCGAGTGCGCTGAATCAGTTCGAGGTTACGACGTTCCAGTTGAAGGAGGTTCCCCGCAGACGTCACGTTCAAGTGCGAGGTGCGGACGTCAATCACGATATCGAGTCGTACCTGATCCAGGGCGTGGCTCGCTTCCTCTCGCAGGGCGAAGGCCTCCCGAACTCGCGCTCGGCGGGCCCCTCCCTCGAAGAGAGGGAAGGTGAGAACGACGGCGCCGACGCCCCCGAGATCGTCGTTGTCGAAGTGAAGGTCATCGGGGCGATTGGCGCCGTAATTACCCACCATATTCAGAGACGGAGAGTACGCGGATCGCGCCAGTCGGATGCCCTCCCGAGCCTGATCCAGCCGGGCTTGGGCGAGTTCGAGATCAGGACGGTGGGTTAAGGCATAGGCGATCCGCTCTTCCGCGGCGGGCGGAGCCAATTGTTCCGGTCGTTCCCGGTCGGGTGGGACCAACTCCAGGTCAGGTATCTTGGCTTCCTGGGGTAAGCCCATCAAGGCGGACAGACTCAGCAGATAGGTGTCGAACTGTTGCCGCGCCACCAGGACCTCTGTTTCCGCCACGTTGCGCCGTACTTGAAAGTTCAAAACCGTGCTAAGTGTTCCTTTTCCAGATTGCCGCGTGGTCTCTGCTTCCGTGAGAAGCCGGGAATTGAAATCCAGGTTGGCCCGGGCGATGTTGATCTCTTCCCGAGAGAGTTGGGCCTGATAGAATGCGGTTGCCACGGCACCCAGCAGGAGGCGTCGAGCATCCAGCCGGGCCGATTCGGATTCCTCTTTCCCATGGCGTGCCAAGGAGCGGGCGAACACCCTGGAAAAACCATCGAAGAGGACCCAGCTTGCGGAGGCTCCGACGCTGTAGTTTTCCAGGGTCTGATCCACGGTGGGACGGGAATCCAGACCCAGGCCATCGAGGAGCGATTGGACCGGTGAGAGTTCGTCCACCTCTGACCGCAGGGCGTTCGCGTAATCCTGCTGAATGGTATTCTGACTTTCAAAGATCTTCTTTTGAAGGTCGTACAGGATGGGCCGGTCCCGCAACCGTTCCAGTTGTTTGGCTTGGGCTTGCAGTTGGGCATTCTGGCCCGCATCCGACAGGTCAAGTACGGTGTCCCTGAATGCCTCGTCCAATTGGCCCGCGGTGTCCTCGTCGATTGGATTCAGGGTTTGCTCAAAGTCCGTTACGGTGCGGTCCGACAGGCGGGTGTAGACGGCTGATCCCCGTAGGCCGATGGTGGGAAAGAAGGCGGCATTGGCCTGCTGCACCCGGGCTTTTGCGCGTTTCACGCGTGCGGCGGCGGCTTGGAGAGATGGATTCTCCTGTAATGCGATCCGCTGCGCGGTCTCCAGGTCCAATATCGGTGGCAGGGCCGGCAACTCCGGCTCTTCGACCGCCCGTAGAGGGATCGCGAACAGTGAAAGGACGGCCATGCTCGCCCGCAGCAGGAACGATTTCATACGATCACGTCTCCCCTCGATTCGGAATGTGGGGGTCTCTCCCTCGGATTCGAGGGGAAGGACCCGTCATGGGTCCCATGAAGTGGAACCCGTTCACCGCGCTCACGGGCAGGTTCTACCTCTTCGCGCGTCGGCCAGTGCCCGCGAATCAGACGCACTACGACGCGGCGAATGTCGTTGAGAACGTAGAGGAGTACCGGGACCAGGATCACGGTCAACGTGGTTCCAAACAGCTCGCCCGCGGCAATGGATACCGCCATGGGAATCAAGAATTTGGCCTGGAAGTCTGTTTCCAGCATCAGGGGAGCCAGGCCGCCTACCGTGGTGAGGGTGGTCAGGAGTACGGCACGGAACCGTCGGACGCCCCCACTCCGCACCGCTTCCTCGAAGGGCATGCCGGAGGCCAGGTTCGCGTTCACGGCCTCGATCATGACAATGGCGTCATTGACCGCAACACCGGCCAGGGCCACCATCCCGAACAGACTCAGCATGGTGACATCCAGGCCCATCAGGATGTGGCCGATGAGCGCTCCAAAGACGCCCAGCGGTACCGAAAAGAGGATGATCACCGGCTGGATGTAGGAGCGAAAGATGGACGCAATCAGGACGAAGATGCAAACGATGGCCAGGGGGAACCCCACCTTCAGGCTGCGCAGCGAATCCTGGAATTCCTTTTCCTCGCCCCGCACGGAGATGCGTAGCGCCGGATAGGCCTCCTCCAGTTTGGGGAAGGCACTCTCTTTGAGGTCCCGCAGCACGTCTCGGGCGTTGGCGAGAGAACGATCGATGGTGGCCGTCACACGAACGGTGCGCATGCCGTCGATGCGCCGGATGGCGTTATAGCCCGGAGCAACCGTCGCTTCAGCGACCGTGAAGAGAGGAACTTCGTGGCCCTGGTGTGTACGAATGCGGACTGCATCCAACGTCGACAGGCGGCCCCGCTCCTCGGATGTGTACCGGACCTTCACCCGCACATCGTCCTGACCCCGCTGGATGCGGAGCGCCTCATCGCCGAAGTACCTCGCCTTCAGCTGCTGGGCGAGATCGGCCACCGTCAACCCCAGGGCGCGGGCCTCCGGTTTGAGCTGAAACCGAATCTCCTTTCTCCCCAGCCGAAAATCCCGCTCCACTTGCTGGAGCCCTTCCGTCCGTCGCAACCGATGCATGAGATCCTCCGAGGCGGCCAGGAGTTCGTCCAGATCACGACCCCGCAACCAGATCTCGAAGGGCTGCGCCAGCCGACCCCCTTCAATGTTGATGAAGGTCAGTCCCTGTGCGCCGGTGATGGCGCCGATCTCCTCTTCCCAGGCGCGGCTGATCTGTTCGGAGTGGACTCCGCGTTCATCGGAATCCAGGAGTACGGCCTGGACCGATCCCATGTGGGGTCCGATTTTTTCGGACCCGTCGAGGGCGCCGCCGCTGAAGGCGAGGATGTGTTTCACCAACGGTTCGCCGGACGAGGTGATCGTGCGTTCGCTGACCCGACGAATGCTCTCCTCCATGTGCTCGACGGCCTCCCGGGTGACCGGCAGCGGTGTCCCACTTGGCATTTCCACCGTGGCATTGAGAATGGAACCATCCACCTCACCGAAGAGTTGGAACTTGACCGCGCCCCCCGCGATCGCCCCGAGCAGCAGCAAGCAGGCCGCGAACGCGCCCGTCATAGCGGCGTACCGCCAGGTGGTGGCCAGGTCGAGTGACGGGACATACACGTGCTGAATGAACCATTGCAGTCCTTGTTGCACGGCGGAGCGAAATCGGTTCAGGCGGCGCAGGAACGGCACCGAAGAGACGTGCGTATGGCGAGGATCAGGGAGATGACGAAGGTGCGCCGGGAACAACAGCAGGACCTCGACGAGGGAGACGATGAGACAGGCGATCACCACGATCGGGAGCACGCGCACGAACTTCCCCATGACCCCGGATACGAAGGCCAGGGGCAGGAAAGCGACCAGGGTGGTGGTCACCCCGGCCAGGACCGGCCAGCCGACTTCCCCCAGTCCCTCGATGGCCGCATCCAGCGCGGAGAACCCTTCCCCACGTTTCCGATGAATGGCTTCCCCGACCACGATCCCGTCATCCACGATCAGCCCGATCACCATAATCAGGGAGAACAACGAGATCATGTTCAGGGTCTCACCCATGGCCCACATCACCACCAGTCCGCCGGCGATGGAGATCGGCATGCCCATCCCCACCCAAAAACTCAACCGAAAATCGAGGAAGATCCAGATCAGGAGAACGACCAGGCACAGTCCGGCGACGCCGTTGCGGAACAGGAGGTTGATGCGGCCCCGCAGGTACTCCGACAGGTCGTACATCAACACCATCTGACTGCCGGGCGGCAGGACGCCCTGCTTCCGGGCCACGAAGGAGCGTACGGCATCGGCGATCTGGATGGCGTCTTCTTCCTTGGTTTTGCTGACCAGGAGCGCCACCGTCGGTGTTCCGTCCAGGGTGGCTGCAAACGGATCTTCGCTAAAGCCGTCGCGAATCTCCGCCACGTGATCCAGGGTCACCACCTCGCCGCTGGGGAGGGCGCTGAGGACGATCTGTTGGAGTTCGTGGCCGGTGTACTTTCGACCCAGGGTTCGCAGGCGCACTTCCTCTCGTTCGGTCCGAATCGATCCGGCGGGCAGGTTCAAGGAGCTCGCCTGAATGGCCCGTGTCACGTCCGCCATGGTCATGCCATACGATTGGAGGCGTTCCTCCGACACCTCCACCGCGATCTCAAACTCGCGGGACCCGGCGATCAGGACTTGTGAAACGGTGGGTAGTTCCAGCAGCTCGTCTTTGGTCTCTTCGGCCCAGCGTTTGAGCCGCCGCTCCGGCATATCGGAGACCAGGGTGACTGCGAGGACCAGGTCCAGGTAGAGCAGGTCCGTGATGATCGGATTCTCCGTGTCCACGGGAAAGGTGGAAATGGCGTCGACCCGGCTTCGTACGTGGTCCAGGACTTGGCGGGTATCGTAGTGCGGGTCGATTTTCAGCCGTGCCGTGGCCATGTTTTCGTTCGAGACCGTGACGACTTCCCGGATGCCGCCCAGCCCCTCCAGCGCTTCTTCGATCTTTCGACTGACGCCTTCCTCCACTTCAAACGGATCCGCTCCCGGGTACAACACCGTGATCTGGATCTCTCCCAGCGAGAAATCGGGAAAGGTTGCGCGTTGCATGCGGCTGGCGGCCATGTAGCCCGCGAACAGGATCAGCACCACTACGATGTTGGCAAAGACCGGGTTTTGCGCGAACGCCCTGGCGACGGCCCTCACGGCAGAACGGCCTCCGGCCGTACCCGATTCAGGTCCAGTAGACTCTGTTCCAGCGGGTTGCCCAGGCGGGTCACGATCAGGATGTCACCCTCTGACAGTCCGTGGTCCACCAGGGCCACCTCCTCCTGGGTGTAGACCACCCGCACCGGTTGGGTGACCAGTCGCCCCTCCACGGCCTTGTATACGGATTGGTCCACGCTGACTGTCCACCGGGGGATGCGATAGATCTGGGACAGGGTGCGACCGGGAACGTCGACCGAACAGAACATCCCATCGACCAGGGGAAATCCACTGGCATTGGCTGCCTGTTCGCCCCGCACACGGATCACCACGTCCAGCATGCGGGTTTCCATCTTGAGCTGCTCTACGCGATGCAGCACGCCTGTCCATTGATGGGATGCCGGCGCCTCCGTCCAGTGTACCGTACAGGAGACCGGCTTGACCTGGCCGAACCAGGCGGAACGTTCTTCCCCCCTGGATTCAAACTCCAGCCATTGGTGGGCCTCTCGTGCGTCCAGGGGAACGCGAATCTCGAGCACGGAGTCGTCGGCAAGGAGGAGGGCTTCGACACCCGCGGCGGCGATTTGTCCCACTTCCAACCGGGACTGCACCACCCGGGCACGAAAGGGGGACCGCACGCGGCATCGCTCGACCTGACGTTGGGTTCGGTCCAACTGCGAGTTCGCGGCGCGTTGGGCGGCCTCTGCCTCCCCAATCAGGTAGGGCGACACGGTCAGATTCTTTTCGACCTCATCCAGCAGATCCCTCGCCGAATTCAGGGATTGTTCCGCAAAATCCAGTTCCGCCTGACTCCCGATTTCGTGTGACTCGAGGAGATTCTGGACCCGTTCGAATTCGCGGAGCGCGAGGGTGTGATTACGGTGGGTGGTGTCGCGCCTTTGCTGGTTGCGACGCAGCTCCTCTTCCAATCGCTTGACCGTATTGCTGCTCTGCGCCAAGGCGGCCGTCGCTTCTACCACGGCGGCACGATAGTCTCGGTCGTCGATGGCAAAAAGCAGGTCGCCTTCCGGAACGATTTCACCTACCCGCAACCGGGGATGCATGTTGGTGACCTGACCCGACACCTGGGGGGCAATCGCCAGCCGGGTGAGAGGCAGGGCCGTTCCGTACCCCTTCAGGGTGACCCGCACGTCTTCCGGCACGACCGGGAGACCATCGACCCGAAGGGCCGGCTCCGAGTCCGACGTCTTTGCCGGCGCCGTCCGAAGCAGGGCCAGCAGTCCCATTCCCACCAAACCCAGTAGGATCAGCCCCCCGCAGATACCGACCTCGGTACGCCGACGTTTCCGTATTTGTGATTCAGCTTCCACCAATTGTATCCGGCTCCATTGAAATTCGTCGGAACCCAGTGCTCCGCAGGGAGCTCTGCTTCCAACCATTCCGCTCATTCTAACAACGGCCATACGGAGGGGCAAGTTCCCCACATCTCTTTGTTGATCCATTGACTTTTTGCTGTCCTTCGATTCCGTCAGGGGGTTTAGCCGTTCATGGTTGGCTCCTGCGGCCCTATGGCCAAAGCAGCAATACCGTTTCCGAATGGTTGATCGGTTTTGATGACCTCGCGCTCTCCATCAAACTGGTCGACAGCGCATCCGCCAACAGACCCACCCAGGCCCCGCCGGCGGTCAGACTCGTCCCCAGCATCACCACTCCCGTCGAACCGGGTATCGAACGACCAGAAGGCAATGCCGTCAGCCGGCTGATTCGCAGCGGAGGCGTCCTTGCTATCCACAATAATCCACGTATTGGAAATTCCGAATACGGGTGGGCAGCAGAACAGGATCAGACCCAGGATCTTTTTTATATCACTCCTCACACCAGTCAACTCCCGCCATAATCTGACGGGTTTCATGATCGCACAATCAGGCACCGTCAACAAGACACCTGCCCCAACCAATGGGCTCAGATCAGGAAAGGGGATTAGCCCCTTGCCTGCCGACCCAGCTGCCGCCCGCAGGCTGCGGGGCCACTACGAACAGTCGCTTGCACATACCTGTATGTAGTGGTGCCGCAGGAGCGACACGTCACGCCGGAGTGCAACGGAGGCGGAAGCGACAAGGCACTCCGTTAGCCACTGTTTTCGCTTGAACCCTCTTCGGAGAGAGAAGGCTTTTCAGGTTGGGTGGAGGGATCGGGAACAATCAGGTAGCCCATCCCGGAACAGGTTGGGCAGTCTTCCCAGCTGAGGACAAAACGGCTGACTCCCTTGAAGTGTGGGCGCTGCCCGCTTCCGTCGCACACGTCGCAAAAGCCTTAGGGACAGGCTGATTATTCCACCAGTTGATCGGATCCTCTTTTCCGCCTTCTTCGTTATCTTCTGTTCAAAATCAATACAGTTCAAATCTTGCAGCCCGTTGTAGTCGTTGCGCCAATAGCCTGGAACTCTGTCCCTTGAGACCCTGGCGAATGCACGGATGTCGTTTATTCTGACGGCCGTCAGAATAAGCGACAAATCGGATCGTCAGTTTGCTTCGAATCTCAGGCGATAGAAAGAGCGTGGGTGATGGGCTAAGCCAATATCTGGGAGAATGAGTGTTCGATGAACTTTTTGAAGTGGTCGAACCAT
>RCNG010005071.1_pt1 | contig 12980 bp, 8 predicted proteins | sample 2041371 | NCBI WGS metagenome assembly RCNG01 (sample SAMN09708227, study PRJNA481090) | Marine sediment metagenome, whole genome shotgun sequencing project. | biome: marine sediment; feature: ocean; material: sediment; isolation source: Sewage treatment plant 1 marine sediment (STP1) ... | reverse complement strand
GGAATGCCAGCGTACCGAGCGGCATGCTCGCTGAGACCGACGGCTCGCAGCCGGTATCCGAGAGGTGTCCGCCACAGGAGGTAGTAGGTGGCGATGGCGCAGAGCACAGCCAGAACGGGGCCGATGTGCAGACGGTCGCCGAACAGGATCGGAAGATCCGCAGACTCGGCAAGCCTCGCAGTCTGGGGGATGCGGGTGCCGCGCTCGATCTCTGCAGGATCGATGAGCGGACCACGCAGCAAGTAGGACATCAACTGCACGGCGACGATGTTGAGCATGATCGTGCTCAGGATCTCGTTGACCCGGTAGTAGGCCTTCAATGCACCAGGGACCCAACCCCACAGGGCACCGCCGATGACGCCTGCGATGAGCACGGCCGGGACCATGATGACTGCCGGCATCTCCGGCAGGTACAGGGCCGCCATCGCGGCGAACAGGCCTCCGAGCACCATCTGTCCCTCAGCACCGATGTTGATAACGCCCGCCCGAAACGCGATGACGATTCCGGTTCCGACGAACAACAATGGGGTGGCCTTCAAGAGCGTCGCGATCAGCGCATCGCCCGAGCCGAAGGCGCCGATGAACAACTCGGAGTAGCCCTTGAAGGGATTCGCGCCGAGTAGGACGAGCATGATCGCCCCGAAGAGAAGAGCTGCAAAGACGGCGAGAACAGGAATGCTGTAGGCGAGATAGCGGCGTTGCTTGGTGCTGAGGTTGATACTCATCTCGCTGTCACTTGATGATCCCCTTGACCTTCCAACGAAGCCGTCGACTGGATAGTTGTCGATAGGTTAACGAAATGTCAATTCGGATGTCAGGTCGGCGCTGACGACTCCGTCACTTCCGAATCGCATTCAAATAGTTGTAGATCGTGATTCTACTCACGCCCATCATGTCAGCGATGTCTTCGATCGACCGTCGGAGAAGAAAGGCTCCGCGCTCGTCGAGGAGGCGGACGGCGATCTGCTTCCCTGTGCGGTCGAGGTCGGGCAACCCCCCTCCCAACTCCTGCTCGATGCGGGACACGAGGTTTTCGAGGGCGTCGGCGAGTGAGCCGATCCTGGCAAAGGCGACCGTCTCGCCTTGCCATACGATCGGAACATCCAAGGCTTGGGCATCGGAGGGAGCGACGATCGTCGCTCCTGCGGCTTCAAGTGCCGGACCAACAGCCTCCGCTACCGGATGCTCGGTCATCAGGACCCGGGATCCCTGTCGACCTGTACGGTCACACGAGTCGCCCCGGCGTCCATTGCCGCATTGAGCATGTCGCTCAGAGCCTCGACGACATCGTCGCGATCACCCGTGATCGTCGTTCCGAACGCGCCGATCTGTGGCTCGAATCCGCTTGCAGTCACGGAGCCGATCGCGGCCAACACGGGCGGTCCGAGGGAACCCTCAACGAAGGGTTCGACCATGAACTCGGCGCGAAATCCGGACATCACATCTCCCGTGTTGCGGGATGGCCACTGTAGCGCTCCGCTCCCGGGCCAATGCCGAGAACAGCGAATTGACAAAATGTCAACTGAACGAGGATGATACGGTAGAGCACTACAGAGAAGGATCAACGATGGCAACCACTTCGTTCACCGTCAATGGACTCCCGGTCGAAGTGTCCGACGACCACCCGCACCTCCTCTCTGCCCTGCGCGAAGGACTCGGCATCACATCTCCCAAGGATGGCTGCTCGCCGTCCGGGCAATGCGGTGCATGCACCGTCCTGGTCGACGGAAAGGCGATCCAGAGTTGTCTTGTCTCGATGGAGAAGGCAGAAGGCAAGACCGTGACCACTCTCGAAGGATTCGAGGTCGAAGAACGGACTCGTCTCGCCGATGCCTTCGCCTCCACGGGCGCCCTCCAATGCGGCTTCTGCACGCCAGGCATCCTGGTTCGCACGAAGTCGCTCATCGATCAGAAGGGTGCCGACCTCGACCAGAAGACGGTCAAGGGTCGGCTCGGAGCGCATCTGTGTCGTTGCACCGGATATACGAAGATCTTCGAAGCCATCGATCTGCTGGTCGCCGACAAGGTAACTCCCCCGAGAGCGCCAACCAGGATCGGCGATGCGGGAGCGAAGTACGAGGGTGTCGAACTGGCCCTTGGCGACCGTGGCTACGTCGACGACATCAGGCCCGAAGGTCTGCTCCATGGCGCCCTCCGCCTCACCGACCACGCACGGGCAGACGTGATCCGTATCGACACATCGGCGGCCGAAGCCGTCGACGGTGTCGTCGCCGTCTTCACGGGCGCCGACGTACCTGGTCGGCTCCACGTTGGAATCATTCACCAGGATTGGCCGGTGTTCATTCCGGAAGGCGGTCGCACCTCCTACTACGGCGACGTCCTCGCGATCGTCGTCGCCAAATCGAAGACCATCGCTCGCTCCGCGGCCGACCTCGTCGAGGTCGATTACGACGTGCTCAAACCGTTCGCCGACGCGCACTCGGCTCTCGCCTCCAACGAAGACGCTGTGTGGGGCCTCGACGGGAACGTGCTCTCTCGCTCGGCCTACGGCCGGGGAGACGTCGACGCAGCACTTGCCTCCGCCGCCTTCACCGTGCACGAAACGTTCAAGACGCAGCGTGTCGAGCATGCGTTCCTCGAGCCCGAGTCAACGCTCGCCGTCCCCTCGGACGACGGCGGCCTGCACATCTACTCGGGGAGCCAGGGAGTCTGGGACGATCGCGCTCAGATCGCTGCGCTGCTCGACGTGGACGAGCAGACCATCACGGTCGAGCTTGTCTCTAACGGCGGCGCGTTCGGCGGCAAGGAGGACATGTCGAACCAGGGGCAGACCGCACTCGCCGCATACTTGCTCCGTCGTCCGGTCGCTTGCACGCTCACCCGCGAACAGTCGTTCCGCATGCATGCCAAACGGCACCCGATCGAGATCGAGGTGTGGGCCGGTTGTGACACGGACGGTCATCTCACAGCACTCCGCTCGCGAATGATCGGCGACTCCGGTCCGTATGCGTCGGTCGGCATGAAGGTCCTCGAACGAGCAGCCGGCCACATGAGTGGCCCGTACGTCGTCGACAGCATCGACGTCGATGCCGTCGCTGTTCGTACGAACAACCCTGTCTGTGGTGCCTTTCGAGGCTTCGGCGCCAACCAGGCCCAGTTCGCGATGGAGGGAGTCGTTGACCGACTGGCCGAACAAGTCGGCATCGACGGGTGGGAGATGCGATCGCGCAACATCATCGAACCGGGCGCGGAGTGGGGCCCGGGTCAGATTATGGATGACGGTTCACGCGGGATCCGTGAGTGCCTCGACGCCATCAAACCCGCATACGACGAGGCGAAAGCAAGCGGCAAAGCGGTCGGCCTCGGAATCGCGCTGAAGAACTCCGGACTCGGGAACGGTTTCGTTGAGATCTCGAAAGCCGTGGTCCGACTCGAAGACGACGGATCGATCGAGGTTCGCCACTGCTGGACCGAGATGGGCCAGGGTGTCCACAACGTCGCTCTCCAGGTCGCCGCCGAAGAACTCGACGTGGACCCGAACAGAATCCGGGTCGTCGTCGACACCACACGGGAACTCGGAGCCGGCCAGACAACGGGATCACGGGGAACCGTGATGGCTGCCGGCGGAGTTGCCGATGCCTGCCGTGTCGCCAAGGAGCAGGGCCTCGAACCCGGTGTCGACTACTACGGCGAGTATCGGGTCGACTGGACAAACTCCCTCGAGGAGGGCATCGACCATCCGGTCATCCACTCGGCCTTCGGCTACGCGGCCCAAGTGGCCATCGTCGACAAGGAGACCGGCAGCATCGAGAAGATGATCGCGGCCCACGACGTTGGCCGCGCCGTGAACCCCCAACTCGTCGAGGGCCAGATCGAGGGTGCCGTGCACATGGGTATCGGGTACGCGCTCACCGAGGAGTTCCCGACCGACGACCTCGCACGACCGACGAAACACACACTGCGCAGTCTCGGGATTCTGCGTGCCAAGGACATGCCGGAAGTCGAGACCATCATCATCGAGGTTCCCCAGCCCCGCTCACCGTACGGTGTCAAGGGTGTCGGCGAGATCGGCCTCGTGCCGACCGCCGGAGCGATCGCCGCCGCTCTCTACGAGGTCGACGGCCTGCGGAGGACCCGTACACCCATGGGAGTCCACCAACCCGTCCAGAAGAGGAGCACCCCTTGAACAACGTCACGCCCGGCCTCGTCTGCGCACACACCCATCTGTACTCCGAACTCGCTCGAGGCATGCCGGCACCGCCGGAAGTGGCGACCGATTTCCAGGGAATCCTCGATCAGGTCTGGTGGCGTCTCGACGCGGCCCTCGATCTTGAGATGCTCGAGTGGTCGGCCAAGCTCGGGGCGCTCGAAGCCCTTGAATCCGGTACCACGGCGATCATCGACCACAACGAGACCCCCAATGCCATCGAAGGATCGCTTTCCGTCATCGCCGATGCCTGCGAAGAGGTCGGCGTGCGCGTCGTGACGGGCTACGGCGTCAGCGACCGAAACGGATCCGACGGTGCCAAACGGGGCCTTGAGGAGAACCGGCGGTTCATGGACGAGGGCGGCCGCTGCCTCGTTGGGGTTCACGCCGCATTCACCTGCACCGACGAGTCGCTCCAGGGTGCCGCGGCTCTCGCCGACGAGTACGGCGTCGGGGTTCACATCCACGTCGCCGAGGGCCCGGGAGACATCGACGCGCCAGAGCGAATCGCCGGCTTGACGAACGACCGCTGGCTGCTCAGCCACTGTGTCTATCTCCCCACCGACCACGACCTCAAGGGGACGATCCTTCACAACCCGCGCTCAAATCTGAACAACGGTGTGGGATACGCAAACCCTGCGAGATTCGCCAATCCGGTCGCCCTCGGAACCGATGGCATTGGGGCGAACATGATCGAGTCGTTCCGCCTCGCCTACGTGATGCAACGATCCGTCGATGTGACCGTCGGCCCCGACCCGGCATGGTCGTGGCTCGAAAACGGCTGGAACCTCGTGCCGGAAGCCCGGGATGACGAGGTCGTGTGGTCGTACGACCCGATGGATCCCTGGCACATCGCGTTCACAGCAGGGATCCACCCTCTCGAGGTGAGGATCGACGACGAGGTCGTCTACGCCGACGGGACAACCACCCGGGTTGACGCAGAAGAGATCAGAGCCAAAGCAAGAGAACAAGCAAAACGCCTGCACGCACGTTTGTAGTCGAGAGGAGACCTCGTATGTCTGACCGTTTCCAGCCCATCACGATGGAGCAACTCACTGACTGGGTCTTCACCGAACTCGAGGAGAAAGACTCGATCTTCGGTATCCCCCGCCGTGCGTTCTTCACGCCAAGCGAGAGCGACCGCTTTCGCCAGCCGAACTACGACCAAATCCTCGACACACCCTTCGGCGTCGCCGCAGGACCCCACACCCAGATGGCGCAGAACATCGTTGTCGCGTGGCTCGTCGGCGCACGGTTCATCGAATTGAAGACCGTCCAGACATTGGACGAACTCGACGTCAACAAGCCTTGCATTGATCTCGAAGATGAGGGCTACAACGTCGAGTGGTCCCAGGAGTTGAAGGTCTACCAGTCCTTCGACGAGTACTTGAGAGCCTGGGTGCTGATCCACGCCCTCCATCACAAGCTGGGCTTCCCCGGAGACGCTCCCGGCATGATCTTCAACATGAGCGTCGGCTACGACCTGCAAGGGATTCTGAAGCCGAATGTGCAGTGGTATCTCGACGTGATGGACGATGCGTCCGGATACATCGAGCCGTTCATCGACATCGTCGCCGAGCGGTACCCCGAGATCCGGGACATCGACATCCCATCCCAGATCTCGAACACGATGACGCTGTCGACCATGCACGGTTGTCCTCCTGAGGAGATCGAGCAGATCAGCGCCTATCTGCTGGCAGATCGCGGGTTGAACACGTCGGTCAAGTGCAACCCGACCCTGCTCGGCGCCGAGCAGGTCCGCGGAATCATCAACGACGAGCTCGGCTTCACCGATGTCGTGATCCCCGACGAAGCGTTCGGCCACGACTTGAAGTACGTGGACGCCATTCCGATGTTCCAGAATCTGAAGAGCATCGCGGCGGCCAAAGGCCTGACCTTTGGCCTGAAACTCTCGAACACCCTCGAGGTCGAGAACCACCGCATGGAGTTCCCCGACGACGACATGATGTACATGTCCGGGCGGGCCCTCCACGCGGTGACGTCGAACCTGGCTCTGAAGCTCTCCGAGGAGTTCGACGGAGACATGCTGCTCTCATATGCGGGCGGTGGCGATGCGTTCAACGTCAGCGACCTCCTCCGCTCGGGCATGACCACAATCACCGTGTGCTCCGACCTGTTGAAGACGGGCGGGTACTTGCGGCTTCCGCAGTACATCGAAGAACTGAACCTCCACCTGGACAAGGCATCGGCATCGAGCCTCGCTGACTTCGCCGGCGATGACCCGCTCGTGCATCTCCGTGAGTACGCAACAGCCGTGCGCGAGGACTGGCGGAACGAGTCGTTCCGGACCGATCGATCGAAGACGGACCGCAAGCTCGGTCTCTTCGACTGCATCGAAGCTCCGTGTGTCGACGAGTGCCCCGTATCGCAGGACGTTCCCGCGTACATGCGTGCCGTTCGCGAGGGTCGCTTCGACGATGCCGTCGAGATCACCCGAGCCGACAACCCGGTGCCATCGATCCTGGGCAGGGTCTGCGACCATCTTTGCGAGACGACCTGCATCCGCACGCACCTGGATCAGCCGCTCGCGATCCGCGACATGAAACGGTTCATCATGTCACACGAGACGTGGCCACGGGTCCCGGAACGTGCGGCACCCTCAGATACGAAGGTCGCGATCATCGGTGCCGGGCCTGCCGGCATTGCCGCAGCGCAGGCTCTCGGAATCGCGGGAATCGGCTCAACAATCTTCGAAGCGCATCCCTACCCGGGCGGGATGGTCGGCGGGGCCATCCCGGAGTATCGCCTCCCTCAGGAGCAGATCGACAAGGACATGGCGATCCTCGACGAACTCGGAGTCGAGATCCGATACAGCCAGACCGCCGGGAAGGACTTCTCACTCGAAGATCTCCGTGGCGAGGGTTTCGACCGGGTGTTCGTGGCCGTCGGTGCTCAACTGCCCAAGTACCTCGGCGTCGACGGAGAGGACAGCGATGGCGTTCTCGACGCCCTGAGCTTCCTCCGGAGCGTTCGCGAGGAGGACCCGATCCCGGTGGGACCGAGAGTTGGCGTGATCGGCGCCGGCGACACGGCGATGGACTGCGCACGTTCCGCGTGGAGGGTTGGGGCGACCGACGTATCGATCATCTATCGCCGGACGATCGATCAGATGCCGGCCGACCTTGAAGAGGTTCATGCCTGTCAGGAGGAGGGAATCACCATCGAGGAGCTTGCCAGCCCCTCCGCCCTCCACGTCGAAGACGGGAAGCTCGCCGGTTTGATCGCAACGAGAACTGAGTATCGGGGCGATCGGGATGCGTCCGGTAGGAAGATCCCTCACGACATTCCCGACTCCGACTTCGAGATTCCACTCGACACGCTGATCCTGGCCATCAGCCAGCACTCGCTCCTCGACTTCTTCGGGGATGCAGCGCCTGCGCTGACATCGCGCGGATACATCGAGGTCGATCCGGCAACGCTGGAGTCGTCGATCCCCGGTGTCTACGCCGGCGGCGACGTCGCGGCGAGTGGACCCTCGTCAATCGTTGAGGCGGCCGCAGACGGCAAGGCCGCGGCGGCAGCCATCATCGCGGCAGCCACCGACAGGGTCGAGGAAGTCTCGCACACGATACCGACGACCGACGACGTGCAGGGCCTGGTCATGCGGAGAGCTCACCGTGAGTACCGGGTCTCGTCGACGTTCACCCCGTTGACGGTGCGGAACAACTTCAACGAGACAATGCTCACCTACACGACGGACGAGGCCCAGACGGAAGCCAGTCGCTGTGTCGACTGCGACACGATCTGCAGCCTCTGCGTCGGTGTCTGCCCGAACATGGCGTTGATGACGTACAAGACCGATGCGTTCGCCACGGAACTCCCGTCGTTCGCCGTCGAGGGCGGCGTCCTCGTGGAACAGGGTCGTGCAGCATTCAGGGTCGACCAGCCGTACCAGATTGCGGTTCTCTCGGACTTCTGCAACGAGTGCGGAAACTGTGTGACGGCATGTCCGACATCGGGCAAGCCGTATTTGGACAAGCCGAGGTTGTATCTCGATCAGGTGGAGTTCGATGCTGAGTCTTCCAACGCCTTCATGGTGCGGAGGAACGGTGGCGCCGTGGTCGTGACAGCACGGTTCGACGGCGAGACCCATCGCTTGTCGATCAACGGATCGGTGGAGTACTCCTCCCCCGCCGTCTCGGCGTCGTTCGACGAATCGTTCAGCCTCCTGTCGGCAACACCAGGGAGCGGCGCAACTGACGGAGACGCTGTTTCCGTCGAGGCAGCCGCCACGATGTTCGCACTCTGGAAGGGGCTCGACGGCTCGATGCCGGAGGTTCCGTCCGCGAGCGAGGGCGGAACGAGGCTCACAGCACCCACGTTCAGCAGCTAGACAGTCAGAGCAGAAGGGAGGACGCCGGGTTTCGGTGTCCTCCCAGACGCGGCCGGATCCCGGTCCTACACTCGCCCCATGGACGGGCCGCCCATCGGAATCATCTTCGGCGTCATCGCAGCGGTGATCGCCGTCGTCAGCATCGCAATAGCGAGGCGCCAACTGGAGCAGATGAACGCCGCATGGAGATCGGCCGCAGATGCGCTCGGTTTCTCCTTCGACTCCGGTTCGATGCGCACCGGCCCGACGATCTCAGGCAATGTGGACGACCGCCCGGCAGGTGTTCACAGCTACACGAAGAGCTCAGGGAAGAGTTCGAATCGCTACACCCGATACACCGTGGAGTTCCCGGCAATAGGCGTCGGGCTGCAACTGTTCCGACAGGCCGGAGTCGGGCAATTCCTGAAGATCCTCGGCGCCCAGGATATCGTCATCGGCGATCCGACGTTCGACGAGGCGTTCATCGTGAAGTCCACCGATCCACCGGCTGTTCGAGCTGTGCTCACCCCGGGCCGGACGATGGTACTGAACCAGTTGCTCGCCGTTTATCCGGAGGTCGTCGTCAAAGACGATCAAATCGTCATTGACCGGCGCGGCAGTGTGCGCGATGCCGACGTGATCATCTCGACGTTGCGGCGCCTCGCGTCGGTAGCGAATGTCCTGACCGATGCGGGCGCATCGGCCGAACTGACGTCGCTCATCGAGCGGCGCATCGAAGGCGTCATGCCGAGCGACTATCAACCGGAATCCGAGCTCCCCGCCGGCATCGATGCGCGGATTTCAACCGGCGAGGCCCTTGCAGCCGCCGGCATCAACACCCTTGCCCAGAAGATCTTCGAGGCGCTCCGTGTAGAACTGCCAGCCGACCGTGACATCGCAGGGTGGTCGGAGCAGGTTGGACGGGAGATCCAGAAGTCCGCACCGCCCATCGAAGCGCCCGAGCCGACGTTCGAGCCTTCACGGGAACTGGAAGAGGCTTCGCCTCCGATAGATCCGCTGATGCCCACCCCTCCGACGGAACGAGAACGAGACACCGGAGACGGCCGTGACGACGATGCATTCGACATCGCCACCGATCTGTTCGGAGAGAACCGTCTCAGCTTCGAGACGGCTGCATCGTTCGACGAGCGGTACAACGGCCGGAGTGTGGAGTGGTCGGGGAAGCTCCGGAATGCCACCACCGTCGACCACTATCGCGTCCTGGGTGACGGCCCGTTCACGAAGGCGGTCATCGATGTCGCCCTCCTTGAGAACGACCTCTTCGGTAACACGGTGGTCACCGCCATCGCTGCCTTCCCCGAAGGTTCGATCGACTCGATCCAACCCGGCGAAGAGATCACGTTCTCAGGCGAGCTCGTGGGAATCGACGCGTTGGTAAGGAATCTGTTTGTGGGAAACGCGAGGTTGCGTAGCTGAGGGCCGGGCGCCGTCGTCAGTCGCCAGCCCTGAGCTGTGAGCAGGAATTCGGAGCACGAACTACGGACTACGGACTGCATCGATGCAGTCCGTCACGCTGGCAAACGTTCAGCCAGATAGGCCACAAGGCTCTCGATCGGGATGCGATCTTGCTCCATCGTGTCGCGGTCCCGGATCGTGACCTGGTCGTCGTCGAGCGTGTCGAAATCAACCGTCACGGCGTAGGGGGTGCCGATCTCGTCCTGCCTGCGGTAGCGGCGGCCGATCGACTGTGTGACGTCCACTTCGATCATCCACCGGCTCCGGAGAAGATCGGCGACACGGTTGGTCACCTCGACGAGATCGTCCTTCTTCGAGAGCGGCAGCACGGCCACTTTGATGGGTGACAAGCGCGGATCGAGTTTCAGGACAGTGCGTATCTCGCCGCGAACCTCTTCCTCGTGGTAGGCATCGATGAGGAACGCGAACGTCGTACGTGTCGCCCCCGCAGCCGGTTCGATGACATACGGGAAGAAGCGTTCGTTGGTGGCGGGGTCGAAGTAGGTGAGATCCTCACCCGAGTACTCGGCGTGCGCTTTGAGATCGAAATCCGTGCGGTTCGCGATCCCCTCGAGTTCGTCCCAACCCCACGGGAACAGGTAGTCGACATCGAACGTGCCGGTCGAGTAGTGAGAGAGCTCATCCTCTTCGTGCTCCCGAAACTGGAGGTTCTCCTTGGTCATCCCGAGATCGATGTACCAATTGCGCCGCTCGTCGACCCAGTAGCGGTACCACTCCTCCGCCTCGTCTGGATGGCAGAAGAACTCCATCTCCATCTGCTCGAACTCACGTGTGCGGAACACGAACTGACCGGGTGTGATCTCGTTCCTGAACGACTTGCCGACCTGTGCGATCCCGAACGGGAGACGCTTGCGAACGGTGCGACGCACGTTCTCGAAATTGATGAAGATGCCCTGCGCCGTCTCAGGACGGAGGTAGACCGCGTTGTCCTCGCTCTCAACCGGGCCCATGTGTGTGCGGAACATGAGGTTGAACTCGCGGGGATCGGTGAAGGAGCCCTTCGAGCCACAGGTCGGGCACTGGTCAGGGTTCTCGAGCTTGTCGAGCCGATGACGGTTGTGACACTCGCGGCACTCGACGAGCGGATCGGAAAACGAGTCGACGTGACCGGAAGCAACCCATACCTTTGGTGATTGGATGACGGCGCTGTCAATACCGACGATGTCGTCGCGCATCTGCACCATCGAACGCCACCACTGGGCCTTGACGTTGCGGAGCAGTTCGACGCCGAGCGGCCCGTAGTCGTATGCCGATCGGATCCCTCCATAGATCTCGGACGATTGGAAGACGAAGCCTCGCTTCTTGGCAAGATTGACGATCGTGTCGAAATCGGCGGGCATGAATCTCTCGCAGTCGGTGGGTTGCGGAGATGGTAATGGGAAGTGAGATGTGATATCCGAGATATGAGATGTGAGACATGAGACAGATGGCAGGCGCGAGCAACGGCTCGCATATTGGTAGACACACATGCATGCGACGACCTCTGGCTTGTCGACTTCGGCGCCAAGCATCCAGAAGAACCGGTATCACGTCGACCGGCGCTCGTGATCGGTCCGCCGACAACGTTCGGACCGAGATTCCCGTTCGTTGTCGTCGCGCCGCTGACCGCGGGCCGGCGAGGGTTGTCCCTGCACATCGAAGTCGAGGCCACCGTCGATACGGGTCTCGCCGAGATCAGCTACGTTCAATGTGAACTGATCCGCTCCGTCAATCGTGACCGACTCGTGCACCACATCGGCACCGTCGACTCCGAAACCAGTCGCTGCGTGGCGACGGTGGTTAGAACGCGGTTGAACTACTGAGTTGAAGACATGTGGTTCGCCCCAGGTCTCTGTCGGGAGATACAGTGAGGGCCATGGAACAACCACAACCACTCGAATGGGTCGAGAACCCCAGGGCAAGGACCATCGCGACGAGCGCAGCGGTCGAGACGAACTTCCCACGTGGGATCTTCGAGCAGACCAGGAGCTTCCATCGACAGATTCCGGGCTACCAGATCAGCCCGCTGAGGAATCTGTCGAATCTTGCTTCAATGATCGGCGTCGGAGGGATCTGGGTCAAAGACGAATCGGTCCGCTTGAGCCTCAACTCGTTCAAGGTGCTCGGAGGGTCGTTCGCCATCTACAGCTTCATCAAGAACCAGTTGGGTCTCGAGGGCAAGGATCTCTCATTCGGACAACTGATCTCTGACGAGACACGAGCGAAGCTGGGAGACCTCACTTTCGCAACAGCGACGGATGGCAACCACGGGCGGGGCGTTGCCTGGGCGGCCGACAAGTTGAACTGCAGGGCCGTCATCTACGTTCACAAGGACACGTCACAAGCTCGAATCGACGCGATTGCGGGCTACGGAGCGGACGTGCGGGTGGTCGACGGCACATACGACGATGCCGTGAGACAAGCCAGCGTCGATGCCGAGGAGAACGGATGGCAGGTCATCTCCGATACCTCCTGGGAGGGATACGAGGACGTGCCCAAGTGGGTGATGCAGGGTTACACGACCATGCTCTCCGAGGCGCAGGAACAACTCGCCGGGCAGGGAATGGTCAAACCGACGCATGTCTTCGTCCAGGGCGGGGTGGGAGCGCTGGCAGCCGCGACCGTCGGCTTCTATTCAGCTCGCTTCGGTCAGGATCGGCCGACCACCGTGGTGGTCGAACCCGCGACGGCGGAGTGCCTCCTCGAGTCTGCTCGCATCGGTGATGGAAAGCCGCACGCGGTTGAAGGCGACCTCCAGACGATCATGGCCGGGTTGGCCTGTGGTGAACCCAGTCCGATCGCTTGGGGAGTGCTCTGGGATTGCGTTGATGCCTTCCTCGCCTCCCCGGACTACGTGGCCGCCAAGGGAATGCGGGTGTACGCAACGCCGCTCTCCGGCGACCCGTTCATCGTCTCCGGCGAGTCGGGCGCGGTGACTCTCGGAGCACTCATGTTCGTGGCGGAGTACCCGCAGTTCGCAGCGCTGAAGGACTACCTGGGTCT
>RCNG010001144.1_pt1 | contig 12985 bp, 7 predicted proteins | sample 2041371 | NCBI WGS metagenome assembly RCNG01 (sample SAMN09708227, study PRJNA481090) | Marine sediment metagenome, whole genome shotgun sequencing project. | biome: marine sediment; feature: ocean; material: sediment; isolation source: Sewage treatment plant 1 marine sediment (STP1) ... | reverse complement strand
ACCGGGTCGCCCTGCTCGATCTTCAGGCTGAGAAGCTCCCGCAGGCCGCGGCGGAGTGCGGGGAGGACGCCATCCAGGTCGCCTGCGACATTACGCAGCAGGACCAGGTGGAGGCCGCCGTGGCCGAGGTCGTGAGCCAGGCGGGCGGCATCGACGTGATCATCTCGAACGCCGGCATCGCCGTGGGCGGCTCTCTGCGCCTCACCGACCCGGATGCCGTTGCAGCGCAGATGAACGTAAACCTCACCGGCAACTGGCGGGTCATCCTGGCCTGCCTCCCGTATGTCATCGAGCGCCGCGGCTACGTGCTCGGCGTGGCGTCCGCAGCCGCCATCGCTCCGACCCCCTCGATCGGCGCCTACTGCGCGAGCAAGGCTGCGCTGGAGATGCTGCTCGATGTCCTGTACCTCGAGGTGGCGCCCCTGGGCGTGGACGTCGGGGTCGCCTACTTCACCTTCACCGACACCGACATGGTCCGGCAGGCCGACCGGTACTGTCCTGCTTTCGAGTATATGCACAAGAACCAGCCCTGGCCGCTTAACAAGCTGTTTCGTGCCGAGTCTGCGGCCGACGCCATCGTGGCCGCCGTTTACGGGCGCAAGCGCAGGGCGTTCTCCCCCGGTTGGGCCCGCTGGCTGTCGAGATTCCGGATGCTTCTTCGCACAAAAACGGCCTCTCGCATCAATCTGAAGTTGATCCCGAGAATCGATGAACTAACCGCCGAGAGCGTGGCCCAGAGGGGCCCATTCGGCGCAGCCATGGCGATTACACCTGCCTGCGATGCCGCCGCCGCTTCCGTAGGTCGGCCCCGGCCGGAGCCGGAAGGGGGCGAGGGTTGAAAAGGAACAAGTAGGAAAAGAATGCTGTCGGCGCCGGGCAATTGTTGGTCCCTGTCCGAGCGCGCGGTATCTGCGGCTCTGATTCGCATGCAGCTCAGACCGACGGGCCCTTCGATTTGCATTTCATCAAGAATTGATGTTCTTCATCGATCTGCTGCCAGTATTCGTCACTAAGATCCTGCGCGATCTTGGCCGCCAGGTCGCGCAGGATCTTCTGTTCTTCCGTGTAGCCGAACTCCGTGGGGATTATCCTTTCGCCAGTTGCTGTGCCAGGTCTTCGAGATTGAGATCGAGCAATCTCTCCTTGCCCGGGCGACCGTCGGCATCGATTCCGCGGATCGCATAGTACTCTTTCAGCATTTTATCCATGTCCGGAACGGACCCGGCCGAGGGGCCAACCTCCATGGGCGTCATGATCCGCTCGGGCAGCTTCTCGTCCTCGGCTCTCATGCCCATGAGATTCGACAAGCCCCGCTTGAGGAGTACGATCCGTTCTGCTGTCTTCAACAGCTCCTCCTGTGTGAAGTCAGCCCCGGTGGTTGTCCTGTGGGCAGCCACGAGATCCGTGAACCCGATCGTACCCATGGCATAGAGGCACATGGAGCTGGAATTGCACAGGTTGCCTAGGCTCTCGGAAGCCACCGTCATCTCCGCCTTGCCCTCGCTCGTCATGGCTTCGTATTCCCCGGTCAACCCGAGTTCCGGATACTTCGCAAAATTCTCCTCGATCAGAAAGTGGATGGCATCCGTGTGTGCCCCCCCGCGGGCCGGGATCACCTGGGCGAGCCCCTGGCCGTGGAAGCCTCTCGGATCGTGCATCGGCACCTCCAGCCCCTTCACCTCGATGGCAAAGTCGGCCGCGTTGCCACCGATCTTCTTGGCGGCGCTTCGCACGCCTTCCGCCAGAACGTCCCCAAACCCCTCGCGCTTGGCGATCTTGTGGATCATCTCGATGGCCGGACCGATATCCCCCCACTTGAGCTCGACACCGTCGGTGTCCTCGGTGGTGATCAAGCCCTTTTCAAGGCACTCGGTGGCAAAGGCGATCGAGGACCCGCAGGAGATCGTATCGAGGCCGTACCGATTGCAGAGCTCGTTGGCCTTGATCACCCCCTCCAGGTTGTTGTTCATCAACATGAGGCCGAAGTTCAGGCAGGTCTGAAACTCCGGTCCGGGGCCTTCATCGGTCTGGTAAGGGCCTTCGTCCACCTTGACCACCCGCTTGCATCCGATGGGGCACGCGTGGCAGCTCTTGTTCTTGACCAGCAGTTCACTGATCGCAAAACCCCGGATCGGTTTTGCAAAGGCATAGAGATCTCCCTGGCTCCAGTTCTTTCCGGATACGCCCCCGTGCTTGGTGCCCGCAACCATCCCAATGGCGGTGCCGTGCTCACGCCAGGCCTTGGCCAGACCCGCATCCTTGATCTTCAGCCGGGCCTCGTGAACAGCATTCTTGAACCCCTCGGGATCCGCTATGGGAACGTCCTTGGTTCCGCGAACAACGATGGCTTTCAGTTTCTTGGAACCCATGACAGCGCCCAGCCCGCATCGTCCGGCGAAATCGCCTTTCCCGCCGGCCACCGCGGCAAACTTCACCTGGTTCTCGCCCGCAGGCCCTATGGAGAGTATCCGAACACCGCCTTCGATCCCTTTCCCCTCCTCCGCCTTCATCAGATCTTCGGTTTCATAGACATCTTTGCCCCAGAGACTCGAAGCGTCTCTGAATTCTATCTTGTCGTCATCGATCCAGAGATAGACCGGGCCGGCCGCCTGGCCCTTCACGATGATCCCGTCGTATCCGGCAAACTTCAGTTGGGCCCCAAAGTGTCCGCCGCAGTTCGCCTCTCCCCAGAGATGGGTAAGCGGTGACTTGGCTGCCACTGCAAACCGGGCTGCCCCTGGGAAACCGGTGCCTGCCAACGGCCCGGTCATGATGAAAAGCTGGTTCTCAGGGGACAAAGGGTCCACGTCCTGCAACCCCCGGTCCAGAAAGAGCTTGGCCGCCAGTCCGGACCCGCCCAGGTACTGACGAAGCACGTCTCCCTCGATCGAGATCGTCTCCGTTGATCCCTTGCTCAGATCAACTTCCAGAATTTTGTTCTGATAACCTTTCATTGCATTTCCTCCGAAAACGAAATCTTTTTGCCAACCCTTTTCTACCAATCCTTCATGGCTTTGAGTTGCGGGTTCATGTCGATCACCTTGTCCAGGGTGTCAAGTACGCCCGGCGGATTGGATACATTGTCCGGATCCAGCCCTTCCTTCACTTTTCGAGCAAAGTCCCCATAGTTCGGGCCGTAGAGCGGGCTGTCATGACCCAGGGGACTCATGATCTGATTGAAGAAATTGAGCCCACCGACGGCTGCAACAAGCTTTGGGGATGCAAAATGATAAAACTCCGTAATCTTCAACCCCTCTTCCGGACCTGCATCCTGGTCAGAGTGGAGGATGAATTCGAGGTAGCCGCTGTGCCCGAAGTCATTCATCTGGAACCATCCTCTGTCCCCATGATCTTCCATGAGGGGAGGCGTGTAGGTCTTCTTCATCTTCGCGAATTCCACACCGCTCTGCACACTGGCGTCCAGAGAATCGAGCTGTCCTGTCGTGGACATGAAGGTCCCGGTCAGATACCACATGGTCACCGCATCGCCGCTCTGCATCCACGACCCGTCCACCTGTCTCGTGCGGCGGAGGGTGCACCCGAGCTTTTCACCAATGGCCATGAGGACCTTTTCCTCATACTCGAGTTGCTTCTCGGATGCATAGCCGATGAGCATGACACGATTGATCATGAACTCAGCCACTTCCTTCCGCTTCTCCTCCGGATCCTGGGGCCACAGCTTCCAGAACTGCTCCTTGGACCCTGACCTGGCAATGTACCGCCAGGCAATGGGCACACGGGTCATGGCCGCAGCGATCTCCGCATGGGCGATCTCATACATGAACTCGACCATCACATCCATGTTCGGGCAAGAGAAGTTGTACCACTTCTGCCTGTCCGTAGGGAGCATGAAAAAGGTGTGACGATCCATCTGCATGGGTTTGAGTTTGGCCGTGTGGAAGGGCAGAAGCCGCACGCACATTCGGGTTACGATCCCGAGAGAGCCCAGCCATCCGATATGCCCTCTCAACAGGCCCCTCAGGTCGGGACCGATCCCTTCTCCCCAGAACCCGTCGCTCCCGGACGCGAAAGACCCTAACCGTACCAATTCTCCGCCGGGAAGGATCCATTCCACCCCCATGATCCTTCGGGGGGCAAGGCCGGCCCTGTAGGTGAGGGGTGAAAACCCGAAAAGCAGGTGGTTGGGAATCACGCCGACTTGAGATCCGCCGCCCGGAACAACCGTGTACAACCCGTGTTTGAGAGCCTCGGCCTGAAGCTGCGCGAAATTCACACCCGCACCGACCGTGGCGTTCATGTTCTTTGCGTCGATTTCCAGGCTGTCCATCCGCTTGAAATCTATGTGCAGGCATCCTTCGAATCTTGCACCCGCCTGTGGCGTCCAGAAGGTGATGGATGGGGTGTAGCCGATCTTGTAGCGGCTGGCAACCTTGACGATTTTCTGAACTTCCTCCGTCGTCGCGGGCAGGATGACAATGTCCGGGGTCGTGCCAAGGGTTTCTGTCTCGGGATTGATGAAGGCCCTGTCTTTGTTTCTATAAGCCTGCCGGATTTCCGGATCCTGGCTGATGTTCTCCGGCCCGACAATGGCTTCCAGTGTTCTGTAGATCTCTTGAGGGATCATCACAACCCACCCTTTCCGTATATGGATTCATTCAATACCTGCGTGATGTCAAAGCATTTGATCGGCCGGCTTCCTTGTTCCGCTGCCTTTGTGAATGTATCCTTGCAGTAAGGGCAACTGGAAACGAGCGCTTCGATACCCACATCCTCGGCCTCGTCCAACCGGTGATTCGCCACATTCTCCGTATATTCCGGATACGCCTCCGCCACACCGGCCCCGGCACCACAGCACAGGGTGCTCATCCCGTTTCGAATCATCTCCTTCAGCTCGATCCCCGGGATACTTGTCAGGATTTCACGGGGTTCCATGATGACCCCATTGATTCCCCTGCGCCACACCTTCGGCGGTATGGTGACCCCGTATTTCCCCCGTTCCCCGTGCCACGGCACCCAGTCATCACTGCACCGGGTCAGCTTGCAGGAATCATGATAAGCTACCCGCATGTTCACCGGATGCTCGAGCTTCAGAGAACCGTCCTGGATGCCTTTGTTTGCCACCTGGGTGATATGGAGAACCTTGTACTCCATCTCCCCTGTAGATCGATCCAGGAGTTTCGGGTAGTCAACTTTCCAGACCTTGTAGCATTCCGCGCAACTGGTCACGACGGTAGACGCACCCGTGGCCTTCAAAGCAGCGATGTTCTGCTGCGCTTGTTCCAGAGCTGCGTCCGCATCCCCACTCTCATAAAGCGGGTTTCCACAGCACCTTTCTTCGTCCAAGAGCGCGTAGCTCGCACCCAGGGCATCCAGAATCCCTGTGGAGGCTGTGGCGATTTCCTTGTTTCGAAAGGAGCTGTTACATCCCGCGAAGTAGACCATTTCGGGCTTGTCGGATACCTTTGCAGTTCCAGGCAGCCATCCACCTCTTTTGGTGTTATCCAGCCCATAGCGGTTACCGCTTTCCGCTATTCTGTCATTGATCGCCTTATGCTCCGGAATCGGCGCAGCGCCCTTCTCCACAGCACGTATCCGCAGGGTTTCAAGGGTCATGTCTGTGTCGAGATCAAGATTCCGCTTGCACGCAGCCAGGCAGGCCCCGCACAGATTACATTGATAGATGATTTCGATTGTTTTCGGCGTGAAATCCACCTCGCCCTTCATGATGCCAAGGGCTATCTTGTTCCTCCCCATACAGGAATAAGCATCAAACTTGCGGTGATAAAGGCTCGGGCACCTCATCGAATACTTACTTCCCGAACAGAATATGTGATCTACCCATATACACCCTCTGCAGCCAGGGCAACTCTCTGCATCCCGACGATATTCCTCTAGTCTCAAATTTGAGTTTTCAACCATCCCTCTTTCACCTCGTCAAAAGCACAGTGTGCCGGGGTTCATGATGTTGTTCGGATCGAGTATCTCTTTGGTCTTCTTCGCCAGCATGGTATAGCTGGCGGCCTTCTCATAAACGAGGTCTGCGGTTACCTTGCCATAAGGCCGTGTGAAGTGGGCCTCCAGCCTGAGCGCCTCTTTGATCGATTCTGTGTACACCTGCTTTACGGTCTCGATTTCTTCCGCGTTGTCCGGATCGTAGAAGAGATTGAATTCAACGTGGGCGCCCGCCCCAAACTCAATGGGCTGGATGTACATACCGATTTCCCGCTGATCGTATCCCTGCTCCGCAGCGATCTGCCTCACCGTATCGACAAAGACGGGTGCCTTTTCCATGGTCGTGATAAAGAACAGATCCTGACAAGCCCCCTTGAATCTCTCTTTCCAATAAGTCTCGCCTGCGGGCCACGGGTTCCTCAGCAGTCCCGGCAGCGATTTGGTGGAACCGTATCCCGGAATCACGTCCAGGATTTCCGTGAAGGGGAACACATGGTTGCGCACTTCGAACAAGGCTTCCTTCTCGTACGCAATCTTGTCCTCAGGGAAGTATTTCGCACCGCTCAAGATCATGAGGACAGACCAGGGCGGGAGTTTCTTCTCGAGCTTTACATAATCCGTCGCCATGTCCTTTGCCAGAAGACCGGCCAGATCCACGCTGTTTACCGCAAAACATTCATGCCCGATGCGCTTTCTCTGAATGGCGTAAATCGCTTCCACGACATCTTCACTGTGTTCAAAGGGGATGAAATAGGATTTGTTCACCACCGGGAGGCGTTCAGTCTTGATGTTGCCCCATAGTGCTGTTCCCATGGTTCCCTGTGCACCCTGCATCAACCTCATGGCATCAATCGGTCCGGGACCATACGGATAACACCCTTCCGCAAGGTTTCCCTCTTTGCCAAAGCCGATTGTAGCCGCCGATCCCGTCCTGAACAGCTCGCCCGTAGGCCATATCATCTGCATGGACAGAATGAGCTCTCCATACTCGAACATGGGGATCACCGAAGGATCCCTTTCAAGGCAGCTGACCAGTACAGAGCTGTCTGTATGAGGGACCAGTGGCAGGATCGTCCGCATTCCCTGTTTCTTCAGCTCTTCCGTCAACTCTCCCCAGGTGACACCCGGCTCGACCGTTACCTTCCTGTTGCGATTGTCGATCTTCGTGATCCCTTTCATCTTGCTCAAATCAAGAAGAATACCCCCCAGAATGGGTCCGCTCTCTCTGAAATGAACGCCTGAACTCGAGGGCTTAAGCGGTACCTTCTTCTCGTTTGCGAATTGGATCACCTTCTGCGATTCTTCCATGTTCCCGGCGGAAACGACAACGTTCGGCCATAGGGTTGGCCAAAGGGAGTGTCTTACGGTGTAAGGCTCAAGAGCGTCCGGATCGTCCAGAACCGCCTCTGGGCCCACTATCTTGATCAACTCTTCCTTCAGGTTCACGCCTTATCCTCCCTGTTCAACCTTCCGAATCACGACTGGGTTCTCTCGCGTAACGCCCTTCGATCGATCTTGCCCGTTGCTGTTCGCGGCAATCCTTCTACAAAATCGTAGACGCGAGGTCGCTGGTAGTCCGCAAGCTCGCTCTCCTTCATGAACCGGTCAAGGTCCTGATTCGACAGGGCAGGTCCTTGGGAGACCACGAATGCCTTCACCCGCTGTCCCCACTCTGCATCCGGGATCCCGACCACTGCGACTTCCGCCACGTCCGGGTGAGCGAGCAAGACATCCTCCACCCGGGCGGGCATGATGTTGATGCCACCCGAAATGATCATGTCGTCCACCCGGCCTTCCAGGTAGAGGTAGCCGTCTTCGTCGAGGTGACCCATGTCGCCGGAGTGCCACCACGTATTGGCTCCATCCGGCTCGAAGATCTTGCGGGAAACAGCGGGGTCGTTCCAAACCAGGCTCGCCACGGACGGGCCTCGAATGATCACTTCACCGGACTGCCCGATCGGATATTCATCGTGCCGCGTTCCGCCCGGTTCGATGATGCGAATGTCCGCGTTCAGCATCGGTTTTCCTACACTGGCCAGCTTGTCCCCGATCATGTCCTCTTCAAAGGCGACGGCCCCGGCGGAAGCGCCCAATTCGGTGGTGCCGTAGATCTGCATCAGGTGGGGGCTGATGCTCTTCTGGATCCGCTGCAGGGTGGTCGGGTCCATGACCTCGCCTGCGAAGGCAGCCAACTTGATCGAGCTGAGATCATACTCGCCGCTGTCGGCTCCCTGTGCGAAGAGCATCCGCCACATGGTCGGCACCAGAAACGCAACCGTGGCCTTTTCCTCTTGAACGGCTTCCAGGTACCCCTTGGGATCCCACTTGGACCGAAAAATGAGCTTGCCCCCCACGTTGAAGAACGGAAGGCTGGCGTTGTACCAGGCGACGAAGGACGTGGTGAAGATGTTCAGCAAGGAGTCGGAAGGCTTGAGCCCGTTGTAGTTGTAAACCCCGCCTCGCGCTCCGTTCGTGAGTGTACTGTTGGTGTGCACGATCCCCTTGGGAATCCCGGTCGTCCCTGACGAGAGCACAATGGCCGCGGGATCGGATTCGTACACCGGCATCGGTTCAAAATCCATGGTGTAGCCCTTCAGATCGCCCGGGATCTCGGCCACCGCCTTTGCCTCGGGGTGGCCTTCAGCCGGCACCGATGATCTCGCCCGGACAGAGCCTGTAACGACCGGACACAAGTCGACGAGTTCCGCGGCTTTTTCCTCCATGGCCGCGTCGTAGACCAACACCCTGGGCGAAAGCCGGTCGACCATCGGTGCGAGAGCTTTGGCAGTCTCACGCACGTGCAGAGCGGCCGGCAGTGCGCCCAACTCGAAGGCGGCGAAGAGGGCAATACAGTGAACCGTACTCGGGTACAACATCAGGGCTACCCGGTCACCCTTTCGCACACCGAGTTCGTGGTAAAGGGCAGCGCATCGCTGCACGCTGTCGAGCAGTTCCCTGTACGTGTAGCGTGTCGTTTCATCCACCGCTGCCTCATGGTTGGGAAACCAGCGGGCTGCCCGGTGAAACATCTCCCTTACGGTAATCTGATCACTTTCTCTCACTTCGGGGTTCCTTCATCGATTCTTGATACGGGTCGTTTCCGTCCCAATGCCTCGTGTGCGCCCACGAACTCCCTCGCAGCGCTGGATCCAAGCACGGACAGTTCACCCGCAAGGGCAACTCCGGCTCCGATTTCCGCAAACTTTCGGGCCCCTCCCGGTCCATCACAGCCCAGGATCCGAAGGCACTCCCTTTGTGTCGGCAGGCTTGAGCCCCCTCCGACCGTGCCGACCACCAGACAAGGAATTTGAATGGTCACGTGCAGGCCTCCGTCAGGCAACTCGAAGGGCAGCAGATATCCGTACGACGCCTCGGGCAGATACCCGATATCCTGGCCGCACGCAATGAACAGCGCGGCAAGACCGTTTGCGAACATACACTGGTGACCGTGCGTTCCTGTGGTGGACCAGTATTCCTGAACCGCCCTGTAGAGGCTCATCCAGTCAGCAGCGGTGGTGTGAAAAATCTCCTGCAAAAGGCTCTTCGTAAGCCGGACCTCTGCCGTCACATTCTTTCCAAAGCCCCTCATGGCTCGAGATGCCACGGCCTTCTTGCCCATGTCCACGAGATGACAGTCTTCCGGTTCTATGTCTGGGGCATTTTCGACAATCCATTTGCCGGCCTGATGGGCAGCAACAACGACCATATTTGCACCCATGGCGTCACCCGTACGCATCTCGAATTCTACGACCACCCCTTGGGCCACATGCTTTATTCTCATTCCTTGAAACTTGCCGTGCCGGGTCGTTGCTTCCATCACGCGCGCAATTTCCTCGGAGTGCTGTTCACACCACTCGGCAAATCGAATTCCATCTTCGAGGCTCAGAATTCTGAACAGGTAGGGGACCATGAAGAAGTCGGAGTGAATACGCGTGATACACCCCCCCGCTTCTGAAATCGCTTTCATGCCACGGCTGTAGGAGGCTACCAGTGTTCCTTCGCTTGTGGCCAGTGGGACGATGAAATCCCCTTTTGCAGATTCTCCGTTTATTCGAATGGGTCCGGCGAGTCCCAGGGGCACCTGAGCGACCCCAATGAAGTTCTCGATATTCCCGGTCGTGGAGGAAGGGTCAAAGGCGTAGTGAATCGTGTGGGATAGATCGACGCCTAAGTCCTTGATTGCAGATAATCGTTTCCCTATGATTTCTTTCGATACATTATCTTTTGCTCGCGGAATCCGCATTATGCCTTGAGCCCTGCAGCGTAACCTTCGTGAACAGCACTGAATACCCTTCGCGGCGCCCTGCAGTCCCCTGCGATGAAATCCTTCCCGATTCCCAATGCCTCGGCAAGCTCCCTGTTCCTTTGCACCGTGGCAATCACCACCGTGTCCACCTCAAATGCCTTTTCCTCCCCTTTGTGAATCAACACGATGCCGGTATCCGTGATGCTGTCCAGGGTTGCGTCTCTCATCGCGTTTATGCCAATCATCCTGAATCGAATCTTGTAGCCTATGATAATGGTCGGAGAGATCCCCCTGCCCCACTTCGGGAGATCGGTGGCAAGGATCACCTCTTTCCCCTGAGCGGCCAGCTTGTCGGCGGTGTAGACTGCGAAATGCCTCCCCCCCCAGACGGCCACCCGCTTCCCAACGGTGACCTTTTCGGCCAGCACGTCAAAGGCAGAGACCACATTCTTCCCCTTCACGCCCGGAACCAGAGGGATGTCGAGGATCGGGCCGGTGGCGACGATCACCTTGTCCGGTTTCTCCTTTTGAACCAGCTCGGCGGTCACCTCTTTCCCCAACTCGACCTTCACCCCTGTCTTTCGCACCTGGGTAATGAAGTACTTGGCTACGTCCGCCCACTCATCCCAGTTTGGGGTTGTGGCGAGCAGGTTCAACTGTCCTCCCAGCCTGTCGCTCTTCTCATACAAGGTTACGTCATGGCCTCGCAGTGCTGCGACCCTGGCCGCTTCCATCCCGGCCGGCCCCCCTCCTGCCACCATGATCTTCCTCTTCTCCGCTGCCGGCTTGATGAGTAAGCTCTCATCCCCTTCTTTCCCAAACCTTGGATTCATGGTGCAGGCCTGTGCCGCCTCCGCCGCTACGAAACAACCGTAGTTGCAGGCCACACACAGGGCGATGTCCTCGGGTCGACCTTCCACGAGCTTCTGGGGGATATAGGGATCCGCCATCAGCGGGCGCATCATTTCCCAGAAGTCGATGATTCCGTCAGCGATCGCCTTCTCGGCTATTTCAGCCCTGTTCATGCGGTAAGCCATCATGATCGGGACCTTGACCCCGGCCTTCTTCCAATTCTCCGCCAGGTAGAGCCAATGGCCCGGTTTGATATCAGAGGTTATGGCCGGCAAATCGGATTCATACATGCCTACGGCAGCGCTGAGCGCATCCACTCCGGCCTCCTGGCACATCAAGGCGATCCGGGTGTATTCCTCTTCCGGGCTGCCGCCATTCTTGAGATCCGTTGCATTCAGCCGGAGTAAAATGGGGTAGTCGGCACCCACGGCTTCTCTGATCGCTTCAATAATCTCGATGCAGACCCTGGCCCTTTTCTCCACGGATCCACCGTATTCATCCGTTCGATGATTGCTCCAGGCACAAAGGAAACTGTGGATGAAGTATCCATTGATCCCGCATATATCCACGCACTCGAAACCAGCCTCCTTGCCTCTCTTTGCAGCATCCCCGTGCAGCTTCACGATCTCCTTTATCTCTTCCCTGCCGATTTCCCTGCAGGGTTCAAAGCGGGGGATCATCGGTTCCATGGCGGTGGGACCTACGGGCAACTCATCGAGACCGGCGTATTTCGGATGGGCCAGCCTTCCCACGTGCATGACCTGAGACATGGCCACCGCCCCATGATCCTTGATCGCCTTCGCCAACTTTCTCAACCCGGGGATGTTCTCGTCACGATCCATGGCCATCTGGCGTGGATATCCCTTGCCTAAGGGCTGCACATAGCCTCCCTGTGCGGTTACGATACCGGCACCCCCCTTGGCCTTCTCCACCAGGTAGTTGATTTCCCGCTCGGTGACCTCCCCGGTTTCCGGGTCGCACATATTGGTGATCTGAGGGGCGAACCGGATCCGGTTCTTCGTGGATATATTCCCTATCCTGCCCGGCTGCAGTAGATGTTCGAACACGAATCTCTCCCTCCCCTGGAACGAATCACTTGCCCACGTACTTCAGTGCACTCTCTCCGGCAATACGCCCTGAGTTCACCGCAAAAGCGAGTGTAAGGCCAAGGGTGTGTGATGCGTCATACGTATCCCCGTACATTCCGCCAGCCACATTCCCGGCCGCATACAGGCCAGGGATAACATCCAACCCCGTCTCGCTGTCTTCTCTTATCACCTCTGTCTTGTGGTTGATCTTTATTCCTCCCAGGGTTCCCACATGTGTCGGGTGCCCCTTGATGGAATAAAAGGGGGGTGTTCGCACGGCCTTCATATAATCGGGGCTCTTGGCAAAGAGATCATCATGCCCCTTGTCACAGGACGTGTTGTATTCATCCACATTCTCTTTCAGGGTCTCATAGTCCATACCGGCCTTCTCTGCCATCTCTTCGAGTGAATCGCAGACCCACGCCTCGTCCTTGTCGATACTCGCCTGCATCGCCTCGACAACGCTCGGTATCTTTGTTCCTTTCGGAGCAAACACTCCGAGCCCCACGTCCGTACCCTGTTCCTCCATATATCTTCTGTAGTCGTCATCAAACAAGTTGAACAGTACCTGGCCGGGCTGTTTGGACATGGCATTCCCAATGTGCGCAAAGGAGAATTCAGATTCATTGAAGAACCGCTCTCCATTCGCGTTCACCCAGAAGGTGGGCTGTTTCAGAATCGCCGTGATGTGCTTGTCGAATTGGCTCTTTGTTGGTGCCTCTTTCAACACCTCCTTCTTCTTCATCACGCCGGCGAGTCCGCGCTGGATTACGCTTGTTCCTTCTTTGGCGGCTCCGGCCTCCCACGCCATGAGGACACCATCCCCTTCCTTGCCCACCTGTCCAAAGGCCATTTCTATCGTGTGTTTCCCTGCCTGTGTGTACTT
>RCNG010001143.1_pt1 | contig 12987 bp, 13 predicted proteins | sample 2041371 | NCBI WGS metagenome assembly RCNG01 (sample SAMN09708227, study PRJNA481090) | Marine sediment metagenome, whole genome shotgun sequencing project. | biome: marine sediment; feature: ocean; material: sediment; isolation source: Sewage treatment plant 1 marine sediment (STP1) ... | reverse complement strand
CATCAATTGACGTGATACCGGAAGTGGAAGCTAATCTGGCGAAGCTTAACCGTGGTTATGAAGTAACAAGAGAAAGGTACCTTAACCTGGTCGAGCGCAGCGAATCAGCACAGCTGGCGCAAAATGCCGGCCAAAGTTCCAGCGATATCACTTTTCGCGTCATTGAACCGCCGATAGTGCCATTTAAACCCTCAGGCCCGAATCGCGTTCTATTTTTAGCCAGTGTATTGTTGGCAGCTTTGGGTGCCGGGCTTGCATGGAGCTTCCTGCGATATATGTTACAGCCGACTTTTATCAGTTTAACCCAGCTGGGTACTGCAACCGGTCTGCCTGACAAGGCTCTGGAACAGATCGCCAGTGTAGCAAGCCCGGTAAATTATCTTGAAAATGATACCATTATCGGAACCAGTGATCACGGTGATGCCCTGTATATCATCACGCAGGGACGGGTCAGCATACTCATTGAAAAATCTGGCAATCTGGAAGCTGCCGCAGAATTAGGTGCCGGCGACTTTTTCGGTGAGATGGCATTGCTGGATGACCATGTGCGAAAAGCGGATGTCCATGCCATAACAGCATGTACTTTACTGCGCATTCGTTCCCAGGATATTATCAAACTCGGCGAGGAATTTCATGAAATAACTGAACAGCTGACCCGGGTAAAAGAACAACGCTTACTCTAAATAACTGTTCCGAAATAGTTATTTAGATAGCGTCCAAGCATTTATTATATTCCTTAAAAGGGTGGATTTATTGCTATAATAATGTAATTCAGGTATATAATATGTAGTTTTTTATAAACATCGGTTACACAGAATATCCCGCATGAATGACCCCCAAAAGCACATAAAAGTTGCTATTTCGCGCACTGCCTTTGCTCACAATATCCGCTGGATGCGTGAGAAAATGGCTCCGGCAAAGCTCTGCGTAGTGATGAAATCTGACGCTTACGGACATGGCTTGAGTGCACTGCTGGACACGGCTGTAGAAGCCGGTGCGGATCATCTGGGCATCTGTACCAATGTTGAAGCCTTTGAGATACGGCGAAAATACCCCGAGCACCCAATGATGCGATTGCGCGCAGCGCTTCCCGACGAGCTTGTAGAATCGGTGGAGACGTTCAACATAGAGGAAATGGTGGGCTCTATGGAAGCTGCCGAGTTCCTGGATCGCCTCGGCCGCAGGCGGGGGCGGTCCGTGCCGGTACATCTCAAGATTGATACGGGCATGGGCCGGACCGGCTTTCTTCCTGAAGAACTGGATGCTGCCCGGAGAGTTTGCACTATGGAAGGACTGCGAATTCGCAGCATCATGACCCACCTGCCATGTGCTGATGCTGCCGATCTTGCAACTACTCACCAGCAGCTTGAGCAGTTCCAGATAATCGTGACGCAGCTTGCGGACGACCTGGCGGATGATGTTCTGGTGCACAGTCACAACAGCGCAGCCAGCATCAGGCTTCCGGAGCTGCGTAGGGACATGGTGCGTGTCGGGGCTGCCTGCTATGGTGTGCGCACATCCACTGAGTTTGCCAATCCTGCTTCTCTGCGTCCAGTCATGAGTATTGCTACACGTATTATGGAAGTACGTAATGTCCCCGCAGGACGACCCATTGGTTATGGCAGCCTGTTTCAAACCGGGCGGCCCAGCCGGATTGCCACTCTTCCGGTAGGTTTCGGCGAGGGTTACCCGCGGGCTCTGTTTAATACGGGCATTGTTTTGATCAATGGTCAACGTTGTCCCGTGGTCGGGCGTGTTTCCCTGAACGTGACCACCGTTGATATCACCGATCTGCAGAGTGACGTAGGTACGGGTGACGAAGTGGTTCTGATAGGCAGTCAGGGCAATGAGTCGATAACTTTCGAAGAAATGGCTGACCTGTTCGCCAGTGTTCACACTGAGATCAACCTTATGGCCGGTCGCTTTAATCAACGCCTGTATGTCGACTGAATGCGGCCTGATATATCACTTTAAAGCGGGGTTTGATGTACAGGAAAGTTTTATAAAAGTGATTGAAATCTCATCAATTAAACGTATTTATAAATTAAGGTATTAGTAACACTAAAATGATAAGAATTGGTCATGGCTACGATGCCCATCGTTTTGCTGAACAAGAGCAAACATCTACAATTGTTATTGGCGGTGCAAAAATAACCCATAGCCGTGCCTTGCTGGCTCACTCTGACGGTGATGTACTGGTTCATGCTTTGTGTGATGCATTACTGGGTGCCCTGGCATTGGGGGATATTGGCAAACATTTTCCGGACACTTCGATGGAATTTGAAAATATCGATAGCCGGATATTACTGCGCAAGGTGATGCAGAAAGTATTCAGGGCTAATTATAAAATTTCTAATGTTGACATGACCATTATTGCCCAGACACCTAAAATGTCGCCGCATATAGAAACCATGCGCAGCTGTCTGGCGGATGATCTCAGGATTGATTTAACTCAAATTAATGTAAAGGCGACTACAACCGAAAAAATGGGTTTTACCGGTCGTAACGAAGGCATAGCTGCTCATGCGGTTGTGTTGCTTGAGCAACAATTACAAACCAGTAACTGAGTGCAATTCATTGAATGATATAACCCCTCAAAGTTCCAGTCTTTATCCTGTTATTAGTGTTGAAGAATTAGCCTATGCTTATGGCAAGCCTGAAGCTACTGCGAAGTTCAAAGTAAATTCATCAGACTTTATCGTCCGGGAGACACTCAGTTTCCAGCCGGAAGGTGAGGGCACTCATGCCTATTTATATATTGAAAAAACTGACACCAATACGGAATGGCTGGCCAGACAACTGGCCCGTTTTGCAGGTATCGAAGCCAAAGATATTGGCTATGCCGGGCTAAAGGACAGAAAGGCAGTCACTTCACAATGGTTCAGTGTTAATCTGGAGGGTATTGTTGAGCCGAACTGGGATGATTTTCAATTAGCCGGAGTAGCTATTTTACAAAAGACCCGACACCGTAAAAAATTAAAACGCGGTGCAATCAAATACAATCAATTTGAAATTGTGTTAAGAGACATTGACAACAAATACCTGGCAGAGATTAATGAGAGATTAATACAGGTCAAATTATCGGGAGTTCCCAACTATTTTGCTCAACAGCGGTTCGGGCATAACTATAATAATCTGACTCGTGCTGCAGACTGGTTTAATGGTGGTAAAAAAATAAAAAAACGTGCTGAAAAAAGCCTGATATTGTCAGCAGCTCGTTCCATGGTGTTCAATCAAATGCTCTCACAGCGGATACAACGCGCAGGCTGGAATGAATTACTGGAAGGTGAGATCATGATGCTGAAGGGCACACATTCAATCTTTTCACCCACTGGTATTGATGAAGAATTACGCCAACGTTTTTATCAGGGCGATATTCATCCGACAAGTGCCTTATGGGGCAGGGGACGCCTGGCTTCTGATAAACACTTGCTGGCATTGGAACAGGAGGTTGCTGGAACCCTGTCTGGCTGGTGTCAGGGACTTGAAAATCAAGGTTTAAAACAGGAGCGTCGTGCGGCCAGATTAATTCCTGACAAGGTATCGATAAGGGCAGAGGATGCTTCATCAGGCTGTGCCAGCATCTGCTTTTACCTGCCAGCTGGCAGCTATGCCACTTCGGTATTACGAGAAATTGTGCAATTTTAGGCTATAATCTATAACTATGAGCAAACTCAATATCATGGCTTTGCGCCATTCTGCTTTCTACTCGCCGTTTCTGATGACCATGGCGGGAGGTTTTCTGACAGAGGAAGGCCTGGATTTTGAATACAAAGTAGAAAGTCCAGAGTGTACAGTGGCGGAAAGCTTTGCCAATGGCAGCTGTCATCTGGCCCAATCGGCAGTTGCTGCCAGCTTTGCGTCACTGGAGCGTGGAGAAACTCAGAATCTTGTTCATTTTGCCCAGATCAATTCCCGAGATGGTTTTTTTATTGCGTCCCGAATTCCTGATCCGGCATTCAGCTGGCAGAAACTGGTGGGTAAACGTGTTTTGGTGGATCATTTTTTTCAGCCACTGGCCATGTTTCAATACGCTTTACATCAGCAGGGCATCGAGCTGGATGACATTCAGGCGGTCAATGCCGGGGACGTGGTAGCAATTGAGCAGGCTTTTCGGGACGGTCAGGCTGACTATGTACATATGCAGGGACCTGCACCGCAGCAGATGGAGCACGATGGTATGGCTTCTGTGGTCGCTATGGTCGGTGATGTAGTCGGGCCTGTCGCTTTTAGCAGTCTGTGCGCGACTCGTGACTGGCTGAAAACTGATCAAGCAGGCGCGTTTTGTAGAGCCTATCAAAAGTCGCTTAATTATGTCATAGAGGCTCCAGCAAAGGAAATTGCCAGCAGGCATCAGGAAGCCGGGTTTTTCCCGGAAATTGATCGGCAGGTTTTAACTAATACCATTGATGCTTATCTCAAACTTGGCTGCTGGCAATCTGATATGAAAATCCCTGAAGAGGCCTACGAAAATCTATTGGATGTTTTTTTATTCAGCGGGGCGATTACACAACGCCATCCCTATGAGCAGGTAATTTCACCACCCGCTTAATTATTTTTTTATCACTACTTTTTATGAGTTAAATTTCAGGTTACATAACAATGAAAAAAATTATTTTTTACCTTATATTTTTATCACCGTTGTTAATGGTCTTTTCAATGGCAAATGCACTGTCATCAACACCATCAGCGGGAGGTCGGCACAGTGATAAAAAGCCGGTCAATCTGGCCTCTGTGAGTGCCTCTGTCATTGATTTGAAGACGGGTTCAAAACTGCTTGAAAAAAATGCGCATATCGTAATGCCCATTGCCTCTATTACCAAACTCATGACAGCTATGGTGGTAGTGGATGCAAAGCTGTCACTAAAAGAAAAAATTCGTTTTACCAGGGAAGATAAAAAACGCACGGATCATTACTATTCCCGTATTCGTGTGGGTTCAGAGCTAAGCCGGGCAGATGTGCTGAGGATCGCTCTGATGTCCTCAGAAAACCTGGCGGCTTCCGCATTAGGCAGTAATTACCCCGGTGGTGTCGCAGCCTTTGTTAGAGCAATGAATGCGAAGGCCCGAAAACTGGGAATGACACAGACTCACTTTGTTGATTCAAGTGGTTTATCGGAGAAAAATGTCTCAACGGCGGCTGATTTGGCCAAAATGGTTGCTGCAGCCGCCAAATATCCACTGCTCAGAAAGTACAGCACGACTCAGGTTTATACGGCCCGCTTTACAAAGCCGGGTTACCTGCTCGGTTATACCAATACCAATGTTTTAGTTCGTGGCGGTCGCTGGGATATTAAACTGAGCAAAACCGGATATCTGGATGAGGCGGGTCGCTGTCTGGTGATGTTAACCAGGATCGATAATAAGGATGTGCTTATGGTAATGCTGGATTCCTTTGGCAAACGCAGTCCAGTGGGTGATGCCAACAGGATTAAAAAATGGCTGCAAACCGGGAAGCAGGGCAAAGTTGCCAAAGCCGCCTTGAACTATGAGCGTATGAAACTAGCCTACTATTCCTCTCTGGAGTAAGTCTCAGTGTAGAGATTATTTTTTAGTGGGTATTTTTCTGATCTCTTATATCATCTTCAGGACGACCATATTTACGTCCTGTATAGGTCAGTAGCAAGATCGACAAACTGAGAATAACAATGGATGCAGTAATACTGAGCAACAGATAGAGATGAAAATCAGTGGAAACTTTTTGCACATCTATGACCAGATGCCGTGATAATGCGGTGATGGCAATATAGATTAAAAACTGCACCGGTAAACGATGTGTTTTAAAATAAATACCCACCATGGCACCCAGTTCAAGGTAAATAAACAATAATAAAATGTCTTTTAGCTTGGCGTGTCCGGCTGCCATAATGTGCATATATTCATAGAATGCTGACCAGACAATCGTACCACCTATAACGAATAAAGCCAGGTAGTGGAATAAATCCACCATGGTATCACCAACAATTTGAATTTTGTCTGTTACTTTTTTCATTTTAAGCGTTTATCCTGAGTAACTTTTATTTTATGTTTTTAGGCTATTGTCGAGTAGCTATTATTTTTTTGGTCGAAACGGTTTTATTACATTGTCGTTGCATTCAAGAAAAGGGCCCTCAATGAGATCAATGCAATAGGGTATAGCCGGGAAAACAGCATCGAGACATTCACGGATGGATTTGGGTTTTCCGGGTAGATTGACAATCAGGGATTTTCCACGAATACCTGCTGTTTGTCGCGAGAGAATTGCTGTCGGGACATATTGCAGACTGACCTGGCGCATCAGCTCACCAAAGCCGGGCATCATTTTATTACACACATTTTCAGTGGCCTCAGGAGTCACGTCCCGCATGGCAGGTCCGGTGCCCCCGGTGGTCACGATCAGGCAGCATTGCTCATGATCTGCGAGTTCTATCAGGGTCTGTTCAATATTTTCCTGATCATCTGCAATCACACGATAAACAGATTCCCATTCTGAGGTCAGGTAATCGTTCATAGTATCAATAATTGCCTGACCGGATAAATCCTCATATACACCCGCACTGGCACGATCTGAGGCTGTAACAATTCCAATTTTAGCTTTCATATTGTTTTATATAGGCGTTTCGTGAGCAGAACAGGACAATGTTAACGTAAACCAGAGAGAATAAGATAACAATCATATAAAGCCGGAATCAGGGTTAATAGTCTGTCTTAACCCTGATTCTGGCTTGCAAGCCTTTTTCTGTTTTGGTGATATTAAAAGTCACACTTTGACCTTCTTTTAAGGAACGGCGGCCAGTGCCATTAATTGTTCTAAAATGAACAAAAACATCAGGTCCGCTTTCCTGTTCTAAAAACCCAAAACCTTTTTCATCATTAAACCATTTAACCACTCCAGAAACCAGTTGATCAGACATCATAACCTCATATTAAAACTGTACCATTATCTATGGTAACTATAAAAAGGTAACTAAAAAAAACATACTAATCAAATTTTTTCATGCCAATAGTTGTAATAAAGTTAAAAAAACAAATTTATGCAGTAAAAATAGCGGCTTACAACTTTCTGGTACGTTAGTATTTTCAAGGTATATTAAAATATAATAAAAAAATGAAATATGACGGACTTCAAAAAAACGACAAAATATTCGGTTTTTAATAAAACCTTAAGGTTTGAAAAAGGTAATGGTGTTACAGTTATCCCAAAAATGCATAAGGGTAATCCTATAGTAGATTACTAACAACCATTAGGTTTTGTGGTTTTTTTTACATTTTGTGGTATTTAAAGAGGGAATAACTATTATGATTTTTAAAACAAGAGGGCTTACTGTTCCGGCAGGGCTTTGTGCTTTAATGCTTTGCGGATTGCCGTTGTCTTACGCGGGCGATAGTAATTTTTATATCGAAGAAGCTAAATGGGATGACGAAAAAGGACGCGTAAAGATCAAGGGAAAAGGCCGGGATGGAAAGCGGGTTACCGTTTATACTGCTGGCTCCGTTAACGTCATTGGCAGCGATAAAATAGATGATGGCAAATGGAAAGTTCGCCAATATAAACCAGCTTCCGTGCCGTGTCGGGTCGCAGCAAAACAGTCTGATGGCCAGACAGATGAAAAGCGTGTCAAAAATGCTCCGCGAAATTGTGATAATGGTACTGTAATTGAACCGCCGCCACCGGTTGAACCACCGCCACCACCGGTTGAACCACCGCCACCACCGGTTGAACCACCGCCACCGGTTGAACTACCGCCCTTGACTGGTGACTTCACTATTCTGGCTGCCAATGATTTAGGGATGCACTGTGCCGATCAGGACTTTCGAATCTTTAGTATCCTGCCTCCGTATAATGTCGTTAATGCCCAGGTATTGCGCAAAGGCGGCGAGCCGGAAATGATGTCACCTGCAGACGGTGTGCATATTACTTATAAAGCTGTAGATTCCAACTACTTTATTGATCTGACTGATCCGAACCGGATGCCGGATGCAACGGATTCTTTTTCCAGTAGCGGATTTAACCTGCCTGGAGTCTTTAAAAACAATTTCTGGGGAGTAACAGCTCCTTCCGATACCGATATTGATACCATCGGTTTTGTTGCTTATGAAGCGCTTTATCCGCCTGGAATCCTGGCTATGTTTAACTACTCCACGCCGGATTTAGGCTTGCCTGCACCTGATGTCGAAAAGCTGTATTTGTTAGGCCTGGGTTTACATGCAGAACAGTCAGCTATGCCGGGACTTGCAAATGTTCCACAACCTTTTCATGGCTATGTTGAAAATCTTCCATTTTTTGTTGATCCGAAATTTGCCGGATTTCCAACACTTGGATATACCGTCAATAACTTCAAACGCTATACAGCAGAAGGTGTGCCTATTTCTGCCATTGATGATAACGGTCGTTCCAATCCCTATCCATTAATGCGTATTGAGGCAAAGGACACTAATAACAACGTATTAGCTTCTGTTGATGCGGTCTTACCCGTTGCTTCAGAAGCTGATTGTCAGATTTGCCATGCCAGTCAAGAGGTTTGTGATGTCGATAGCAGCGTCTCTTTGACTTGTGATGATATTGCCAATGCTAAATATACAGGTGCAATTTTCATTGAAACAACAGCAGAGGCTGAGAATGTTATTGGTAATACCCTGCAACAAAAAGTCATTAACAGTGCCAAGCTTAATATCGTTCGCCTGCATGATTTTAAACACGGCACTAAACTGGCCGGCACGGAAGCGGATGGAACTAACATAGACGGTACAACGCCCAATGTGGTTTGTGCTAATTGTCATTATTCTCCAGCACTGGATCTGGCTCATCTTGGACCAAATGATGATGGTATAAAAGAACAGACGCAACATATCAGTATGTCTCGTGCTATGCATAGTGTACATGGTACATTACCGCAAAAAGATCCGCTCTATGCGGATTTATTTCCAATTATGCCGCCTCCCGGACTGGATCGTGACCCTCTGCTGGCTGAAGAGTTGTTGATGGAAACCTGCTACAATTGTCATCCGGGTAAAAGCGCCAAATGTTTACGTGGTGCAATGGGTGGTTCTGGCACTGTTTGCCAGGATTGTCATGGTCAGATGACCCAGGTCGGTGATGACTTCACTGAAGAGTTTCCTACTAAAGGATTTCCAGCGGGAGCCAATCCAGACAAACGTGTTTCCTGGGCATCAGAACCCGCCTGTGATAGCTGCCACGTGGGTGATGCAATGCAAATCGATCAATTGAAACAAAGTGGTGATTTGCATGATACTATTGTGAATACTATGGACAGTGATGGTAATCCTGATGGCCTGCGTCTATTGCTGGCTTATAACCTGTCAAACCATAAGGCAGAGGGGGGGCCTGATAATCTTCCACTGTTGAAGTTCCCGGACTCACGTTTTGCGACCACAGAAGCTTTATATCGTCTAAGTGGTGCTGATAATTCTAATGGTAACGGTCTGGAAAAAGGTCATGGAGGACTGAGTTGTGGAGGTTGTCATGGTAGCACCCATGCAATCTGGCCCAATAGCAATCCGAACGCCAATGATAATAAAGCGGCCAATGATTTACAGGGGCATGCAGGGACTATTATTGAATGTTCAACCTGTCACGAGGGTGATTTGGGCAATACCCTGGAAGGACCTCATGGTATGCATCCTGTTGGTGATACCAGGTTTTCAGATGGTGGTCATGAAGACCTGGCTGAACAGAATAACGGTGATTCCTGTCGTGCCTGTCATGGTCTCAATGGCGAAGGTTCGGTGTTATCTCGAGCGGCCACGGAGCGGTCACTGTCAAACGAAGGTGAAACCATTTCTTTAGCCAAAGGAGAGGTTGTTACCTGTTCACTTTGTCATGATAACGAACTCTAGCAGTTGCTTGCCAGGGAGGGCAAAACAGAGCTTTTTGTTGTGAATTGATATAGATGTAAACGAATGCTCCAATGCTGATTTTGTATAAAATTAGCATTGGGGCATTTTTTTTACCGGCCATTTGGAAAAATAAGTGGCAAAAAAAACAGCAGGAATAAGAAAACTGTCTTAATTTTGTTATAATGTGTGCAATTTTAAGTCATTCATAAATTTGATGAGAAGCAATCTGTTAATTAATTATCCTGTGATCTGTTACCTGAAACGGTATGTAGCCTTTCTTATTTTATTGCTTGCCAGCTCTGCAACATCTGCAAGTGTCTATAATTTACCGGAAGATCCCCATGAAAGCCTGATTGGTCCGCCACCTGATAAACCAGTTTTTGCTGTTGCCAATGAGGAAGATACTCTTCTGGATGTGGCACGTCGTTATAATATTGGTCAAAATGAAATTGTGCTGGTCAATCCCAAGGTCGATCGCTGGCTGCCGGGAACTGAAGCTCCAATTTTAATTCCTGACAGCCGTATATTACCTGACACACCAAGAAAAGGGCTTACACTCAATTTGCCTGAATATCGCTTGTATTATTTTTCACCGGGTCAAAAAACAGTGACAACCCATCCGATCAGTGTTGGCCGTCAGGACTGGAACACGCCGCTTGGACAGACCAAAGTTGTGCACAAACGAGAAAATCCTACCTGGACTCCACCTGAGTCAATTAAAAAAGAACATGCTGAAAAAGGCGAGACATTACCTAATGTGGTGCCTGCCGGTCCTGATAACCCACTGGGTTTTTTTGCTTTACGTCTGGGGATCCCCGGTTATTTAATCCATGGTACCAATAAACCTTATGGCGTGGGGATGCGAGTGAGTCATGGTTGTATCCGGATGTATCCGGAAGATATTGAAAAATTGTTTCCCGAGGTGAAAGTGGGTATGCCGGTTAATATTGTCAATCAACCGGTCAAGGTAGGTTGGCGGGATAAAATAATTTATATTGAAGTCTATCCCGAACTGGAAGGTGAAGAACTGCCTTATGAAGTTCTACATGAAACCACCATGGAATTGATCAAACAGGCATTTTTTAAACATAATTATCAGCAAAAACTGGTGGTGGATGGTCAGGCATTAAGAAGTGCCCTGGAACAAAAAAATGGTCTGACTGTAGCCATTACCCTACCGGTTAATGAAAAAAAGGATCCGGTGGATGATTTATTTTAGTTGCTGTGGTTATAACTTCCATGGCTCGTTGCTAATAACCTGCGGGCAAGCCGTTGCAATACAAAATACAGTGGCTGAATGAAACGTATGCTGGTGGGGGGCTTTTTACAGGGTTTATTATGAAAAAATCAATTTTATTTTGCAGTATATTTTTTACATCATTACAGGTTAATGCTAATGATGTGGTTTCAACAAAATCAATTGGCATGGAACTGGCGCGTGACATTGCGAGTGAAACGGTTCTCGTCTGTCGTAAACAGGGTTATCAGATCAGTGCTGTTGTTGTGGATCGACATGGCCTGGTTCGTGCTGCTATTCGCGACGATTTAGCTTCCAGATTTACTTTGCAAATTGCTGAAGAAAAAGCCAATGCAGTGATTATGTCAGGTATGAATTCCGGAGCGTTTGTTAAAGCACGTCAGGATATTCAACAGGAATTAAACCATATTAGCGGTTTAATCATGATGGAAGGTGGAGTCGCAATTAATGCAGCGGGCTATCGACTGGGTGCTGTAGGTGTAAGTGGTGCTCCCGGTGGTGATAAAGACGAAGCCTGTGCGCTAAAAGCACTGGAAAAATTCACTGAAAAATTGGAGTTTATGGAATAGAAATTTTTGCAGGGCTTGAGAGAATAGAATCTTCAGGCCAATTAGTATCCATCCAGTGATTGCTGTGTTATTACCTCACCTTACTTAAGAAGGGGAGGTAATAACACGGAATAAAGGACAGACACTAATCGGATGTCGATGTGTAAAACCTGCCGCTGTTTTACTTCATCATTGACTTTTTAAACATGCGATCCAGCCTGCTATTGGTGTCATCTGCAGTTTGTTCCGCACGATTTGCTGTTGCTTCGGCTGCTTTGGAACGCTCATTGGCTTCTGCTGCTTCTGCAGAGACGGCTTGCATCTGCGCTTTTAGCTCATCAACATCTGTTTGTAACTGTGAAGTATTGGCGCAACCTGTGGCTAAAGCGGCAACGAATACTACTGCAACTACCTGAATAATTTTCTTCATTTTGTATTACTCCTTAATAATTTAAGATAAACATCTGCCCTGAAGGGTACTTCAAGACATATTTAAACATAATTCAAACGAATTAGTTAAAACTGCTTCTCGTTATTTAGAATTCCTGACCAATTTAAACTACTTAGCTTTCATTTAGTAAATAAATACCCGCTAAACGACTATTTATTTAACGACTACTATAGTATCTTTTTTTATCCAAATATCCAACTTATTAATTTGTTCGTTAGTTAACGCAATGCAACCATGGGTCCAGTTCATAGTTGTATGGATTTTTTTATCTCCCTTGCCAAGACCATGAATGCCTATCATTCCACCAAGATGAGTATTCTGGGGTGGTACATGATTGTTTTCATGGGCATTTATGACGCTATCATAGGTTTTTTTATTTATCAGACCTTTTTTCAGGGCTTGATGGGCGTTTTCACTGGAGGGGTAGTTAAAACCATAAAACCGGTGGTAACGGCTTTTGCGATTGATCCAGCTGATTTTATATTTGCCCAGCGGCGTGGTATCGTCTCCGCGTTTACGCTTAAATCCAGCACCATTTCGACCTACGGAAATATTAGCAAAGCTTACCAGAGTGAGATCACCTAATTTGACATCTAATTGCAGCTTTTTACTATCAATGAGCAGCCAGATATCCTCAAAGGCAAAGACGGTAAGAGAAAAGCATAATAAAAAAACAGTAATAAAAAGCTTGGTTAATCGCATAGTATATCTTTAGTAATAGAAGTTGTGTTGTTAATCGTTAAACTGCATGTGTTTGTTTAGAAAATAAAGTAAAAACAGCACAGGTATGCCCATTAAGCTAGCCACCAGGAAAAAGTTTGAGTAGCCAATGCTTTCAACGATACTGCCTGAGTACGCGTAAGTTTTGACCAGAAGCCATTCCGGAAAATGCT
>RCNG010001142.1_pt1 | contig 12990 bp, 9 predicted proteins | sample 2041371 | NCBI WGS metagenome assembly RCNG01 (sample SAMN09708227, study PRJNA481090) | Marine sediment metagenome, whole genome shotgun sequencing project. | biome: marine sediment; feature: ocean; material: sediment; isolation source: Sewage treatment plant 1 marine sediment (STP1) ... | reverse complement strand
GGACACACCAGATAGGGATCCGGCGCACCGGCGTTGGCCAGCTCTACCAGCCGCTCGGACGGGCGATACCGCGCCAGGGCCAGGGCAACAAATTCGTGTCGACCCAGCTCGAGTGCGAGTCGGCGGTTCAGCTGAACCAGCGACTCGGCGACCCCGCCGTCGGCGGTGACGAACGGCAGCATCGCCTTTACCGACGCCATGATGAGGCTGGCCGCGAAACCCTTGCCGGCCACATCGGCCACAACGACGTCGACGCTGCCGTCGGGGTGCCGGAGGACATCGTAGAAGTCGCCGGCCACCACCCGGGCCGGCAGGCAGCGGGCGGCCACCTCCCAGACGGGACCGGCCACTTCGGAAGGTGGCAGGAGTCGGCGTTGCACGTCGCGGGCCATCTCCAGCTCGCGCCGCCCGAGCTCCTGGGCCACCAACTTCTCGAGCTGCAGGCGCTCCACCAGGTCGCGCCGATGCTCGGGGCGGAGCTCCGCCACCCTGACCTCGTCCGCGGGTGTACCGGTGAGCAGGCCATCGGCAAGGAGGAGCTCGTAGGCGGCCTCGACCGTGGACGGCGCCACCCGGTACTGCCGAGCCAGGTGGCGGTGGCCGGGCAGGAGCTCGCCCGCCGACAGCTCGCCGCGCACGATGCGATCGCGAAGCTGGCGGGCCAACTGCTCGCGCAGAGGCTCCGGGTCTCCGGGGGCCAGGTGAAGAAGCAGTGGAAGTGCATTACTGTTCATATACGGTATATACAATATATTCCGCAACGTATTCTGTCAAGACTGCGCCGCACGGCGTGTCACGGCGACGTCTGAAGGACGAAGCAGGAAGAGCGAAGTGCATCTCAGGCCCAATCTGGATTCTCGACGGTGATGCCGGTAGCACACTGCGCAGGCCCGCGCCGGTAAGCACACACCACTCCATGCAGCTCCGTGATACGTTGACCATATGCGATAGGAACTACCCACTCTTCAGTCGAGACCGGGTACCAGATGAGGAGGTGCGAGATGTTCGAGAGGATCCTGTTGGGCGTGGGGCAGCGAATGGTGCCGGTGCCCGAGTGGTTGTTTCGGCCGATGGTCCGACGCGATGCGAGGAGGCTGGCCAGGAGGCCGGCGCTAAAGCCCGACGAACGTCGGGTTCAGCACTTCGCAGTGAGGGAGATTCCGCGGCGACGCGAGGCGATCGCCCCCGAGGTCTTCGCTACCGAGCTCGGTTTGCCGCTCGACGAGGTGAACCGGATTCTTGACGTGCTCGAACGGCGCATGACCTACCTTTGCCGGAGCGGCGAGGACGTGGTGTGGGCCTACCCAGTGACCGCCGAGGAGACGCCCCATCAGGTGCGGATAGATGGAGGGGCAGCATTCTCGGCCGCTTGAGCGGCCGACGCCGTGGCGACGCCCTTCGTGCAAGGGCAACTGCTGGACAAGGACCTGAGCTGTACCGTCGAAACCGAGTGCGCCGTCAGTGGGCGTTCCTTCGTCATCGAGCTTGAAAGTGATCTGAGCTACCGCGTCCGTCCGCCGGCCGAGCGGCCGGTGTTCTTCATTCCAAATATCGACCTACCCAACCTGGACGCGCCGTGCATCGTCGATGACTTCTGAATGAAGAGTGTCTTCTTCTGGTCAGAAGAAGAGGCCCGCGTGCACCGTGCGAAGAACCCGGAGCCACGGGGCATTTACCTCAATCTGCGGCAGGGTGCCATCGTCACTCAACAGATCCAGAGTGTCCTCTTCGGGTTCGCGCACTAGCATAGGTCGAGATCTTTCTGGGATGCCTCGGTTCGCATTGATGGATTGTGGCGATCCTGGAGTGCGATGTTTCGATCGAGGGCGTCGAGGCGCCATACAATGCAACACTGCGAAACGTGCACGTCCGGATCTACCCGACACCCAGACTGACACCGATTACCGATAGAGGGCTGTTCCCGGGTCGCCGGTACAGGTAGACTGTTTTGAGACACAGGTCCAGGATCAACTCAACGCACCGCGAAGCGGGCGATGTGACCGCCGTAGATGGAAGGAGGGCGCCATGGCGAAGAACATCGTGGTTTGCTGCGATGGGACGAGCAACGAGTACGGGGACTGCAAGACCAACGTTCTCAAGCTCTTCTCCGTGCTTCCCAAGGGCGACCCCGACCAGGTGACTTTTTATGACCCGGGGGTGGGCACCTTCAGCGCTCCGGCGGCATTGACAAAGACCACGAAGGCGGTGACTCGGGTCTTCGGTCTGGCATTCGGATACGGCATCACAAAAAACATCGGCGACGCCTATCGCTTTCTCATGGAGACCTACGAACCCGGCGACCGGGTCTACCTCTTCGGCTTCAGCCGCGGCGCCTACACTGCCAGAGCGGTCGCCGCCATGATCCACAAGTGCGGATTGCTGGAACCCGGGAACCACAACCTCCTGCCATATGCCCTCAAACTTTTCAAGTACGTGCGGACGCCGCGGATCTATGTGGGGTTCAAACGCACCTTTTCGAGGCGCTGCGACGTGCACTTTCTGGGGGTCTGGGACACCGTGTCCTCGGTGGGATGGGTGTACGATCCGTTGACCCTCCAGTTCACCATGACGAACCCCATCGTCCGGACTGTTCGCCACGCCATTGCCATCGACGAACGCCGTTGCTTCTACCGGCAGAACCTCTGGGGCAAGCCGGGCCACGGTCAGGACGTCAAGCAGGTCTGGTTTGCGGGGGCCCACTGCAACGTCGGCGGCGGCTACGAGGAAACCGCGAGCGGCCCTTCCCAGATTTCCCTGGAATGGATGATCGACGAGGCGGTCCGAGCCGGCCTCGTGGTCGACACTGGCCGACGACAGCTGGTCGTGCCTTTGAAGCCCACCACGCCGTCCGATGACGAAGAGTTCCACGCCAGCCCAGACGCCGCCGCCCCACTTCAGAAATCTCTGAAGGGGCCGTGGTGGATCGCCGAGATTCTCCCCAAGCGGTTCAAGAACCCTCGGAAGAACTTCAAGACGAGCTGGAGAATTCCGCTCGGCCGCCGCCGCTTTATTTCAGAAGGGTCGGCCCTTCACGGTTCGGTTGTCGTACGCATTGAAAAAACCAAGGAGACCGACACGCCCTACAACCCACCCCGGCTACCGAAGAGTTACGACGTCGAACCGTGGAACGAGGGCGGCGCGGATGAGTGAATGGTTGACCGATCGTGCCGCCGGCGGCACGGCCAACGGTCGGTGAGGAGGGCAACATGAACGAGATTCTCACCACAGGGTTCATCGAGCCCCTGCTGGAGAAGGCCGACAGCGACCAGGAAATCGAGGTGCGCCTGGACGCCGTCGACATCGCCACGCGGCTGCCTCTCGAGGAGGAGGCGTGGTTCGCGGTCGCCGACTCGGTCAACCGGGTGCTGAGCGACTCCGCCGTCGACTCGGATGATCGGCGTCGCGCGCTCGAGATCGCGGTCCGTGTGCCGCTGCTCACCTTTCGGAAGTACCTTCGGAGAATCGCATCCGACGCGGACGATCCCGATGGCGACGTTCTCAACGATAGGCTGGCCGAGGTGGGTGATCCGTCGCAGGCGGGACGTTTGCTCGAGCAGGCGAGCCAGGGCCGTGACGATGTCTTCGAAGCCCTCGCCGCCATGCCGTTGGAGCACGCAAACGTCGAGGCGGGCGAGATGGCTCCGGTCGCGCCAGACGGCGATCCAAACGCGGCACTCTGGCGTGCTTTGGCTCTCGCGCGGCTCGGCGATTTCCACCATCTCGACTCCATCCTCGAGGCCGATGAGGATCTCGGGTTCACCATGTTTCTTGGCGACCCGTGGACTCCGTACGACAGAATCGCCGCGGTGCGGCCGGTGCCGCCGCCGATGCGCGAGCACCTGCTCGACGCCTTGTCCCGGGGGCAGATCAATGATCTCGGCCGTTACATCGTGTGGGCGGTCACCGGCGTCGCCGACGCCGAAGGCAACCCGGTCGAGGAACCTGAACCAGGTTCACAAGTCGAACCGATCGTCATGGAGATCTCCGCCACGCCCGAGCAAGAGGCCGAGGCTCGCGCAGCGGTTGGGCGACTCCTGGCGGGTTTCGATCCTGAACACCAGGCCTCGTCCGACGATCTCGACGCCCTCGTCTTTCTACCGGCCGGCGAGGCGGCGGACTTCGTCGCGCGGCTGATCGGCGAGGGTAACCGGCTTGCGGCGGAGCTCCCACCCGGCGTTCCGCCCGAGATCGAACTCGGCAATCGAATCCTTTCGGTGGTGGAGAAGCTCCGAGCGAATGAGGGTTGGCCGGTCGCCGAGCTGAGCGCGCTCTTCGTCGACGGTGGCGCTCTCGATTGCGACCAGATGGCCTGGGTCATCGGCAGCGCCCCGGCGCAACAGACCATCTCTGATCTGGCGAGGCTCGTACCAGCGGAAGGCGCCGATCGTGCCCGCCTGATTCCCCTGAATTGTGCAGTCGCGGATCGCTACGCCGGTCGCTCGGGCTCGCCCTGGCGGGGCGCGGCAGGCGGCGGCGGCGAGATCCTCGGTCGAGGACCGCTGATCGACGACACGCCGGAGGAGGCGGCCCTGGACCGATCCCTGCCACCTCCCGCTGCCCCCATGCCGGAGATGGGAGAGGCCGTGGAAGCTCCCACCACGGAGCCGGAGGAAGAACGCCGGGTCGTTGCGCAGATCCGTATCCAAGGGCAGCCGCGCAACACGTTTGTATCCGGCACAGAGAACATCATTCGCTGCTGGATCGGTCTCGACACGCCCGAGGTGGGAGCCGTGGCCGACGACTCGATCCCGGGGGTGCCCATCTCACCTGGAGGTCTCACTCTCGATGTCGTGCTGGTGTGGAACGACCAGACGGACCGGGGCACCATACACCTTCCCGCCCATCGGACCGCACGCAGCAGCGAGTGCGACCTCCACATCCAGATTCCCGAGGGCGAACGCTTTGTCAGCGCCGAAATCGCATTCCTCTATCGTGGGCGTGTCTTCGAAATCGTCCGGGTGGAGGCCTTTGTCGTGGCGCCATCCGCTGCGGAGGAGCCCCATCACACGATGGAGGTCAAGGTCCAGGCGGCACAGCGGGAGGTCATCGAGCTCGAGGACAGCCGCCAGGTGGATGCGGTGATGGTTTTTGGCGCCGATCGGTCGCGCGGTGGCGATCCAGACGACCGGCAACCCTCCACCCTGCGCGTCTTCGGACGCCAGGCCGACGGCAACTACGATCTCGGCGACGCTGATGAGGCTATCGAGTTCCTCAACCACGAGCTCTTCACGGCTGCGAAGTCGATGGTGCGGTGGCGCGCGCGACAGGGGCGGACCGAAGAGGTCCTCGACACCGACCACGAGGACGTTCTCTTTGTTCTCCGGACTCTCGCGCGGCACGGCGCGGCGCTTTTCAACAGCCTGACGGGCCAGGGGTTCACCGACTCCGGTGAGCGGCTCCAGGTGTTCAACAAGGACCTCAAGGAGTACGCACCGGTTGAGTTCGTCTACGACCGGGGATTTCCAGTCGATGATGCGAAGATCTGCGAAGAGGGCCTTGCCGCACTCGACAGCGATGCCGAGGATTGCCCTCATTGCCCATCGGCCGCGAACCTCTCCGACGATCTACGAGATGCCAACCCAGTCATCTGCCCCTTTGGTTTCTGGTCGCTGCAGAAGATCATCGAGCGCCGGGATCCCGTGGCACACGAAGCGGGTGAGTCTGCTGAGCACAGCTTCCCAGTTGCGGACCGCCGCCACCTCCCCCCGATCGACAGTGTGCTCTTTGCAAGCAGCCACAACGTCGAAGAAGCGGATCGGACCGCAACCTGGGAGTCGCTGAAGAGCGTGCTGCCGAACGCGTTCCGCGCAGCAAGCTGGCCCGAGTGGAGGGCTACGCTTGACGACCAGCGACCGTCGCTGCTCCTCGCACTGCCGCACCACGGGGTCGAGAACAACCTCGACTACCTGGAAATCGGTGATGAGCAGCTGCCGAAGAGCGACCGGCAACTGAGCCGCGGCCGCCTCACCAAGATCTATACCAACCCTCACGACCACGAACCGGGGCCCATCGTGCTGCTGCTGGGCTGCCGCACCGGCACCGACACCGAGGTCGGATACGTCGCGCTGGCCCGCCGCTTCCAGCAGCTACGCACGTCTATCGTCCTCGGGACATTGGCCAAGGTGCTCGGACGACACGCCGCTCCCGTGGCGCGCGAGCTCGTCGCCCAGCTGGCTGCGGTCGACGACCCCGAGATCGACTTCGGCACCGTCATGCGGCGGGTGCGAAGGCGGATGCTCGCAAAGGGTTACCTCATGGCGCTGTGCCTTGTCGCTCTCGGCGACGCCGAGTGGCGGCTGACGGCTCGACCAACCATCCAACCGCAAGGAGGGACCAGTGTTTCGGATTGAGATGCTTCCAGCAGCCCACGGCGACTGCCTGTGGATCGAGTACGGCACCGGCGCCGAAGTGCACCGGATCCTCATCGACGGCGGTCCGGCCCACACCTACCCGTCGCTGAGAGAACGGATCCTCCACCTTCCGGCGGACGACCGCAACTTCGACCTGCTCGTGGTGACCCACATCGATGCTGATCACATCGAAGGGATCATCCGCCTGCTGCGTGATTGGCAGGCCCTCGGCTGCCGCTTTGATCGCATCTGGTTCAACGGACGCGATCAGCTCAACGCAGTACCGGATCCGGCCGGTGACCCGCTCGGTGCCACCCAGGGCGAGTACCTGGGAATCCTCATCGGCGACTATCAGCAGGCGGTCGGCAAGGACGTGTGGAACGTCGGATTTGACAACCGCATCGTCGGCATCGATCCCGATGCCGACGGTCTTCCGGTACCGGTCACGCTGCCGGGGGGATGCCGGCTGACCGTGCTGTCGCCGGACTACGACCGCCTCCTCGAGCTCAAGGATCGCTGGCGGGAAGAGCTGCGAAAGGCCCGGGTCACATCCGGCGATGTGGACGATTTGCGGCGCAAGCTCGAGGCCAACCGCCAGCTCAAGCCGCTGGGCGACGTGCTCGGAGCCGAGGACGAGCCCATGGAGGGCCGCTTCGAGATTCCCGACCCGGACGGCCGCGATACCGATGTCGAGCTGCCCGATGCGCTAGGCGGCGACGGCGAGCCGGGGGGCGACGCAGACTTCGGCGGCGACTCGAGCCTCGCCAACGGAAGCAGCATCGCGCTGTTGCTCGAGTACCCGGCCGACGACCCCGACGTGCGCATGCTGCTGTCGGGGGATGCCTGGCCTTCGGTGCTCGAGGCATCCATCGGTACGCTGCTCGAACGGGACGACGCCCGCCTCGAGCTCACGGGCTTCAAGATCCCGCACCATGGCAGCGTCGGCAACCTCAGCGAGTCGTTCCTCGACCGCATCAGGTGCAAACATTACTTGGTGTCGACCAGCGGTGCGATCTTTCGTCACCCCCACGCCCGTGCCGTCGAGCTGCTCTTGGAGAAGCACAGCGGCCGCGCGATCCCCCGGCTCCACTTCAACTATCTGACGGAGACCACGGCGCCCTGGGTGAAGCAGGAGGACGACGATCGGCGACTCTACTCATTTCACCCCAAGGGACTGTCGCTCGAGCTGTGACGGCCGAGGATGGCAGCAGCAGCAACCCGGTGAGAAATACGGGCTAGATAATGCAGCGCATCACCTCGGGGTCACGAAGAGGGGTATCAGGGAACTGGTACCCCAAGTGGTCCCAGTTTTTCGAACTCCCACAGATCGCGTATCGGTATACCGTCGTATCCCCTCTCCGGCAGATGGGGCTTGTGTTCGCGCACGCGGTCGATCGCATCAAGGTGTATCCGGATCAACCGATAGCCCCTTGAGAGGTACAGTCCCGCCGCGCGCAGATTGTCGTTGGTCATCAGTGCCCAGGAGCGACCCAACCCGAGGTTGTGGAACTTGCTCTCGATAGCTTCGAGCAGGCGTCCGCCAAATCCACGTCCACGGATGATGGTATCGAGGGTCACGATCTGGCCCGCCGGCCCATCGACGCGATAAGTCACCAACCCGACCATCTCATCGAGATCATCAACGAGGGCGAGACCCTCGACATCCTCGGGCGTATAGACCGTATTGAGGCAAACGACGAGGCCGTACCAACGGTCATCCCACACCGCCTTGACTTCATCCTGTCGTGCTGCCCTCAGGCGCATATCGTGTTGTCGGAGTGGTGCCATCTCAACCTCCTTCGTGGGTGCCACGTAGCTCATTGTCGCATTGTCTCATTTTAGCGAGTAGCGTGGGCCCTCGACCCTGGCCGATCAGAAAACGGTGGGACCTTTGTCACAACGGTGCCACCCATGGACGCTACTTTATTGACCTGGTTTCTCCCGGTGCTCGTCCTCTCTAAGGTTCCCCACCCGATCCACGATCGCGAGCACGAGTGCCGCGACCACCGCGGCCGAGGCGATCAGGATCACCGCCTGCACGGTTCCGATGCTGCCGAAGGGCAGCAAAGCCACCACCACTGCCAGACCGACCCAGCGCCGGTGGCGACGCCCCAGACGACCGGTCGCCAACAACCCCAGCAAGAGTCCGGCGATGACGACCAGCGCCACCCGAAGCCTTTGTAGAGCAGTGCCGATCCACTCCGGGTAGACGCGGATCTGGAGCACGGTGGCGTCGGAGTCGACGATCAGGATGCGCGCCACCGAGACCTGCGGCATCGAGTTCACACCGCCCGGAAGGCCGATGCGCACCGGCAGCGAACCACGGCGGCTTGCGCTCTGGCGGGCCTTGAGCTGCTGCGTGATCTGCTCGCGCTGGGCCTCCTGTTTGGCAGCCGTCTCTTTGGACACGTAGTCGGAGACCGATTCCGTCGGCGCGCTCATCAGCGGTTCAAAAAAACCAACCCCGCCGGCTCGATCACCACCGCCAAACGGTGCGCTGACATGGAGCACGCGAAAGGCGTCGGTGACCGGCCGGTAGCGCGCATCGGGCGGCAGATACACCGTCCACATCGCCTCCGATATCGGCACGTCTAAACCGGGCAATGAGGGGCGCACCGTACCCAGACGCGGCACCTCATCGCCCCTCCGCAACAACACCAGCGAGACCTGCGAGGTTCGCTCGGCGCTGCCGGTGGGCAGCGGCACCAGCACATGGTCGTCGGAGCGCTTGGGCCGCGTCGGCTGTCCGTCCACCAGCAGAGACCACACCTCCACGCCGTCCTCGGGCAGCTCCAGCTTGAGAAACTGCTTGCGGTTGTTCTTGACCACCAGGTCCACCCAGGTCGCCTCGGTGCCGTTGGCCATGAGCACTGTCGAGGCGTTGAGCCGCTCGACGATGGCGGTGAGAACGGACGCGTCGTCGTGCTCGATGACGGCGACAGTCGCCGCGGCGGGCGATCCCGCGAACTTCAGCGCGGTCACCAGATTGCCGCCGTAGCCCCGCACGTCGTCGGGGATCTCGGTGACGTCGGCAGGCAGCAGATTGCCGCTCAGCCCAAACTCCACCTCGGCGCCATCGGCAGCCACCGCCACGTAGCCCGATTCACGCTCGACACCCAGGGGTGCAAATCGGGGCACTGCAACCTGTCCCGCCTCGACATCGTACGATCCGTCAAAGGTCACGACCACGCGAACCGCGCCGTCCGCCGGGGTCGCCAAGCGCACCCGTAACACCCGGCCGTCATCTCGCTGCAGCACCTTCCAGCTCTCCAAACCCGGCGCTTGCGCGTCGAAGACCTCGATGCCGTCGGGAAGAGCAATCTCGAAATGGGTCACCTTTGCCACCCGCACCTGGTAGTCGTTGACAAGGATGCCGCCCATCACGCCGTCGCCGAGATCGAGGAACTGGTAGGAGGCAAGCAGGATCCGCGGATCGAGCTCGAGGACCTCGCCCTCTTCGGTCTCTGCCGCTTGGAAGGGAATCGTGTAGCGCAGGGTGGCGCTGCCACCGGCCAATGCTGCAAAAATTCTCGAAGGCAGGGCCCGGTAGGCGAGGCCGGTCTCGACCCCGAGGTCGCGCAGACCCGGACCGGCGGTGATGTCGAGCAGATTGACGGGCGCGTCGGGCAAGCGCAGAGCAACCCGGTTCTCGCCCGGGTGGTCCGTGGCTTTGAAGATCAGCCGCGCGCGGAGCTGGTAGGAGGCGGGACCGCGGGCCAGCACCTCCAGCCGGCCGTTCTCCCGGTTGAGTACGGCCCCACCGCCGTCGAAGCGCACCACCGACCCCTGCGACCACAGGGGCAGCCGTGCCCATCCGTCCTTCAGGACCTCGAGGCGCAGCACAGCGTCGAGGGTCAGGACCCCCGGTTCCAGACGTCCGCTGTATTCGGCGGAGCGGAGGAACGCCTCACGTGGCGGCGCCGGCCTGGGCGTCGGCAAAGGCCTGCCCGCCTCAACGAGCCTCTTGAAATCTTTCCACGAAAGGGTGATTTCGGTTCCGCCGAGATCGGGGAGCGTCGTCCGCTGCTGGGCGGCAAGCGGCGCCACCACGGCCAAGATCAGCAGGAAGAGGATCGGCCGGCGCATCAGAAGCTCCCGCCGGCGTGCGGCCGTTCCCTGAGTTGTGCGAGCAACGCATACGCCGCGAGGGCCGCACCGCAGGCGAGCCAGAAGGTGACCCGGTGCCCTCCGGAAACCACGAAGACCGCGACCAGAGCTACCGCCGATACGGCGACCGCGAGCCAGTTTGCCCGGCGGTCATCACCCGATCCGAAGCCGAAGAAGAAGAGTACCGCCAGACCAAAACCAAACGCCGGCAGCGCCGTCCACCAGCGCCCGAGCTTGGGCAGCCGCCAACCGGCGGGCGCGTACCCGAGTCGCAGCTCCGCGGTCTCCTCGCTGGTGAGCAGCCGGCCGGTGAAGCTCAGCCGCAGACCGTCCGACGGAACGTTGACCTTCACCGGCAACATCCCGAGCGCGCGACCACCGGCCACGCGCTGGAGAGCCCCAACATCACGGGCGACGTTCGCTTGGACCTGTGGTGACGGACGATCCATCATCGATCGGGGATCGCCGAACGCCAGATTCTCCTCCCCTGCGCCACTCTCGTCGTCCGCGTCCAGCCTATCCAGCTCGGCTCTTTTTTTCTTGCCGATCTCCGCCAGCTCCCCGGAGCTCAGGCTCCGATTCTTCCCCGCCGCCTGCACCTTGACATCACCCACGGGGCTTTCGTTGACGCCGTCGGTCAAATAGGCCCGGCCCTCACGGTGCTCGAGATCGAGCATTCGAAGATCTGCACCGACCGCGAGGTTGTAGGCGGTCCCCCCGACCAGGGCGACCCTGTTCGCGGCCCGATCCTCCTCGAGGTTGCCCCGGAATCCGAAGTAACGCCACTCCCGCGGCAGGTAGAAATCCCAGCTCAGCTCGAGCATATCGACATCGAGAGTCGGCGCACGGAAGGCCCGCCGACCAAGGGCGGACAACCTGCGACCGTCCTCGAAATACACGACCTCGACGGTGAACGGGCGGAGTTGACCCGCGGCGTCCACCACCGTTTTGCGCATTGGCACCAGAGTGGCGCCGTCCTCCCTGCGGGCCGCCTTTACCGGCTGCCCCTCGAGGTAGGCGCCCCATAGGGTGGCTCCCTCCGGAAGCTCCATCTCCAGGTACTGCTTACGATTGTTCTTGACCGAATAGCGGGCCGAGGTCACCAGCTTGCCCTGCCGGTTGAGGAAAGTGTGGAGCCGGGCCGACTCGACCATGGTGCGTTTCACGGCCACATCGCGGTGCTTGACGACCTTCAGCGGTACGACCACCGGATGACGCAGAAACTTGAAGCCGTAGAGGATCGCTTCGGTATTGCCGGCAACCAGCGCCGGCGGCAGCTCGGAGGGGTCGATGGGCGCTGCGTTTTCGAGGCCCTCGCGAGGGGTGATCTCGACGTTGGTTGCGGCCGCCACTGCGATAAAGCCCCGCTCACGCAGGACGTCGCGGAGGGCGATATCTGGCAGCTCGAGCTCGGCGCTGGCTCCTTCGAGCGGCTGCTCGAAGTCGAAGGAGAAACCTAGGCTGCCCTGGGCGAGATAGCTGAGGTCGATCACCAGCAACCGGCGGTCGGTCTCACCATCGATCTCCACCACCTCCCAGCCATCGAGACCGTGGACGTTGACTCCGAGGACGGTGATGTCGGCCGGAATCTCGAGCCGGAAGCGATCGACGCCACGGCCGTGAATCGTAAAGGTGGCGTTGGTGACTCCACGCAGGACGCCCTCGCCGATCGAGACCAGGGTCGCCAGCTCGCCGAAGACCTTTGACTCCCTTTCCTCGGTATCGACCCGCTTGAACCAACTCACCGCTGTGTCGCCCACCTGCGAGAGGGCGGCACGCACCCGTGTCTCGGTGGCCGACCGGTTCAGATTCTGGACCACCGCGCCGTCCACCTGCAGGTCCACGTCTCCCCGTGGGACCCGTAGGTCGATTGTCACCACCGGCGCCCGCGGGAACTTCAAGCGCGCTGTCCGGGTGCCGCGGCTGTCGTACACCGGCAGTAGATACTCGAGGGTCATGCGGTGCTGGCCCGTTGCATCCAGCGCGATGGTGTGGAAACCGTTCTTGCGGTACATGCGGGCCGGCGCCCCATCGAGGCGCACCGAAGCCAGAGCCACGCCTTCTCCGATGACCGGCACCTCCACCCAATGTTGATCGTTGAGCACCTGCACCGCAAAGGAGAGGTTCACCCGTACCTGTTTCTGGTCGGCAGAGACCGTCGCTAAAGCCGCGCACTCCGAGAGGGCGAAATCCACCGGAGGTGGCGGCGCAACCGGTGTCGGGTGAGGTCGCCGAATCTCCTCCAAAATGAGCTTGAAGTCTTCCCACGGAACCACGACACCGGTATTTTTGAGATCCGGCAGTTCTTTGCCGGGTTGCTGGGCGCCTGCCAGAACGGCACCAGCCAGGATTCCGAGAACGGCCACCGCGATGCGTCTCCTCATGATCGAGCTCCCTTCGCCATACTCACACTGTTACCTAGTTCTCGTCCAGAAACGGCGCTTTTTGGCAATTTCTTCGTCAGACTGCGGATTCCCTTGTGCGGCGTACTCGAGTACGCCTCCGCGGAAATCCTTGTCTTCCTTGAACTTGC
>RCNG010003564.1_pt1 | contig 13007 bp, 10 predicted proteins | sample 2041371 | NCBI WGS metagenome assembly RCNG01 (sample SAMN09708227, study PRJNA481090) | Marine sediment metagenome, whole genome shotgun sequencing project. | biome: marine sediment; feature: ocean; material: sediment; isolation source: Sewage treatment plant 1 marine sediment (STP1) ... | reverse complement strand
TAAACGTAACCATGAGTATTGGCCCTTGACAAAAATCCAACCATGGAACATGTGGAGGACCCCATTGAAAAACCGCTCAACCTAGTATCATTAATAATGATAGCGACGTGTTAATCTGGACCTTGCTTGGGATTTGAAAATTGTAATTTGGAATTTATTTAGAAATTGGTGCTTGTTATTTGTGATTTTCAGGTTGTCCGGGATAGTTTCGGCAGATATAAGGAAAAACATGACCGTTAAGAAAAAACAGATCATCGAATGTGACGTCATCGATGTGGCCTTTGGTGGAAAGGGTCTGGCCAAGATCGACGGCTTTGCCGTATTCATCGATCAGACCGTTACCGGTGACCGGGTGGCCGCCCGCATCATCAGAAAAAAGCGCAACTACGCCGAAGCCGTGGTGCAGGAGCTGCTGACACCATCGCCCCTGCGTGTGGATCCACCATGCCCCTACAGCGGATTTTGCGGCGGCTGCAAGTGGCAGTTCATCGACTACCCGCACCAGTTGGACTTGAAACGCCGCCACGTCGCCGAATCCTTGGAACACATCGCGCTGATGAGCGGAACATCCGTTCATCCGACGCTGCCGTCTGACACTATTTTCGGGTACCGCAACAAAATGGAGTTTTCCTGCTCGGACCGGCGCTGGCTGATGCCTCAGGAAATGGGCAGCGGTGCGGATGTCAGCTTCGCACTGGGGCTGCATGTGCCCGGTACCTTTCATAAGGTATTGGATACCCGGGCATGCCTGCTGCAACCGGAAGCGGGAAACCGCATTCTGGATGCCGTGCGCACCTTCATGCGTGCGTCGGACCGGCCGGTTTACGGGCTTCGAAGCCATGAAGGCTTCTGGCGATTTCTCATGCTGCGGCACTCGGCGGCCCACGACCAATGGATGGTCAACATTGTTACAGCCAGCGAGGATCACGACGCGGTCATGCCACTGGCCGATACGATCATAGACGGGTTTCCCGAAGTGGTCTCCGTGGTCAACAACATTACGGCCAGGCGCTCGAGCGTGGCCATTGGCGAGCGGGAAATCCACCTGGCCGGCAAACCAGTGCTGACTGACCGGATCGGCGGATTCGAGTTCGACATCTCAGCCAACTCCTTTTTCCAGACCAACACTCGCGGTGCGCAAAAACTTTACGAAATCGTCGGTCGATACGCGGCTCTCAAGGGACACGAGAAAGTGCTGGATCTATATTGCGGCACCGGAACCATCGCCATCTGCCTGGCCAAACAGGCCGGCGAAGTGATCGGCCTGGAACTGGTTGAGAGCGCCGTGGAGGATGCCCGCAAGAATTGTCGCATGAATAGCATCGACAACTGCCGATTTATCCTTGGGGATATCAAGGACACCCTGAAAACCATCGATACGGCACCGGATCTGTTGGTGATCGACCCCCCACGCGCCGGCATGCACAAACATGTGGTCAAACAGGTGCTCAGGCTGGGGTCGGAGAAAATTGTATACGTGTCCTGCAACCCGGCCACCCTGGCCAGGGATCTACTGGAACTCAAGGAGGTGTATGATGTTGAAGAAGTCCAACCGGTAGACATGTTTCCACACACCTTTCATATCGAATCGGTGGCCCGGCTGATTAAAAAAAGAGGTGTCTAACCGCGCTATCGAGCTGAAAATAGACTTTCATCCTTTCACACCTTCAGTATGTATGGCGGACAGGGGGTTAAAGGATTGACGGATTCGTAAAGAGTCCGATATCTGCGTTACGCGTCATCCCTCGTCACTGCGGAGTACCGTAAGTACGCTACCTACGTCACCCGCGATAGCGGTATTCTCAGGATGGAACATGAATGTTAGCCGTAGTGATGAAGGTCGATATACTGTTCGCTCGCTAAAGCTCGCTTTCGCGGCCCGCAAGCCTTGATCTCGAACTTTTTACGAATCCGTCGGAAATGCGACTTTTTACGAGTTTATCAAAGGATTGGATGGTATCGATGTGTCACCGTGCGCCGATGCTTTAGCAGAACCCATCGAATTGGAAAAGAGTTGTTAATTCAAGTTAACTGCGTTAATGAATTCAGCGGTAATGACGCAATCCCGGATCAGATAGTGCCTGCTAATGGGGCGCCGCTTATTTTGCATTTCGCCGTCTGCATGAATCAACGTTTCCACATTCTATTCCAGCCGATGCCTTCGGTACAACGACAAATTGAACACGCAGGAGCCCAACCATGTCGACGTTTCAGAAGCTACGCAAAGAAGAGCGCGAAACACGCAAAAACCTCATTGTCAATGCCGCCATGGATCTGTTCAGTCAGAAAGATTTTCACAAGATCGGTATGCGGGATATTGCTAAACGGGCCGGCATTTCAGCTGCTGCAATTTACCGCTATTTCCCCAGCCGGGATGATGTTTTCGTCGAGGCCCTGGTTTGCCACATGAAAGTGGTGGAGGAGTTGTTTGAAAAAAAGGTGAAGGCGGGGCAAACATCCTTGGAGGAACTGGCCATGGGAAGCGTGGACTACCTTTTGGAGAATGAATCCGTGTTCCAGATGATGGGCCATTTCATGATTACCGGACAGATCCAGCAGAAGGCATTGGATCGGTATAACACAATGCAACGCAATTTTCTAAATATATTGGAAAAAGTAAACAATCAAACCGATATCGGTATGAACAATCGTCTGGTAACCCATGCCATATACGCATCGGTTACCGGGGTCGTCATGTCCTTCAAAAACTACCCGGGTCGTTCGCCCGAGGAGATCAAGCGCCACATTCACCGGTTGGTCCGCATCATCAGCAGTGTCTTCTCGACAGGGAACATTCCAGAAAGCCTGCGTGAAATGCCGGGGCAGGATATTACCAAACTTCATAGCGGTTGATATTCAACCATTCCGACCTGAAAAACGATCCGCTGATTCAGGCCCAGAACGAAACAGGATCCCTTATGATCGTCGAACGCTGGATATTACTGGTTTCGATGTCGCTGGCAGTGATGGCCTGCTCGCCAAGACACCTGGTGGTAAGCCAGATTGCTGATTTGGTAGACCACGGAATTACTGCATATGAGCGTGATGACGATTTGGATCTGATGGAAAAGGCGCTCCCGGCCAATATTAAACTGCTTGAAACCGTGCTGGCGAACTCGCCCGATGATCGTCAATTGCTGACGATGTTGTCCCGGATGTATGCCAGCTATGCATTCGGTTTTGTGGAAACCCGGCTTGATGAGACGACTTATCTTGTCGATTCTTCGGACAGCAGGGTACGAGAGATGGATTTGTTGAAAAATCAGGTGAATCGATACTACGAAAAGGGTGTCGGTTACGCTCTGATGGCATTGGAAAAGAGTACACCGGGTGCGATGGATGCATTCCGAACGGTCGACACCATCACGCCCTATCTGGACAAACTGGGCAGGGTGGAAGTGGCCCCGCTCTTCTGGTATGGATTCAGCCTGGGAGCCTGGGTCAACCGCAACCTCGATTCTGTCCGGGCCGTATCCCAGGCACATGTGGCTCGCAAGGTCATGGAGCGGGTGCTCGAACTGGATCCTGCGTATAACCATGGGGGCGCGCATCTTTTCCTGCTGGTTTATTTCGGTTCCCGGCCGCCCATGATGGGAGGAAGCCAGGACAAGGCCCTTGTCCATTATCAACAGTTGAAAACGATCACCGGAGACCATTATCTTCTACCGGATCTATTTTATGGTCGCTTCTGCCTGTATCAACAACAGGACCGGGAGGGATTTATCGACATGATGCAGCGAATCATAGACCATCCCGCCAGCGAGAATGAGGTGTCCTTGTACAATGCCATTGCCGGTCGCCGGGCGGTTGCATATCTGGCCGCAGTGGATACCCTGTTCGAATAGACCGTGCACAATCAATTGACCCATTGACGCTTAAAACCCACTCAACCAATGAAACGAATTCAACCAATTAGACTAATTGTTACGCTGCTCGCCATGGTTTCCCTGGTGGTGTGCGCTTTTCCCTGTGTCGGGCTCGCTGGTCCGACTGAGATAAAAATTGCCGTGGTAATGCCCGAGGGCAGCACGTGGACCCGGACTCTGCATGAATTTGCCGATGCGGTAAAAAAAGAGACCGGCGGCGATGTGGCAATTAAAATTTATGCCGGCGGGGTCAGCGGTGACGAGGTGGATGTCCTGAGAAAAATGCGGGTCAACCGCCTCCATGCCGGCGGATTCTCCGGGGTGGGGTTGGGGCTCGTTCTGCCGGAGATACGGGTTTTCGAAGCGCCTTTGCTGTTTAACACCTATGAAGAGATCGATTACGTCAAGGAAAAGATGTTCGATGACTTCGCCGGCCGGTTTGAAAAAAAGGGGTATGTCCTGCTGGGGTTTGCCGAAGCTGGATTCGTTTACCTTTTTTCAAAACAGCGCATCGACACGATGGACCGCCTGAAGCAAACCCGGATGTGGGTGTGGAAAGGGGATCGGGTGGCGGAAAATTTTCTGGACGCCTTTGGTGTGCTGGGCTACCCCCTCCAGCTTGTGGATGTGAATACCGGACTGGAGACCGGGATGATCGATTCGTTTTATTCTCCACCGCTTGCATCTGTTGCCTTCCAGTGGTACGCGAGGGTGAAGTACATGCTCGATTTTCCCATGGTCAACTCTACCGGCGCCCTGTTGATGAACAAACGAACCTTCTACGAACTGGATCCCGAGAACCGGGATATCGTCAGCCGGCTGGTCAGGCAATACGCTGCAAGACTGGTCCGGTTAACCCGTAAGGACAACGCCGAAGCCGTTCAGGTGCTCAGCGAAGCGGGTATTACCCTGATCCCGTCCACACCCGAACAAACTGCTGCATTCAAACGAAGCGCCGAAAAGAATTATGAGATGAGCATACCTTCCCTTTACTCAAAAGAACTGTTCGATCAGGTTCGTGGATTGATCGCGGAGCACCGGGATCGGGTAAAGTGAAACCATGATCAAAGCCATCAAGCGCGTGGACGATGCACTGGCGCTGTTCGAAAAAAGCGTCATCGTCCTTTGCTTTTCACTGCTGGTTTTTTTTATCATTTTTAACATCCTTTCGCGCAATCTGTTTCATCTGCCGTCCCATAAAATTTTTGAGGCCGGCCCCAATCTGGTTCTTTGGCTGGCCCTGCTGGGCGCATCGCTGGCCCTGAAGCGGCAGCGGCACATCCGGCTCGAACTGGTCCTGCGCTATTGCAGTGACCGCATCCGGTTGTGGGCTGCCGTAGCGGTGAATCTGTTTGGCGCCCTGGTGATGGGGATCCTTCTGGTCACCTCCTTTGAATTCGTTAAAAATGAAATCGCCATGTTCGGCGACTGGGGCCGGCTGTCCATGATCTTCCCCTTCTTTTTCAGCGTGGCTGCGTTTCGTTACCTGGCCGCGCTGCTCTACCGGTTTGCGTCCTCGCCAACGGCAGAAACAACCCAGCGAACCAAGCCGACCCGATGAATCCACTCACCCTTGCCATCGTTGTCATTCTGGTCCTGGCGCTTCTGGAAACGCCCTTATTTACTATCATTGCCGCTTTGTCCATTGCCTGTCTCTACCTGGTGGAGCATGATTGGTTGGCGCTTCAGACCATTCTCATCGAAATGAACCGTCTGGGTGCCATGCCCGTGTTGGTGGCGCTTCCGTTGTTCACCTTGGTGGGTTGTCTGCTCACCGAGACGCGGTCGCCTCAGCGCATCATGAATTTCCTCGACGCGCTGATGGGATGGCTGCCCGGCGGACTGGCCATGGCGGCCCTGTGCGCCTGCGCTTTTTTCACCGCCCTGACCGGTGCCAGCGGCGTGACCATCGTGGCGCTTGGCAGCGTCCTTTATCCGGTGATGCGCGATAAAGGATACGGTGAAGAGTTTACCCTGGGCCTGTTGACCACCTCGGGAAGCCTGGGGCTGCTTTTTCCGCCAAGCCTGCCCATCATCCTTTACGGGGTTGTTGCCCAGGTGGACATCGGCAACATTTTCAAAGCGGCACTCGTTCCGGGCCTCCTTCTCATCGGGGCGCTTTGCGTCTACGCCTTTTTCAAACAGCTGGCAGCCGGCCGTCGGCGGAGCGTCCACAGCGGTATTTCCGTTAAACGGGTGAAAGCCGCCTTTTTAGACGGTATCTGGGACTGGCCGGTGATCGGCATCATCCTGGTAGGCGTGTACGGTGGGTTTGTCACCATCGCGGAGGTGTCTGCCGTTGTGCTGATCTATGTGGTCGTGGTGGAGTGCTTCGTCTTGAAAGAGATCTCTTTTTTCAATACGCTGCCGTCGGTTATCGTTGAAAGTGCGGTTCTGTCTGGCGCCATTATCGTCATCCTTGGGGTCGCGTTGGGATTTACCGGTTTTTTGGTGGATCAACAGATTCCCAATCAGATCCTCGAATGGTTGACCGCATTGAGCGACAGCAAACTGCTTTTTCTGGCCGGATTGAACCTGTTCCTGCTGGCGGTGGGTTGCATCATGGATATTTTTTCAGCCATTGTTATCGTGGTTCCCATTATCGTTCCCATTGCCCTGTCATACGGCGTCGATCCCATCCACCTGTGTGTCATTTTTCTGGTGAACCTTGAGATCGGCTACTCTACACCGCCTGTGGGCATCAACCTGTTCATTTCCAGCCTGAAATTCGAAAAACCGGTGACCTTGCTATACCGGTCGTCATTGCCATACTTGTTGATTTTATTAGGGGTGTTGATCGTCATTACCTATTTTCCCTGGCTGAGCTTGTTTTTTATTTAACCTCGAAGGGTGTCTGTCGAACCCACCTTGTTTTTAACCGGTCATACTACGGGATTTTGAAGCATGAACATGCACGATGATCTTGACAAAAGCCGCACCCGGCTGAAAAAAGAGGCCACAGCTCTTCAGAAGATGGGGGAAAAACTGGTTTTGCTTTCGGACGACCAGCTGGGCCGGATGGATTTGCCCACGCGTTTACTGGAAGCCATCCAGACTGTCCGAGCGATAAAATCCCATGGGGCCCGGCGGCGTCAAATGCAGTATATCGGCTCTCTGATGCGCAGCGTGGATGCCGAACCGATCGAACAGGCTCTCCTATCGATCGAACAGGGCGCCTATGGGCAGGCCAGAGCCTTCCATCGGATCGAAGCCTGGCGGGACCAACTGGTTGACGGAGACGATGACGTCTTCCAGGAAATCCTGGACACCTTTCCGGATGCGGATCGCCGTCGCCTGGGACAACTGGTGCGCAGCGCCCGCAAAGAAAAGGAAAAAAACGCACCGCCGAAATCCGCTCGCAATCTCTTTCGTTATCTTAAATCGTTGGCTGCCGGGAAGTGACATCAGACAGGCGCTAGAACGCGCCCAGCTGACACTTCGAAATTTTGACTTTCATGGCCTCGCAGGCCGATGATACTTCCAGTCGCGTCAGGCTCATTTTTTTTGCCAGATCCCAGGCTGCCAGACAGGTGATGCTGTCGCCCTCCATGGCCTTGCGGATAGAAGTTTTGAGGGGTTTTGTCACCATGGCCGCCGGTTTTACCGCTTTTTTATTTTTCGTATCATAACCGAACAGCCCCAGCTGGCATCGGCGGATCCGTTTTTCCAGCAGGTCGATGTTCACGCCCACTACCTTCGGGGAGCTGGCCTGTTTTTTGGCAATGGCATGGGCTGCCACGCAGGTGATACGCCCCTCTTTTTCCCTACCGGCAATGCGTCGGCAATAGCCTTGTCGATTTTTGCGCCGGGATGTTTGGCCCCGTAGTGTCCGGCATCTTCGTGTGCCATGGAAAACCCCTTTTCGCTAAATATGGTGATCGATCGGTGGTAACGATGTACCACGGTCTAAGTGCCCAGTTTGCACGATGGGCCACGTATTTTGAGCGTTTACTACCTTAGCGCTTGTTTTTAATTCCGGCAAGTACCCAGTTGAGACTCCATCCGACCACAACCGGTCCGATACCCAGCGTGGCAAAGGGCATGAGGTTCTGCTGCCAGGGCTTGAAGTAAAACGCACAGGCAAGCGGCCAAAGGATAGACAAAATGATGGCCAGTCGTAGCGTCCAGGAAAGCTCGAGGGGCGCACGGCGCAGCACTACCTTCTGGGGGGCCGGTCTCGGTTTCATCATCCGGGGAATCAGGAATATCCCCGAAATGACAAGGACGATAACCAGAATTTCCTGTATTCCTGAAAACATGGGCACCTTCACCGGTTCATGCTGCCGAGTGGGTTGCAAGGGCATTTTGTGTAGCATAAACGCAAGGGTTAGGCAAACATGGGGACATGTCCAGCGGCGAAAAAAGGATTTCCGCACAGGCAACGCCTGATCAACGGTGGTTAGGAAAACAAGCCGCCCTGTGATATGTTTTTGCGACGATGAACGCTGTGCGAGGAGTAGCTAACCATGGGGCTTGACAACGACGGCCTGTTTCATCCGCTGATCAATCGATGGTTCGAAACCCGGATCGGTCGGCCCACCCGGATTCAGGAGAAGGCCTGGCCGCTGATTGCATCCCATGCCCACGTGCTCGTTACCGCACCTACCGGCAGCGGGAAGACCCTGGCTGCTTTTTTATGGGCCCTGGACCAGCTCATCCGCCAGCGGTGGAGAACCGGACAGACACGGATCCTCTATATCTCCCCGCTCAAGGCATTGAACAACGATGTCCAACGCAACCTGATTCGACCACTGACCGAGATCCGCCGGCTGTTCGAAAAAAACGGGCTGCCTTTTCCTCCGATTCGGGTGCTTACCCGCAGCGGGGACACCCCATCACACGATCGACGGCAGATGATCCGGCGTCCCCCGGAAATTCTGATCACCACCCCGGAGAGCCTGCACCTCATGGTTTCTTCCAATGGCGGGCGATCCATGCTGGGTCGGATTCGAACGGTTATCCTGGATGAAATTCACGCAGTGGTGGGCAACAAGCGGGGATCCCTGCTCATTTCAGCCGTGGATCGGCTGGTTCCACTTTGCGGTGAATTTCAGCGTATTGCGCTGTCGGCCACAGTCAAACCCGAAGGAGTGGTTGCCGGTTTCGTCGGCGGATTCACCATTGACCGCGACGAGGCCGACCCCCGGTATACCCCGCGGGAGGTGAAGCGCTGCGGGTCCAGCCGGCAGCATCAGGATTTAATTCATGTACGGATTCCGGATGCGGTCATGACCAGAGACAGTGCCCGCAGTGTATGGGAGGATCTGGCTGATCCATTCAGGCAGACCATCCAAAATAATCGCTCGACGATCATCTTTACCAATTCGCGGCGGCTTTGCGAAAAACTGGCCTTTCTGATCAATGCCGACCAACCCGACCCCATCGCATACGCCCACCACGGTTCACTGTCCAAGGAGCTGCGCCTTGAAGTGGAACAGCGGCTCAAAAAAGGCGACCTCAAGGCCATTGTGGCCACCGCCTCGCTGGAATTGGGCATCGATATCGGATCGCTGGACCACGTGATCCTGGTACAGTCGCCCCCATCCCTATCCTCGGCGGTGCAGCGCATCGGCCGGTCCGGCCACGGGGTAGGGGAGGTCAGCCGGGCCACCCTCGTTCCCACCCATGCCACCGACAGTTTGACCGCAGCAGTGCTGGCCGAAGCCGTGATGGAAAGAGATATCGAACCGGTGCGGCCGATTGAATGCCCCCTGGATGTGTTGGCCCAGGTGGTGGTCTCCATGACGGGCGAACAATCGTGGAATGTCAACCTGCTCTTCAACGAATTACGCGCCTCCTATCCATTCCGCGGCCTTCGGTGTCAGGCCTTCGATCTGGTCGTCGACATGCTGGCCGGTCGATACGCTGCCACCCGTATCCCCGCATTGCGGCCGAAAATCGCCTTTGACCGACTGGACAACACCGTGACGATCCGAAAAGGGGCTCTACTGACCCTTTACACCTCGGGCGGTGTGATCCCCGATCGCGGTTATTTTGGCCTGCGCCACAAAGAGACCGGGGCCCGTATCGGCGAGTTGGACGAAGAGTTTGTCTGGGAGGCCAAAACAGGCCAGACCTTCACTCTTGGAACCCAGAACTGGCGCATCCACCGGATTACCCACAACGATGTCTTCGTCCGGCCGGCCAGGCCCAAGGCAATGGCGCCGCCGTTCTGGCGGGCCGAGGAGACGGATCGGGATTTCTACCTGTCCGACAAGATCGCCCGCTTTCTGGAGACCGCCCAGAACCGGATGGCGGATCCAGGGTTTGTGGATCAATTGACGTCGCGCTACTGCATGGACGGCGATGGGGCTCGATTTCTAATGGCGTTTTTGAAACGTCAGCAGGAGAAAACCGGCTGCCCGCTGCCACATCGTCACCACGTGGTGGTGGAACGGATGCCGTCGGGAAAGGGTGGGGCGCCAGTTCGACAGATAGTCATCCATACTTTCTGGGGCGGCCGGGTCAATCGTCCGTATGCGCATGCACTGGAGGCAGCCTGGGAAAAGCGCCATGGATATGCGCCATCGGTTTTTCCCACCAACGATGCCGTCTACCTGCTGCTTCCCCCGGACGGGGAAGCCGACGACGTCATGACACTGGTTTCATCCAATGAGGTCGAAGCGCTGCTCAGGGAACGGCTTGAGGGATCCGGTGTCTTCGGTGCCCGGTTTCGTGAGTGCGCCGCTCGCGCCCTGCTGCTTCCCCGCCGCCATTTCAATCAGCGAATGCCCCTGTGGCTGGCCCGACAACAATCTCAACGGCTGCTGGATTCACTGGGGCGCTTCCCCGATTTTCCGATCCTGCTGGAAACCTGGCGCACCTGTCTTCAGGACGACTTTGATATGGCGGCCCTGGGCCAGGTGCTGCAAGAGCTGGAGAGGGGTACGATTGCCTGGTCCGAGGTTCACACTGCGTCACCCAGTCCCATGGCCCTGTCCGGTTCATGGCGGCAGGTTAATCAATACATGTACGCCGATGACCGGCAACCGGGCAGGGTAAAAACTAGTCTATCCGGCGACTTGCTCGAGCAGGTGGTTTTCACCCCTGAATTGCGTCCCGCGGTTGATGCCGGAACGATAGCGGCCTTTCAGGAAAAGCGCCAGCGGCTTCATCCCGGCTATGCGCCGGACAATCCCGTGGAACTGCTGGAATGGGTCAAAGAACGCCTGTTTCTCCCGATGACGGATTGGGAACGGCTCCTCCAGCGTGCCGTTGTCGACAGCGGTGCGTCACTCAACGATCTGATTGACCCGCTCCGTGAAAAACTCATCAAGCTGGTTCCGGACGCATCGACCGGTGCGGATCGGCCTTTGATCGTCGCTGCAGAGATGGCCGCCGGGATTGCCGAAGCCTTCACCCCCCGCAGTACGAATTTCCGGTGGACGACCTTAGAGGGACATCCAAAGCGTATTGGCGAGATATCCCGTGCACATGATTGGGGCACCGCGCCGACCGTTGTGGAAATAGTGGCCCAATGGCTCAGATTCTACGGGCCCGTGCCTGCTGATTTCATCCAAAAAGAATTGGGCCTGGATAAAAAGACGGTATCCGGGGTCCTGTCGGATTTGATTGAGACGCGTGCCGTCATCGCCGGGAACCTGATCCGCGGACAAGATGAGGCGCAGGTTTGCGATGCGGACAATTTCGACACACTGCTGCGCATGACCAGACGCCTGCAAGCACCGGCCATTGAAATCCGTGATGTCCGGGAACTCGCTGTGGCGCTGGCCCATTTTCAGGGGCTGACCCGACCGGGAGATTCCCTGAATGCCCTGGCGTCGTGCCTGCAGTCGTTGACGTGCCTGCCGCTTCCCGCAGCCCTGTGGGAGTCGGAGATCCTTCCCGCGCGCCTTGTCAATTACGATCCCCAATGGCTGGATCGACTGATGCAGGAATCAGCGCTGATGTGGGTGGGCCGGCATCGTCGGCAGATCGCCTTTTGTCATGAAGGCGACCTTGACTTGATGATGAGCGGCCATGGGGACCATCCGGAAAACACGATTGGTGAGGAGATGACGGTACCCGACGTGACTCGCCTGTTTCCAGACAGCCGTGCGAGGTACAGTTTGTCTGCACTCATGGGCGACCCACCCCAACCGGCACGCCAGGTGCTGCAGCAGTTATGGGCCGGCGTGTGGGTGGGAAAAGTAACCAACGATACCATGATTGCCCTGCGGCGGGGCTTGGCCCGGGGCTTTAAGACAACCGGTCCGTCAAATGACTGGATGACCGCCGGTTATGGATCCTTGGCCGGCTCCCGACGAAGCCGGCGCAGGAAACCCGGCCGCCTGTTGGAAGGTCCGGTGGGAAACTGGCATCTGATCGACAATCCACAGCCACCCGAGGGGTTGATGGAGGTGGAGGAGATCGTCAAAGACCGGGTGCGATTATTGCTGGACCGCTACGGTATCCTGTTCCGTCAACTGCTGTCCAGGGAACTGCCCGCATTCCAATGGTCCGCCATATTCAGGTCGCTGCGGCTCATGGAACTTTCCGGTGAGGTCGTCGCCGGCTGTTTTTTCAATGACATACCCGGGCTGCAGTTCGTGTCTAACCGGATGATTCGGCTGCTCCGGGAAAAACTGCCAAACGATCGCCTATACTGGATCAGTGCCCAGGATCCGGCATCCATCTGCGGGTTGGGAATCGATGCCATCAAGGGCGAGTTGCCCCGGCGTTCGGCCGGCAGCCATCTGGTCTATATCGGCAGCCGGCTGGCGTTGGTTTCCAACCGGAGAGGCCGTGTATTGCATATCCATCTGCCGGTCGATCATGATCGGCTGGCCGACTGCTTTGGGTTGTTCGACCACCTGTTGGGGCGCCGCATCGATCCGCTTCGGTCCATCACCGTGGAGACGATCAACGGTCAAGATTCGCAAGACAGCCCGTTTATTGAAGTTTTGGGCCATCGGTTCGATATTATCACAGAGACACGCGCGATTACCGTATACCGACGTGTGGCAACCTGACCGGGGGATTGAAGCATGGACACCCAGTGGCTGTTGCAGCTGCCGCAGCAGATGACGGAATCGGGAAAAAGCCTGCCCGCATCGTTGACCTTGCGCGCAGGGGATCGGTTGACCGCATCGGTAGTGGATGTGGAAAAGCACAACGACGCCCTGCTTTCCATCGGCCAGT
>RCNG010001141.1_pt1 | contig 13007 bp, 13 predicted proteins | sample 2041371 | NCBI WGS metagenome assembly RCNG01 (sample SAMN09708227, study PRJNA481090) | Marine sediment metagenome, whole genome shotgun sequencing project. | biome: marine sediment; feature: ocean; material: sediment; isolation source: Sewage treatment plant 1 marine sediment (STP1) ... | reverse complement strand
TATTGATCCCGAGGCCGAGCGGGGCTTCGGCTATATTTCTTATGACGATGTCGAGGGTCGCTTCCTGGAAAGTGCCGAAGACAATGGTATCGTCATTGGACGAAAACTCGCTGACAAGCTCGAAACCCGGGTCGGTAAACGCGTTGTAGTAATGAGCCAGGATCCCGACAACGAGATAGCTGATCGTGGTTTCCGGGTGGTCGGCCTGTTTGATGCCGACGTGCCCGCCTTCGAAGAGGGCAACGTATTTATCGGCAAAAAAGCGGCGCAAAAGATGCTGCGCATTGGTGATACAACCACCGAGCTCGTGTTCTTTGGCGACAATTATCGCGATGTCGAGCCAACGTATGAAAAAGTCATGGCCGCCGTCGATGGTGAACTTGACGTCAGTCGCTGGAGCGAAGTGGCTACCTATCTCGGATCAATGCTCGCGGTGATGGATGGCTTCGTGATGATCTGGATGATCGTGATTTTCCTTGCGCTGTCATTTGGCCTGGTGAATACGCTGGTCATGGCGGTGTTCGAGCGGGTTCGCGAAATCGGCTTGATGCTCGCGCTCGGCATGAAGCCGTCAAATATTCTGGGCCAGATCATCATCGAATCGATGCTGCTGCTATCGGTTGGCCTGGTCATCGGCAATCTGCTTGCCTGGTTGACGATTCAGCCTTTGCGCGGTGGTATCGATATCTCGGCGGTAGCTGACGGCATGGAGATGATGGGGGCGGCCAGTGTCCTGTACCCGAGGCTGTATTTGAGCGACATGATCCTCGCGAATGTGATCGTGTTGTCTCTTGGTTTTCTCGCGAGCTTGTCCCCGGCGTGGCGCGCGTCGCGGTATGAGCCGGTTGAAGCAATAACGAAGGTGGGATGATGACGGCGGTACGGTGTGTGGATCTGTGCAAGACCTATCGACAGGGTGACGAGGACATCAAGGCGCTCGATCACGTTAGTATCGAGATCGAGCAAGGCGGCTTCGTTTGTCTCTCCGCGCCATCCGGCGGCGGCAAAACAACCTTGCTGAACGCAATCGGCGGACTCGATATGCCGGACAGCGGCGAGGTTTGGGTCGCCGACCAGCGCATCGATCAATTGAGCAAGGGCGAACTTGCGGAACTCAGGCTTTCGAGCATTGGTTTCGTGTTCCAGGCATACAACCTGATCCCCGTACTCACAGCACGGGAGAACATCGAGTTCGTCATGCAGGTGCAGGGCGTGCCGGCGAAAGAAAGAGCCAACAAATCGATGGCGATACTCGATGAAGTAGGCCTCAAGGGGCTCGAGGATCGGCGACCGGCGGATATGTCGGGCGGGCAGCAGCAGCGCGTCGCTGTAGCGCGAGCGATCGTCTCACGACCGGCGCTGGTGCTGGCCGACGAGCCGACCGCGAATCTCGATTCGAAAACTGCGGACGAGCTCATGGAGCTGTTTACCGAGCTAAACGAACATCACAACACGACCTTCGTCATCGCGACTCATGACCAGCGCGTCATGGAATACGCGAAGCGTCTCGTGCGCATGCTGGACGGTCGCGTTGTCGATGACATTAAGCAGAATGCGGCATAGGAACCTCCTTCTTGTCTTGGTGTTCGCCGCGACGTCTCATGCGCACGCGGGGGAGACGGAAATTGGTGGCTACACGAAGTTCGCACTGACCAACCAGGCGTATCCGGAGCGGAGCCTGTTCAGGGACCTGGTCGGCAGCAACACTCAGGACGCAAGCGGTGACCTGCGGCTCGATTTCAAAACCAAAGCCAATCGTTGGACATTTGATGCCGCTTATCAACTGCTCGCGCTAAACGGTGATAGCGTCGAACTGGGGCGCCTGGTGCCCGGCGGTACGGACATTTTCTTTCCCGGACTGCCGAATGACGATCGCCGTTTGTTCAACCTGACTGACGTTATCGAAGACGATGGCAAGACCGTCGTTCTTCACCGTCTTGACCGGCTCACCGTCAGCTATACCAGCGAGAAGGCGGTTGTACGATTCGGGCGACAGGCTTTGTCCTGGGGCAACGGCCTGTTCTACGCGCCTATGGATCTTGTCAATCCGTTTGATCCCGCAACTATAGACACCGAGTACAAAGCGGGCGACGACATGCTCTATCTTCAGTATTTGCGCGACAACGGTCATGATGTTCAGGGTGTACATGTTGTGCGCCGCGACCCGGCAAGTGGCGATGTCGAATCCAGTCAAGCCACGATGGCGATCAAATATCACGGCTTTGTCGGCGAGGCTGAATACGATTTGCTGGTTGCCGACCACTACGGCGACACGGTTGTGGGAATTGGTGTCGGCAAGAGCGTAGGCGGTGCCATCTGGCGGGGCGATCTCGTCACCACGCGAACCGACGTTGATACTACGGCGCAGCTGGTGACGAACTTTACGTACTCGTGGAACTGGTTCGACCGGAACATGAGTGGAGCGATCGAGTATTTCTACAACGGCTTCGGGCAGCGGTCCGGCGAATATGACCCGATCAGCCTGGGTAACAATCCCGATCTCATCGCTCGGATCACGCGCGGCGAGCTGTTTTCCATCGGGAGCCACTATCTTGCGGCCAGCGTGATGATAGAAATGACGCCTTTGTGGGGACTAACGCCGACCGTTCTCGCGAATGTGGCGGATCCCAGCGGTCTGTTTCAGCTGGTATCCAACTACAGCGTGTCCGACAACATGACCTTTCTCGCAAGCATCAACGTGCCGTTGGGGCCGAAAGGAACGGAATTCGGCGGTATTAGCGCCGGTCAGCCGGATCGTTACCTGTCCGGTGGCGAAGGCCTGTTCGCACAGCTTGCCTGGTATTTTTAGCCGGCAGGCTTCAGGGTCGCCAACAGGCGTCTGAATCCAGCTTCAACTTCGAGTTCGAACACGGGGTCTTTGATGTGGTCGAATGCTTCGACGTCGAAGTCCTGTGGGTCGGCATCGATCATCTTGTCTATGCGTGCGAAAAGATCGCGCTCTTCCCAGGACATGTGATTGCGCAGGCGTTGTACGTAGCCTCCGGCATCCTCGATGAACTTCTCCCGCCGCACCGCGGCGCCGGCAACGATCGCTTCGACCTCGTCGCGCAAGTTGGATCCGAGTGTCGCGATATCGGAATGGTCGCCAGGGACATCGTCGAGACCGCTGGCGAGATCCGGCCGCTTGCTGCGCAGCTGTCCGTAGACGATGTCTTCTTTCGGGTGGTGAACAGCGTCCGGGTACACGGTCATGTAGCGCATGATCTCTTCGACCAGCTCGAAGTCCGGGTCGTCTCCCTTAGACGCCTCTTCTATCGCGTCCTCCAGCAGACTGAGGACAATCGACATATTGCGATGATCCTCTCGCAGTTCCTTCATCATCGTTCTGGCTTCAGACGGCATCTCTACTCCCGGTATTTCTCACAAACCCATACTGGCCAAAGGTATCACGGCGAACTATTCGGATTATCACCTACGGGCTCCTGTCCTGCAGCAGGAATACTCGCAAAATCTCTGGCGGAATCCATGTTTAGCAGGGCATCCGCAAGCGCGGATACCAGGCTCTGATTCGCAACCAGCAACTCCCTGTTTACGTTCAATAATGTCGATATTTCGACTTCGCTTAGCTCGCCACGTGATACCTCGTCATAGATGCGGTGGCGCATGCCAAGCAGGAAACGGCCGAGTCCCGCGGCCAGTCTCCAGAGGTCAAGTTCTTCGCTCATTGCGACTCGCGTAACTAAAGCTAAACGAATTCTCGCAACAAAAAGGCCGGCATGATGCCGGCCTCTTCGTACTGCGGCTACCGTGAGGTAGCGACGTAGCGAACCTAGAAGAACTTTCGTGCCATACCGAGTATGTCGTCCAGCCCGCCACCCGATTTGCCACCCATGTTGAGCAGGTCACCGAGGGGGCCAAGTCCACCTTTCGAAAGCGACGAGCCGATGTCCTTGCCAGCCGACGTCTTCTTGCTCATGGCACCCATGGCAAGGGTGGCGAGCAAAGGCAACACCTTCTTGATCATGCTGGCATCGATACCCGTTTCTTTTGCAGCTGCACCAGCGACGTTACGGCTGACATCCTTGCTGCCAAATATATGGCCAAGGATATTGTTGCCGTCGGTACGAGTGTCCTCGGAAGCCAGGAGTTCTGGCTTTTCGAGATAACGCGCGTGTCCGCCGTTCTCCAGGGCGCTACGCAGTCCAGCCAGGCCCGAATCGTCTGCGGTGTTCTTCTGCATGCCGCGCATCAGCGCCGGCGCGAGCGCCTTGACGAGATTTGCCGTATCGCCCGAGCCGAGTCCGACTGTCTTCGCAAGTTGGCCGAGGCTGTCGCCGCCGCCGCTCGCTTTGAGCAGGTCCATTAAGTCCATGTTTCTTTCCTTATAATTAGTCGAGCGGTATACGGATCTTCTGACCGGGATGGATCTTGTTCGGATCCGAAATGATGTCGCGGTTGGCCTCGAAGATCTTCATGTATTTGCCGGCGCTGCCGTAGTATTTCTTGGCAATGCCGCCGAGCGTATCGCCGCTGACGATCTCATAAAATTCGGCTTTCTCTTCCGGCTCTTCAGGCTTTGGTGGCGGTGCTTTCAGGTCATCGGCCACAATTTTCTCGACGCCCTTGATATTGCCCGCTAGCAGGATTGCCTGGTCGCGTACGGCCTGGTTCTTGCAGTCGCCGCAAATGGTTGCAACACCGTCATCAAAATCGACGGTGAGATTGCTCAGGCCACTCGTCTTGATCTCCAGGTGCTGCTTGATGTTATCAGCAGCCTCAGAGTCCGTATTGAAGACCTGTCGGCCAACGTCTTTCACAAAGTCAAACAATCCCATCGGTTTCTCCCTCTCTACGCTGTCGTATTTACAGCACCCGGATTATAACAGGCGTTATAATGGTGGCAGCAAATAAGTTGAGGTTCGGCAATGCGTAACGTTTTGGTTTTAGTTGTAGTTGGCGCAGCTTTTCTTGGCGGGTGCGCCGTCAATCCAGTCACAGGCAAGACTGAGCTTATGACCGTCAGCACTGCCTCGGAGATCCAGATGGGGCAGCAAAACTACGCCCCGATGCAGCAATCGCAGGGCGGGGCCTACGATGTTGACCCGGAACTCACCCGGTACGTGGCGGGTGTAGGTGGTGCCCTGGCCGCGCAAAGCCCTGTCGACCTGCCGTACGAGTTCGTCGTGCTGAATAACTCCGTGCCCAACGCCTGGGCTCTGCCTGGCGGAAAGATCGCCATCAACCGCGGCTTGTTGACCGAGCTGGAGTCTGAGGCCGAGCTGGCCGCTGTGCTGGGCCATGAGGTGGTGCATGCGGCCGCGCGACACACCGCCCGGCAGATGTCGCGAGGCATGCTGCTTCAAGGCCTGGTGTTGGCAACAGCAGTTGCGTCGAGTGACAGTGACTACGGCAACCTTGCGGTGGGTGGGGCAGGCCTCGCGGCGCAGCTCGTCACCATGAAATATGGCCGGGATGCGGAGCTCGAGTCTGATTTGTACGGTATGCGGTACATGTCGAAGGCGGGCTATGACCCGCGGGGCGCGGTTTCTTTGCAGGAGGCTTTCGTGCGCTTAAGCGATGGCCGACGGACGGACTGGCTCAGCGGCCTGTTCGCGAGCCATCCTCCGTCACAGGAGCGCGTCGACACGAACATCGCCACGACTGCCAGCCTGCCGGCCGGCGGCAGAACCGGTGAGCAGGAATTTCAGCGCGCAATGCAAAAGACGCGCGCCGCCAAACCCGCCTATGACGCCTACGACGAAGGCCGCAAAGCGTTAGCTGAGAAGAAGCCCGACGAGGCCCTGACGCTTGCAAACAAGGCGCTTTCGTTATTCCCGGCGGAGGCGCATTTTCACGCGCTGCGCGGTGATATTCGGTTGCTGGCCGACAAGCACGACATGGCGGTAACGAATTACAACCGGGCTATCGAGCGGCGCGATGGGTTCTTCTACTACCATCTTCAGCGCGGCCTCGCCAAACGTGAGCTCGATCAGATCGACGGCGCGGTAGTCGACCTGGAGAGAAGCATCGAGCTGCTGCCTACTGCGCCAGCTCACTACGCGCTGGGCGGCATTGCACAACAGCGCGGCAATGTGCCCGCGGCGATAAATCACTACAAGGTCGTCGCCGGTGCCGGCGGAGACTATGGCAAGGTGGCTACAGCGGCGCTGGTAAGGCTCGAGCTGCCGGCAAACCCGGGTGCCTACGTGTCGCGTCGTTGTGATCCGGATGCCAATGGCAATCTCGTTGTTTCGGTCAGGAACGACACGACGGTGCAGATAAGCGGCGTTCAGATTGTCGTGCAGGTTGCTGATTCTGTCGGGCGGCAACAGCAACGTCAGCAGGAGATTCGGGGCCAGATTCCGCCGGGGAAAATCGCTAGCGTAAACACTGGTCTTGGGCCTTATGTTGCAGGTTCCGACTGTCCTGCAAAGGTCGTCGCGGCGCAAATAGCGGAATAGGCAAGTGTCGAGAGTCGCCGTTGCTGTCGTCGTTATTCTCGTCGTCGGGGTTGGCGCCGGGGCATGGTGGCTGGGAGGCGTCCCGACAGGCGTCACCGAATCGCCGAGTGATCCGGCCTCCGAATACGTGGATCCGTCTCGGCCGCTCGCAGAACGTCTGCAACAACTGGAGCTGGTCATTGCCCGGGAGCAGGACGCGAGGATGGTGCTTGAGGACCAGTTGCGTGCCCTGATCGACGATATTGAAAGAATCGAATCTGGTGGCCAGTTGGTGCTCGCCGAGCGAGTTCGGCAGCAACAGGAATCGCAGCGGGAGGCTCGCCGCAACACGCCGAGATCACGCGACTACGTCACAATGATGCGGGACCTTGAGGAGCGTCGCGTAAACCTGCTTACGCAGGGCGGTTTTTCCGAGGACGAGGCTCGCGAGATCCTGAAGCGGGAATCTGCTGCGCAGTACGAGGCAATGCTGGCCACCCACGAGGCGCAGCGCAATGGCGAGAATCCGGACCTGACAACGTCATTGGGCGGGGCGCAGGACCTGCTGCGCGCGGAGCTGGGCGATGAAGAATATGCGCGGTATCTGCGGGCCCAGGGGCAACCTGCGGCCATCCAGGTTACCCAGGTCATGGATGGCTCGCCCGGCAGCCGTGCTGGTTTGCAGCCTGGCGACGAGATAGTTGGCTACAATGGCGAGCGCGTATTCGCCGTCAGCGATCTGCGGTCGCTGACGCTGCAAGGGACGGCCGGAGAAGACGTTGTTGTGGAAATTGACCGTGACGGCGTGCGCATGCAGCTGAATCTGCAGCGGGGACCGGTCGGCATATCGGGTGCCAGTGCCAACATGCGATTTGGCACCTGGTGGAGCGGTACCTGAGCAGCGCGCAGCGGCTCGCGGTGGATAAAACTGGCCGCGCGATGCAGAATGACCGTCCATAATAATGAGAGGTTGCACAGGCCCTTGAGTATTCTCCGTTACACCATCCCCAACAGCTTTACGGCGCTGAGCTTGCTGCTCGGCGTAGCGTCTATCGTAACGACGCAGCTGGGCGTCCTGGAACTCGCGGCCTGGATTATCGTCTGGTGCGGATTGCTGGACGTGCTGGATGGCGCTTCGGCCAGGCTGTTGAAGGCCACCTCGAATTTTGGCGCCGAGTTCGATTCGATGGCGGACCTCGTTGCTTTCGGAGTTGCGCCGGCTGTGCTGATGCTGAATGCAGGCATGCAACTGGGTGGTATCGAGTACGACAGCGGGCAGTTCTGGGTGCTCATGCTGGCGGTGGCTGTTTTTGTTCTTGCGGGTGCCATGCGCCTGGCGCGTTTCAACCTGGTTTCCGATGAATCCAGCACCGGCTGGTTCACCGGCATACCGATTACTGCCGCAGGCGGTGCCATGGTTTCTTCGGTGGTGCTCGTGCTGATTTACTATCCTGAAATTGCTGCCTCGCTGCCGTTGCACCTGCATATGCCGGTCCTGATGTTTGTCCTGGCACTGCTGATGATCTCGCGGCTGCGTTTTCCAAAAGCCAAACTGCGCAAGAGCAAGTTCTTCAACGCTTTTCAGGTCGTGTCCATCGCCGGTATCTACTACTGCGGCGTTACGCGCTCCTGGCCGGAGTATTTGTTCGGCATGGCCGTTTTCCTTCTTATCGCGGGTATCATCGCCGGGCGCATTACGCGCGACATGTAATTTCGATCCCTCAGGCAGGCAAACGATGTCAACAACCGTATCTGTACTGATTGTCTACCTGGGCATACTGGCCGCGCTGGCCGTATGGAGCCGCCGCGAGACCCATACACTGGCGGGCTTCTACCTCGCCGATAAAAAACTGCCGTTCTGGGTCGTCGCATTCAGTACCAATGCGACCGGAGAGAGCGGCTGGCTGCTGCTCGGCCTGTCCGGGATGGGCTACGCCGTTGGTACGCAGGCGTATTGGGTCGTCGTCGGTGAGATCGTTGGCATTGCGTTGTCATGGGGGTTGATATCGCGGCGCCTGAAGAAACTCGGTGATGAAACGGACGCGATCACGGTTCCGGACGTTCTTGCCGCGAAGTTCGCCGACAAGTGGCACCTGGTGCGCGGTGTTGCGGTACTGATCATCGTGGTCATGGTGACCACTTATGTGACCGCGCAGATGGTCGCCTCCGGTAAAGCTTTCAGCAGTTTTCTCGGCATGCAGTACGAAACCGGCGTGATTGTCGGTGCGATCTTCATCATCGGCTATACATTTGTTGGCGGATACAAAGCGGTCTCATACACCGACGTTGTCCAGGGTGTACTGATGCTGCTCGGCCTCATTGCTGTGCCGATAGCCGCGGTTAGTGCGGCGGGCGGTTGGGACGCAATGACAAGCACGCTGGCCGCCGAGGACCCCGGATTGCTGGACATGTTCTCTTTCGAGAGCGGCCCCGCATGGATAGGTATCGCCAGTTTTGTTGGCATAGGGCTGCCATTCATGGGTGTTCCGCAGCTGCTCGTGCGCTTCATGTCCGCGCGTGATGACGGTGAAATCAAGAAAGCGCGAATCATGTCGTTGATTGTGCTGCTGGTGTTCACGGCGGGTGCGGTGACAGCCGGAGTTGCCGGGCGAGCCCTGTTCCCGGGGCTCGAGGATAGCGAGACAATTTTTCCCACACTCTCAAGTGAGCTTTTTCCGCCAGTAATCGCGGGAATGCTGCTGGTGGTTGTGTTGTCCGCCATCATGTCTACTGTTGATTCGCTGTTGCTGCTTGCCTCATCCGCAGTCGTTCGCGATACCTACCAGAAGATCATGGGTAGCAACAAAAGTGACTCGGTGCTTGCCAATTACGGCAAGATCGTTACCGTGGTTATCGGCGTTATTGCACTTGTGCTTGGCATCCAGGAGCCGCGCGTCATCTTCCATTTCGTGCTCGCCTCCTGGTCAGGGCTCGGCTCCGCCTTCGGGCCGGTCATGATCGGCATCCTCTACTACAAGCGCATCACCTGGCTCGGCGTGCTATCTGGCATGCTCGGTGGATTTCTGACCAGCATTATCTGGCTGAGCTTCTTCAAGGCCGACTATCACGGCCTGTACGAGGCGATTCCCGGCTTCTTCGCCGGAATGGTGCTCACATTCGGCGTGAGCTGGTTGACCAGCCGGGATAAAACTTAGCGCCTCTTTGTAACCAATCCGGCGCAACAGCCCTATAACAGTGTAAGACAACACTTGATTGAGGGTTTTTCGATGCGCAAGCTGATTTTTTTCGCAGTACTGATATTTTTCATCCTGATGCCAGCGGCTCGGGCCGACGTCGACGGGATTCCGTCCTCGGCCACCTGGTATTTTCATGCCGACTTCGACGCCATGCGCGACGGCAAAGCAAGCCGCGGCGTTTATGACTGGCTCAATGCCGAGGTCTTCGAGGAAATTCGCGGTGAGATTGGCATCGACTTTGATAAAGAAGCGCGCAGCCTCACGGCATTTTCCGGCGCCGGAGCAGGGCCGGTGATTATTCTCGACGGCAAGATCAGCCAGGACACCAAGGACAAAGTACTTGCTCTCGCCGCGATCGACGGCGAATTGGAGACTTTCAAATCATCCGGCAAGGCGTACTACTTTTTCGACGGCGAGGGAGACGACGATCACGGCAACGGCAACATCGATATCGACATCGATTCGCTGGAAAAGGAGGCGTACGTCAGCGTTGCGCTGAAGAACAAAATCCTGATCACAAATACCCAGGATCAGATGAAAACGCTGCTCGCAAACAACGGCAAAACAAAGTCGCAGAAGAATGACAAGAATGCGCTATTCGTCTTGCGCGCCGAGCGTAGCCTCATCCAGGCAGGCGTGAAAGCCGACGAGATGGAGGATGACGGGGACTGGGACAGCAAGATCCTGCGCAATACCAAGCAGGTTGCTGTGCTTATGGCCGATCTTGGTGAACGGCTTGGCATCGAGGCGCAGCTTGTCGCCAATGAGCCCGATATGGCGAATTCCCTGGCGAGCGTCGTCCGGGGGCTGATCGGCCTGACAGCCTTTAATGACGAGATGGACGCAGACGTAGCGGCCATCTTGCGAAGCACGTCGGTTGAGGTAGCGGGCAGCGTCTTGAAACTGTCGCTGTCGCTGGACCCGGATACTGTTGTCGCGGCTCTTGAGGACTGAGACGCAACTGGTCGAAGCCGCGCAAGCGGGGTCTGCGGATGCCTTCGCAGACCTCGTGCGTCGTTATCGCGGTGGTTTGTTGCGTTTCCTGCTGACGCGATGCGCCAGCTATGCGGATGCGGAAGATGCGCTGCAGGACACACTGATCAACGCCTATCGTTACATTCGTAGCTACGATCAACGCTGGCGCTTCAGTACCTGGCTGTATCGAATAGCGATACGCAACGCTGCCAACGGTCGCTCGCCGGACATGCCGGTCGTGCATGATCTGAGAGACGAGGAGAGTGATCCGCTGCTGCAGTGCATCGCCGATTCGGAGACCGAAAACCTCTGGCTCAGCGCGAGGCGGTTGCTGAAAGACGAGGTATTTTCCGCGATGTGGCTACGCTACGCCGAAGACATGTCAGTCAACGATATTTCAATCGCGCTCGATCGATCTGCGTCATGGACCAAAGTGAACCTGATGCGCGGACGACGCGCCCTGGATGCCGAACTCAACGGCACGAAAGCAGAGAATGAAGCCTATGGATAAGCTAGCCAAACAACTCCGTCGGGATGCCGAAAGGATCAAGGCACCGGTGTCTGAAGAACTGGATCATCGCATTGCGGCATCGCTGCGAAGCGTTTCGCCGCTCGATGATTCTCCTGTCGCGAGGCCGCCGCAGCGATCTCTGCTGTTCTGGTGGGCGAGTAGCCTGACGGGCATCGCTGCAGCCGCTGCGGTGATCCTTATTGTTAACTCATCGCAACCCGAGCGGCCTGCAACCCCGGGCCCGGCGGCAATAGCAGCGGCGGTTCCGAATATCGACTGGAAGTCAGAGACCGCGGTCTTCACAGGCCAGCTGCAGCAGGAACTGGACGCGCTGCAGTCGGACCTCAAGAAGGCCGAAGAACAGGTGAAAGCGGACGTCGGCCTGTGATGTTGTGGAAAATACCTACTTATTCCACTATCCTGTTCCACGGGGTCAGTTCGCGGGTTCCATCAGAACCAGCGCATCAAGGGGTACCACAGAAATAACGCAAAAGAGGATTGCGCCCGGAACCACAATGCGAACTGAATAAGATAGACCGGGGGCGACCACAGTCGTTGCCGCGCTCAAAATCACAAAGAACACAAAGGATGCGCCAGGTATGCCTTTTGCTGTTGTCTTGATTCTTCTCGTCGTCGGTTCGGTTCTCTTTCACCTGCTCAGTCCATGGACATTCACCGAGTTGGCGTCCAACTGGGGAATGGTGGACTTCACGGTCGACATCACCCTCTACGTCACTGGCTTCGTCTTCGTTGCCGTCAACCTGTTCATGGCGTACTGCGTCATCAAGTTTCGCTACAAGAAAGGTGCGCGTGCCACGTATGAGCCGGAAAACAAGAAGCTCGAAAGCTGGCTGACAGGTCTGACAGCTGTCGGCGTTGCAGCCATGCTGACGCCAGGTCTGTTCGTGTGGGCCGATTTCGTCGATGTACCGGACGACGCGCACGTCGTTGAGGCAGTGGGTCAGCAATGGCACTGGACCTTCCGCATGCCTGGCGAAGACGGCAAACTGGGCGAAGTCGATGCGGAGCGCATCACCAACGACAACCCGTTCGGCATGGACCCGGAAGACCCTAACGGACGTGATGATGTGCTCGTCTATGACGGCGAGATTCATGTGCCGATAGACAGGCCCGTCAAATTCCTGCTGCGATCCAAAGACGTGCTACATGATTTCGCGGTCGCCCAGTTTCGCGTCAAGATGGACCTGGTGCCTGGCACCAATACGTTTCTGTGGCTGACACCCACCAAGATCGGAAGATACGAAATTCTCTGCGAAGAACTCTGCGGTGTCGCGCACTACACGATGCGAGGTGCCGTCATTGTCGAGGATAGTGACGACTACGCAACGTGGCTTTCGAACCAGCCAACCTATGAAGGGCTTGTAAGCCGGCCCGGCGGCAACGCCATGGTTGGCGCCGCACAGTACGCGGTGTGTGGGACCTGCCATGGCCAGCAAGGCGAAGGCAACGCAGCTTTGAATGCGCCGAAAATAGCAGGCCAGAGTGCCTGGTACCTGAAGCGCCAGATTCTGAACTACAAGAAGGGCCTGCGCGGTACGCATGAGGGTGACATTTACGGCGCCCAGATGATCGGCATGGTTGCGACTCTCGCCGACGAGCAGGCCATCGACAACGTCGTTGCACATATTCAGACATTTCCCGATGCAGCCGTGAGTTCGACGATCGACGGCAATATTGCTGACGGGCAGAAACACTACAACGTGTGTGCCTATTGTCACGGCAGTGACGGTATGGGCATTCAGGCTATGAATGCACCGCGTGCCGCCGGGATGTCTGACTGGTATCTGGAAAGACAACTACATAATTTCAAGAATGAAATTCGAGGCGCGCATCTGCAGGACCATAACGGCAAGCAGATGGGTCTGGTGGCCAACATTCTGCATGACGAGCAAGCGGTCAGGG
>RCNG010001140.1_pt1 | contig 13008 bp, 12 predicted proteins | sample 2041371 | NCBI WGS metagenome assembly RCNG01 (sample SAMN09708227, study PRJNA481090) | Marine sediment metagenome, whole genome shotgun sequencing project. | biome: marine sediment; feature: ocean; material: sediment; isolation source: Sewage treatment plant 1 marine sediment (STP1) ... | reverse complement strand
CACCCTTATGCGAAAAACTTTTTTTCGATTACCCCGCAAGCCTTGATAAGGTTGGGCTCTGAAAGTCATGCGTCGACGCTGTGATTAGAGACTAACCGCAGTTGCCTTTTGTGGGAGCGTTGCTGGCAGCGCGTAGGCTGGTCAGCACTTGCTAGCGCCGGTTTCGCGCCGCCTGCGGCGCTCCTACGAGGATGTGCTGAGCTTTCTACCTCATCACCGATTGTTATGTTGTCCCTGGGATGAGAGACCCGTATCCGAATGTTCCGGCGCAGTCGCGGTAACCCCCTCTTACTCGAATCATTCGGCGTTATCCGCTTCCACCGAATCCAACAGGTGCTCGTAAATGTCCGGGAAGCTGTAGGCTAGTCGGTTCCAGGAGGGGATTAGTTTGGCCTCCTGGGGACCTTTGCTCTGCATCCAGGCGTCCCACAGAAAACCGCGGAAATGGCTGGCCGCGGACTCCTCCTCGTAGAGGTCGTACTGGAGGTCGTTCACATCCGCGTCGAAGGCGTATTTGCGGATGTACTTCAGGGCGTTCTGGTAATAGGTGTGCAGCATCATGTCGACGAAGGCGTCGTCCAGCGGGACTCCATGGGAGCGCATGTAGGTGAGATAGAACTTGGCGATGTCCACCGCCATGCGGTGTAGCCCCTTGCTGGTGTCGTCGGCGGACATCTCCTGGTGTTTATGCTCGTAATTGGGCGCCAAGTCGATTTGGGCCACCTGTCGCGGGATAAGCTGGTCGTAGACCTGGGAGAGGGTGGCCACCTCCAGGCCCCAGTCGTAGGCGACGTTAAGGCCGCGGGCTAGGTCGGAGGTGAAGGAGAACTCGCCGGCCAGCGGGTATTTGAAGGTACGGTGGTAATTGAAAAAGCGCTCCAGGTCCAGATGGCCCCGCTGGCACATGATGCGCGCCATGGCGTCCACGAACGGGGTGACGAACAGCCGGGTCGCCCGGCCCTTCATCGCCTTGTCGGTGGGGGAGATGCGGGCGTAGTAACCCTTGCAGAACTGGAACTGGTTGTTGGGATTGGCGATGGGCTCGATCAGGCGGCCCAACAAAATACGATTGTAGGTGACAATATCGCAGTCGTGCAGGGCGATGACGTCGCTCTGGTCGCGGGCGAACAGGTAGCCCAGCGCCACCCACACCGATTGCCCCTTGCCCTTTTCGCCGTTAGTGAAGCCGCGCTCGCGGATGTCGTTCAGTATCTGCTGGATGCGCGGTCCTTCCACCCAAATGACCTTGACCTCCCGATCCTCGGTGCGCAGTTGGCCGAAATACTCCTTGGCGTGGAGGAAATCCGCCTCCTCGCCAGTGCCGCCCAGGGCCACCACGATGTTGCGCAAATAGCGGGTCTCTTTGATTTGATCCAGGATATGGTTGAGCGGCCCGTCGTCACGGATCTCGCTGTAGAGGGAGGGCAGCAGCAGGCTGATGCGCTCATGCCGGGCATGGTCTTCCAACCGCCGCTCCAGGTTGGTCAGGTAGGAATCGTTGTCGAACGCCTCGTACAGGGCGTGCAGGGTGGTGATCAATGGTTCCTGATGGAAGTCCGTCATAAAGTCTTCTCCGCTGTTGGCCCGGCCGATTATATCCGATCGCCGAGGTGGCACGGGTAGTCCTTTGAATCTGTACCGCTAGCGCTGGCCGTGGTATCGGCTAGGATCAAGTGTCGGCGGCGGCCTTGGCCCGGCGCTTGAGCCACACCTCCAGCCCCTGGGCGTTGAGCTCGATATCGACCGCCAGCAGTTCCTCGATCCGCTCCGCGTCCAAGGCCGGGGCGTGGCGGCGGGCGCTTTGGGTCAGGAAATCCGCCACCGCACTGCGCAGCCGCTCCAGACGGTTGTCAGCATTCCCGGACTCTTCGGCAAGCGCCAGCCCGGCCATCCCGCGGATGCTGTCCCGCAGCGCCCCCAGTTGGCCTTGCGGCCGCTCCAGTCGCCCGTAGTGGGTCAGATACATGGCCTGGGGTGCATACTTCATAAGGCGGTCGAGGCTGGCCTGCCAGGTCTCAGGATCGAACGCCACCGGGGTGGTGGGGGCGAACAAGAAGGGACCATTCTCCGTGTTCAGCTCCCGGTAGGCGATGCCGAAGGTATCGCCGGTGAAAAAGCCGCGGCTGCGCTGATCGAAGAGGCAGCCATGGTGATTGGCGTGGCCAGGTGTATCGATAAAGGTCAGGCGGCGTCCGGCCAGCTCTAACACCATGCCGTCACTGGCCGGGATCACCCGCTCTTCGCCTACTGGGATGAGCTGGCCGAAATCCCGCGCGAATGCCTCTTCGCCGTACACCGCAGTGGCGCCGGCGGTAAGCTTCGCCGGGTCGATCATGTGGCGCGCCCCCTTGGGGTGGATTACCAGCCGGGCTTTGGGGCAGGCAGCCATTAAGCTTCCGGCGCCGCCGGCATGGTCCAGATGCACATGGGTGGGGATCACGTACTCCACCTGCTCCGGGCTTAGGCCCCGGGCGGCGATCAGCTCCAACAGGCGTGGCGCCGTGTGGGCGGTGCCGGTATCCACCAGCGCCAGCCGCTCCTGCTCCTGGATCAGGTAACAGGCGGCCAGGCCGTGGCGGTAGAGGCCAGTGTCGATGCATAAAATACCATCGCCGAGATCATCGTATCGGGGTAGGGTCATGCTGCTCTCCAGGGTTTTTGGTCCGTGGCATGAAGATTACCTGGTGCGCTGTGTTCGAGAAAGAGCATATTGATTGGCACTCCGATGGGGCAAGGGCCGTTCTCCGGGGCAAAGCAGTGCGCCGCCTCTTGCGCTCTCTCCCGGATATTGGATATCATCCCCGCTGTTTCACCCAGGCGCGTAGCTCAGTTGGTTAGAGCGCTACCTTGACATGGTAGAGGTCGTTGGTTCGATTCCAATCGCGCCTACCAATTTCCAGGCCGGGCGGCAGCGTCCGGCCTTTTTAGTTTTTTGCAGCTGTTCAGCTCACCGCAGAGGCCTGGATTACACAAAGGATTTTCTAAAAACCGTGCAAAAAGTTGGAGCAAGGAGCCTTTTTTCTCTTTGCCGAACTGCGGGTTTCCATGTGGTTCAGCGTTACCCGCAATCTCTGTTGGTTCTGTGGTGATACCGTTACGTTTTTCATTTTTTTCTCATGTGATCTCTCGTATGGGTCACCACTGATAAGAGGTCTGCCATGCCGATCATTACCCTTCCTGACGGTTCCCAAAAGTCCTTCGAGCGTCCCGTTTCCGTCCACGATGTGGCCGCCGCCATCGGTCCCGGACTGGCCAGGGCCGCACTGGCCGGGCGCATGGACGGCAAATTGGTCGATACCTCTCATCTATTGGAGCAGGATGGGGCGCTTTCCATCGTCACCGACCGCGACGAGGAGGGCATCGAGATTATCCGCCACTCCACCGCGCACCTGCTGGCCATGGCGGTCAAGCAACTGTTTCCCGAGGCTCAGGTGACCATTGGGCCGACAGTGGAATACGGTTTTTACTATGATTTCGCCTTCGAGCGCCCCTTTACGCCCGAGGATCTGAAGGCGATCGAAGAGCGCATGTCGGAACTGTCCAAGGCCGATTATTCCGTGCGCCGCGAGGTGTGGGAGCGAGGTGACGCGATTCGCTTTTTCCGCGAAATGGGCGAGGTCTACAAGGCGGAGATCATCGAGGATCTGCCGGAGGATGAGGTCATCTCGCTCTACCGGCAGAACGACTTCGTCGACCTCTGCCGCGGTCCCCACGTACCCAGCACCGGCAGGCTCAAGGCCTTCAAGCTGATGAAGGTGGCCGGTGCCTACTGGCGCGGTGACTCCAACAACGCGATGCTGCAGCGCATCTACGGCACGGCCTGGCGCGACAAGAAGGCACTCAAGGCCTACTTGCGCCAGTTGGAGGAGGCGGAGAAGCGCGACCACCGGCGCCTGGGCAAGAAGCTGGACCTGTTCCATTTCGGGGACGAGGCCCCGGGCATGGTGTTCTGGCACGACAAAGGCTATACCCTCTATCGCCAGGTGGAGGACTATATGCGCCGCAAGCTGATCGAGTACGACTACCTGGAGGTGCAGACCCCCCAGATGCTGGATCGCACGTTGTGGGAGAAGTCCGGCCACTGGGAAAAGTTCGCCGAGGACATGTTCACCATCCATGTGGAGAATCGGGACTACGCGATCAAGCCGATGAATTGTCCCGGCCACATCCAGATCTTCAACCAGGGGCTCAAGAGTCACCACGACCTGCCGCTGCGCATCGCCGAATTCGGCACCGTGCACCGCAACGAGCCTTCCGGCGTCCTGCACGGGTTGATGCGTGCCCGCCGCTTCGTGCAGGACGATGCCCATGTGTTTTGCACCGAGGCGCAAATCGAGTCCGAGGTAGCCACCCTCATAGACCTTACCTTCGAGGTGTATCGGGACTTCGGATTCGACAATATCCAGCTGGCCTTCTCCACCCGGCCGGCCAAGCGGGTGGGCGAAGATGCCCTGTGGGACCGGGCCGAAGCGGCACTGGAGTCATGCCTCAAGGGCAAGAGTCTGGAGTACAAAGTGAAGCCGGGGGAGGGCGCCTTCTACGGTCCCAAGATCGAGTTCACCCTGAAGGACAGCATCGGGCGCAACTGGCAGTGCGGCACCATCCAACTGGACTTCTCCATGCCCGGCCGGCTCGGCGCTCACTACATCGCCGACGACAACAGCAAGCAGGTGCCGGTGATGATCCACCGCGCCATCCTCGGTTCGCTGGAGCGCTTCATCGGTATCCTGATCGAGAACTATGCCGGTTCCTTGCCACTGTGGTTGGCACCGGTGCAGGCGGTGGTGCTGAATATCACCGATCACCAGGCGGACTATGTGCGCGAAGTGCGGGAGGCCCTGATGCAGCGTGGTCTGCGGGTCGAATCGGACTTGAGAAACGAGAAGATCGGCTATAAAATCCGCGCACATACTCTGTCGCGGGTGCCCTACCTGTTGGTGGTCGGCGACCGGGAGATGGAGAACGGTACGCTGGCGGTTCGTACTCGTACCGGCGAAGATCTCGGCAGTATCCCCCTGGATGAGATCACCCGCCGCGTGAGCGACGAAGACCGCAACCGCGTGAATTGATATACCCGTCGCGCTTGGGTTTTGCTTTGGTGAAGTGCATTATTCGGGTCCCGGGACAGGGTGAGAGCGGCGGCGTTGATCCAATGAATCACGGTTGTCGCTCTAACCGGTAAGTTATCGCAAAGCCAATGGCGAGAAGCGATAATGCGGTCATGGGGCGCGAAGAGCGTTCTCTGGAGTGCAAGACCCATAGGTGTCGGGTATAGTTTCCGTGGCAAAAGGCACCGGCTGGGTCGGTGCTTTTTGCGTGCGGGATGGGTTTCTTTGAGGAGGAAACTGTTATCGCAACAGCAAAACGGAATCGCCAGAACGACGAGATCACGGCCTACAAGGTCCGTTTGATCGACGCGGATGGCGAGAATGTTGGTATTGTGGCCTTGGCCGCTGCCAAGAGTGCCGCATCGGAAGCGGGGTTGGATTTGGTGGAGATTTCGCCGATGGCGGATCCTCCAGTGTGCCGTATCATGGATTTCGGCCGCTTTCTGTTCGCCAAGAAGAAGGAGCAAAATGCGGCCAAGAAGAAACAGAAGCAGGTCCAGATCAAGGAAGTAAAGTTTCGTCCAGGGACGGACGAGGGCGATTACAAGATCAAGCTGCGCAATCTGAAGCGCTTTTTGGAGGTCGGGGACAAGGCGAAGGTGACCATGCGCTTCCGCGGCCGTGAGCATGCCCACCGTGAACTGGGACTGAAGGTCCTGCAGCGGGTGGAGAAGGATCTGCAGGAGATCAGCCTGGTCGAGTCCAAGCCGCAGATGGAAGGGCGCCAGATGGTCATGGTGATTGCGCCTAAAAAGAAGTAGGAGCGCCGGAATATCGCCGGTGCAAAGCAGGGTGGCCGGGCGTCAAGGCATTGCCTGGGTCACCTGACAGAAACTCAAGAAATCGGAGAGTGAAAATGCCCAAGATCAAGACCAACCGTGGTGCGGCCAAGCGCTTCAAGCGCACCGCCTCCGGGTCGTTCAAGCGGAATCAATCCCATCGCCGTCACATCCTGACCAAGAAGAGCACCAAGCGCAAGCGCCACCTGCGCGCGCCCAACATGCTCCATGCCGCCGATGTAAAGGCGGCGCGCCGGATGATCCCCTACTGCTGAATACGCACCGGAGTTGAACTATGTCCAGAGTGAAACGGGGCGTCACCGCGCGCGCCAAACATAAGAAGGTCCTGGCCGAGGCCAAAGGTTATTACGGCGCCCGCCGTAAGGTCTACCGGGTCGCCAAACAAGCGGTCATCAAGGCCGGCCAGTACGCCTACCGCGATCGCCGGCAGAAAAAGCGTCAGTTCCGCGCCCTGTGGATCGTGCGCATCAACGCGCAGGCCCGCGAGTGCGGCCTGTCCTACAGCCAGTTGATACACGGCCTGAACAAGGCGGACGTTGAGGTTGATCGCAAGATGCTCGCCGACATCGCCGTGCACGACAAGCCGGCCTTTGCCGTCCTGGCTGAACAAGCCAAGGCCGCACTCGCCAGTTGAGTGGTGGCGGGGCAATCCGCTTCGTTGTCGTGAGCCGATGAATGGGGAAAGGCCTCGGAGGTCTTTCCCTTTTTTATTCCTTGGGTGCGCGTAGCGCATCCCTTAGCTGCAGGGCAATTATTCAGCATCCGCTGAATTGCCATCTATGGCACCTGGATTCTCGCGTACTGCGGAAATGACGGTGCTGCTGATATGGTTACGCTGCAGGTTTTAAGAGGTTGGACAGATGGGCGCCGATAGTGGGTTGGACATCGATAAACTGGTGGCGGAGGCCACCGGTAGCATAGAGGCGGCGGCAGACGTGGATGCACTGGACCAGGTGCGGGTGCAGTACCTGGGCAAGAGCGGCTCCCTCACCGGCGAGCTGAAAAAGCTCGGCACCCTGCCCAAGGACCAGCGGCCCCGGGCTGGCCAGGCCATCAATCGGGCGAAGCGCGATCTACAGGCGCTGATCGAGTCGCGGCGCCAGACGCTGGAGGAGATACAACTAGCAGCCAGGCTGGCCAGCGAGCGTATCGACATAACCCTGCCGGGGCGCAACGGGACGGTCGGCGGGCTGCATCCGGTGACCCGGACCCTGCGGCGCATAGAGCAGCTGTTCGCCAATGCCGGGTTCACTGTCGCCGAAGGGCCGGAGATCGAAGACGATTTTCATAACTTCGAGGCCCTCAACATCCCGGCGCACCATCCGGCGCGGGCTATGCACGACACCTTCTATATCGATGAGCACCTGTTGCTGCGCACCCACACCTCGCCGGTGCAGATCCGGGTGATGAAGGACGCCGAGCCGCCGCTCAAGATCATCGCCCCGGGGCGGGTCTATCGCTGTGACTCGGACTTGACCCATACCCCCATGTTCCACCAGGTGGAGGGCTTTCTGGTGGATGAGCAGGCGTCGTTCGCGGACCTCAAGGGGGTACTGTATGACTTCCTCACTTGCTTTTTCGAGCAGGAGCTGAGACTGCGCTTCCGTCCCTCCTATTTTCCGTTCACCGAGCCTTCGGCGGAGGTGGATATCCAGTGTGTCATGTGTGGCGGCGACGGCTGCCGGGTGTGCGGTCACACCGGCTGGCTGGAGGTGCTGGGCTGCGGCATGATCCACCCTGAGGTGTTCCGACACGTCGGCATAGATGGCGAGAAATATACCGGCTATGCGTTCGGCATGGGCGTCGAGCGGCTCGCCATGTTGCGCTACGGGGTCAACGACCTGCGGCTGTTCTTTGAAAACGATCTGCGCTTCCTGCGGCAGTTCGCCTGACCTCGTTCCCACGCCCCTGTGGGGGAAAGCAGACGGATATTCTAAATACAGCGATATGGATTCCCGCGAAGGATCGTGGGAACCAGAAATTAGGAAATATTCATGAAATTCAGTGAAGTCTGGCTCCGGGAGTGGGTCAACCCGGAAATCGATATTGCCACCCTCTCCGATCAGCTCAGTATGGCGGGAATCGAGGTAGAGTCGGTGGAGCCTGTGGTCGGGGAGTTCCGCGGTGTGGCGGTCGGCCAGGTGCTCTCCCTGGAGCCGCACCCGAACGCGGACAAGCTGCGGGTGTGCCGGGTGGACGCAGGCACGGGAGAGACGCTGCAGATAATCTGCGGAGCGGCTAACGTGGCCGCCGGTATGCGTGTCCCCGTGGCCCTGGTGGGAGCGGTGCTGCCCGGCAATTTCAAGATCAAAAAGGCCAAACTGCGCGGAGTGGCGTCCTTCGGCATGATCTGCTCCGCTGCTGAGCTGGGGCTGGAGGAGAAATCCACCGGTATCCTACCGCTGCCCGCAGACGCACCACTGGGAGAGGATGTTCGAAGCTATCTGGAACTGGACGATCGAGCCATAGAGGTGGACCTGACCCCGGACCGTGGCGACTGCCTCGGTATAGCCGGGATCGCACGGGAGGTGGGGGTGATCAACCGCAGCCCGGTGACGCCGGTGGCGATCGAAGCGGTGGCGGCGCGGAACGATGATCGCTTCGAGGTCCGGGTCTCCGCCCCCGAAGCCTGTCCTCGCTACGCCTGCCGCATCATCCGCGGTATCGACCCCCGGGCCGAGACGCCCCTGTGGATGAAGGAGCGCCTGCGTCGTGGCGGCATCCGCCCCATCAGCCCGGTGGTGGACGTGACCAACTACGTCCTGCTGGAGTTGGGGCAGCCCATGCACGGCTTCGACCTGGACCTGCTGGAGGGGCACATCGAGGTGCGCATGGCGACGGCTGGGGAGAAGCTCACCCTGCTGGACGGTGCCGAGGTGGCGTTGAAAGAGGATACCCTGGTGATCGCCGATGCCAACCTGCCGGTGGCCATGGCCGGCATCATGGGCGGCGAGCACTCCGGCGTGCTCGACTCCACCCGGGATATCCTGCTGGAGAGCGCCTTCTTCGCACCCCGAGCCATCAGCGGCCGCGCCCGCTCCTACGGCATGGCCACGGATTCTTCCCACCGCTTCGAGCGTGGCGTCGATCCGCAGCTACAGGTTTCGGCCATTGAGCGCGCCACCGGCCTGTTGCTGGAGATCGTGGGCGGCACCCCCGGGCCGGTGGTGGAGGTTGCCTCCGCCGAGCACCTGCCGCGGAATCGCGGAGTACGCCTGCGCCGGGAGCGCGTGCACAGGGTGCTGGGGCTGGAGATTGCAGATGCCACCATCGTAGATATTCTACAGCGCCTGGAGATGGAGGTTGAGGAGGCGGAGGAGGGCTGGCAGGTCACTGCACCCAGTTGCCGTTTCGATATAGCCATCGAGGTGGATCTGATCGAAGAGATCGGCCGCATCTACGGCTACAGCGAGATCCCCATGAGTCATGCGGTGGTCAACACCGCCATGCAGCCACAGCCGGAGGCGTGCTTCGACCTGGACCGGGCCAAGGAGTTATTGGTGGGCCGGGATTTCCAGGAGGTGGTTACTTACAGCTTCGTCAGCCCTGAGATGCAGGCGCTGGTGGATCCGGAGATTCGGGCGGTGGCCCTGGCCAATCCGCTATCTGCGGAGCTGTCAGTCATGCGCACCAGCTTGTGGACCGGTCTGTTGCTGAGTGCCCAGTTCAATCAGGCGCGGCAGCAGGAGCGGATCAGGCTGTTCGAGTCCGGCCTCAGTTTCGTGCAGACGGAGAAAGAGTTGATACAGGAGGCGATGCTGGCAGGGTTGATCATGGGAGGCACAGCCCCGGACCAGTGGGATGGAGCCGCGCGGCCAGTGGATTTCTATGACGCGAAAGGAGATCTGGATGCGCTGCTGGCGCAGGTAGCGGGAACGGGCGCCGTCACCTACGTGCCTGGCAACCATCCCGCGCTGCACCCCGGACAGTGTGCCAGGCTGGAGCGCGATGGCGTTGCCGTGGGCTGGCTGGGAATGCTGCACCCACACCTCCAGGGCAAACTGGAACTGGCCGGTAACGTCTATCTGTTCGAACTGCGGTTGCAGGGCATTGCCGAAGGTGCTCTGCCGGCGTTCCGTCCACTGTCGAAATACCCCTCCATCCGCCGTGATTTGGCCATAGTGATGGACGAGGCGATCAGCTACCAACAAGTGCATGATACGATCCGTCGTGCGGCACCGGAAATTCTCAAAGACATTTTCCCGTTTGATGTCTATACTGGTGTTAAAATAGATTCAGGTCGAAAAAGTATTGCTTTCGGTTTGATTTTGCAGGATTCTTCTCACACGCTGACCGATGTGGAAGTGGACGAGGCGGTAGCCGTCATCCTTCGGGGGCTGGAGACTGATCTTGGGGCGAATCTGAGGGAATAAAAAAAATGGCACTGACCAAAGCGGATATGGCCGAGCACTTGTTCGACGAGATTGGACTCAACAAGCGCGAAGCTAAAGAGATGGTGGAGCTGTTTTTCGAAAAGATCAGAGGTTCCCTGGAAGACGGAGAGCAGGTCAAGCTGTCGGGTTTCGGCAACTTCGATCTGCGGGAAAAGAAACAACGGCCGGGGCGCAACCCGAAGACAGGAGAGGAGATCCCCATCTCCGCACGCCGTGTCGTCACTTTCCGGCCTGGCCAAAAACTAAAAGCCCGGGTGGAGGCTTATGCTGGAGGCGACTAATACTACCGTTGAATTGCCGGCAATTCCCGGCAAGCGCTATTTCACTATCGGCGAGGTGAGCGAGTTGTGCGGGGTTAAACCGCATGTGCTACGCTATTGGGAGCAGGAGTTCCCGCAGCTCAAACCGGTCAAGCGACGCGGAAACAGGCGCTATTACCAGCGCCACGACGTGATCATGATTCGGCAGATCCGCAGTCTGTTGTACGATCAAGGGTTCACTATTGGTGGCGCCCGCCAGCAGTTGTCTGGCGACGACGCCAAACAGGACGTCTCCCAAAGTCACCAAATTGTCCATCAGTTGCGTGTAGAGCTGGAAGAGGTCCTGCACATCCTCAAGCGTTGACAAATACCCGTGCTGTCCCTATGATAGCCCGCTTCCCGGGGCGTAGCGCAGTCTGGTAGCGCACCTGAATGGGGTTCAGGTGGTCGGAGGTTCGAATCCTCTCGCCCCGACCAAATAACTCATTGAAAGTAAAGCCGTTTCAGGTGTTTTCTGGAGCGGCTTTTTGTTTACCTGGCGACAGGTGTGCCGGAAAGTGTGCGGATGACTGTCAGGCCGCGGTCCACGTTCTTGGCATATTCCGCCACATGAGTCGGTGCCAAGTGTGCGTATCGGCGAGCCATCGCATAGTCGTCCCACCCTGCCAACTCCATCAGTACCTCCAGCGGCGTGCCTTTCATCACATGCCAGCTGGCCCACGTGTGCCGAAGATCGTGCCAGCGGAAGTCCGTGTACTTGTACTCCTTTTGAGTCGGGTACGTGATTCCGGCGTCCCGCCCTTCATAAGCACGTATGCCGGCACGGTCGAGCGCTTTCCGCCAGGCCTTTCCGTTCAGCTGATGTACCGGTTCACCCTGGTAGGTGAAGACCGAGGTCCTATGTTTGCCGAGCCGCCGCCGCAAAACGAGCACTGCCTCGTCGTTCAGTGGAACATTCAGAGCGACACCGTCCTTGATTTCGTCGGCATGGATCCAGGCCTCGGCGCGCCAGATCGACCTGCGACCACTTCATCCCCGTCACGTTGCTAGCGCGCAGACCAGTCGCCAGCGTGAAGCGCGCCATCTCTGCCAGGTGTTCTGGGAGATCGTCCAGTAACCGATCCGCTTCCTCACGGGTCAGCCAGCGGATGCGCTTCCTGGGTATGGGGAGAAACCGGATCTTCGGGATCCGGTCTACCCACTCCCACTCTTGCTGGGCGGCCCGAAGAACCGCCCGAATTAGCTGCAGATAGTGATTCACCGTGGCCGGGGAGACACCTTCCTCAGCCTTGGTTCGCCCGATACTGTCACAGACGTCCCGGGTGATCTCGTCGAGGTGCAAGTAGCCGAGGTGTCCGTCAAGCCAACGCAAACGTTGAGTGTCGTCGTCAAGCGTAGTCTTGTGCTGGTGCTCCTCAACCCACCGCACCACGGACTCTTGCCAGGTGCGGCGCGGCTTCTCTCCCAGTTGATGCACCCGCCACAGCTCAGCTCTCAGCCGGTCTTCGTACTCCTGGGCCTGGCGCTTGTCTTCAGTCCCAGCAGATCGGCGTACCTCCTTGCCGTTTGGTGCCGTGAAGCGGCACCACCATTTGTTTGAATTAGGTCGTCGGTAGAGCGACATAATGCTTTCTCCTGCACGTCACCCTGCGACACCTGCCCATCGGCACGGTATCGCGATCGAAGCCAGTCCGCAAGATCCTGTTCGACGAACACCCACCGCTTACCTGGTTTTGCCGCTGGAAGCTCGCCCGCGACAGCGAGTTTGCGCACGGTTTGCGGGTGCAACCGGAGAAACGTGGCGGCTTGGCGCAAATCGAGTGTTCTGAACACCTGCGATCCTTTTTGGCGAGTTTCAGACAAGTTTCGTGCCTGGGCGAGTTCGTGTCGTGTAAAGCAACTTACCGAGGTCTGCGGCCATTCTTTGATGCGGCGGGTATCGCCGCAGTGCTAAAAAAATCTCAGAAATTTATCATACAGAAACTGCGAAGGAGGAAAAGCTAATAATAGTTAGCGGAGTGCGAAAAGAATGAGGCCAATGTTTCTCATTCTTGCAGCATCGTGCAATTCAACGTCGACAACGCGGTTCTCCCTCAACCCTTAGGTGGCTTGGGACCAACTGCTGGAACGTGCTCGGCTGCCGCAACTACACGCTGCCTGCTTTCGCGCAATCGGATCTGTTTAGGGGAACCCGGCCTGACAGCGCTCGCGGAGGCGTTGCGGGAATGTTCCTGGTGGGTCGGACCAAGCGCCCAGCTTGAGGTCGTGATGCGTAAATAGCCGCCACATACGGAGGCACTCGAGCGCACCGAGCTGGGAGACCCCCAGAATCTGGGGTTAATTCGGTTGCTTTCCTCCGCTGCGCGCCATGGAGAGCGAAGCGAAGGCGCGTAGTCCCCGGTAGGCGTAGGCGCGGGCGTATGGTCGGAGTGGCGAAGGAGCCGCA
>RCNG010001139.1_pt1 | contig 13008 bp, 13 predicted proteins | sample 2041371 | NCBI WGS metagenome assembly RCNG01 (sample SAMN09708227, study PRJNA481090) | Marine sediment metagenome, whole genome shotgun sequencing project. | biome: marine sediment; feature: ocean; material: sediment; isolation source: Sewage treatment plant 1 marine sediment (STP1) ... | reverse complement strand
GGTCACCGCTGAATGAGATGTGTATTATACGCCCTAATCTGTGGTCGTCAATACTTTTTTTCGGTTTATTCTGATTTTTTTAATCATTTTGTAACATATTACTCATTATACTATCGTAACTCTGGCAAATTTTCTCTTACCAACCTGATAAATACTGGTAGTACCACTATCAATCATCAGTTTACTATCTGTGAGTTTGTCTCCATTAATTTTCACAGCACCCTGTTTTATCATTCGAATAGCTTCACCCGTACTATTTGTCATGCCGGTATCTTTCAATATATAAGCAATACCCAGACTGCCATCCGTGGACTTCAATTCAAATTCATCCATTTCATCGGGTATTTTGCCCTTTTTGAAACGATCAATAAAATTCTGTTGCGCTTTTTCTGCCAAAGTTTCATTGTGGAAACGGCTGATAATTTCTTTTGCCAACAAGAACTTGGTATCTCTTGGGTTACTGCCACTTTCAATCTCTGCTTTAAATTGCTCGATTTCACTCATGGGTCGGAAACTCAGTAACTCGAAATAGCGCCACATCAAATCATCGGATATGGACATAATTTTGCCAAACATGTCATCAGGTGTATCAGATACACCAATATAATTATTTAGAGACTTGGACATTTTTTGCACACCATCCAAACCCTCCAGGATTGGCATGGTGATAACAATCTGCGGTGTCTGACCATGGCTTTTTTGTAATTCCCGGCCCATCAGCAAATTAAATTTCTGATCGGTACCGCCCAGTTCAATATCCGCTTTTAGAGCCACTGAATCATAACCCTGAATCAACGGGTAGAGAAATTCATGAATAGCGATAGGCTGTCCGGATGAATAACGCTTGCTGAAATCATCTCGTTCCAGCATACGTGCAACCGTCTGATTTGCAGCCAGCTTAATCAGCCCTGCTGCATTCATTGATCCCATCCATTGAGAATTAAAGACTACTTTGGTTTTCTTTTCATCCAGAATCTTAAACACCTGCTCTTTATAAGTCCTGGCGTTGTCTAATACCTGCTCCTCGGTAAGCGGCTGACGGGTTACATTTTTTCCGGTTGGATCACCAATCATACCGGTAAAATCACCAATCAGGAAATGAACTTCATGCCCCAATTCCTGAAACTGACGCAATTTATTAATCAGGACAGTATGCCCAAGATGCAGATCAGGAGCAGTCGGATCAAAACCTGCTTTGACTATAAGCAGTTTATTGCTTTTTAATTTCTCCACCAGGCCTTCTTCGAGCAAAATCTCATCTGTGCCTCTTTTTATAATTTCCAGAGCGTCTTCTATTCTGCCCATTTTGTCTATATACTCCCTTTATTTATGCAAACTCATTGGCATCTTTATATCGGATTTGTCTATTTTTTAACCAATATTTTTTCAAAACTGCGACAAGGTTACCATAATTTCTACGCTGTTCAGCTAACATTAACTTAAAAAAGAATTAATTTTTTTTATTTTTCTATTGCATTTTCACTGATTTAAAGCTATCTTTAGCAAAAAAAGTCAAGGATTTTCCGTGAATTACAACCTCTTTTTAAATAAAAACTACAGGCGCGTAAACAACAAACGTTACAAGCTTATAATCAGGAAAAAAAGCAGCCGGGCTTTTCTACTACCCAGTGTATTGTCCGTTACTCTTATTGCAGCCTTATTCGCTGTCCTTATCTATTCTAATTCCGATTTAATACCTGAACAATTAGCTCTCACCGGTACAGAGTCTGACAACAAGCAAACTACTGTGCTGGCATTACCTGAAATTGACTACAATTCTGAACCTGAACCACAAACCATTGCCTATATTGAACCTGAAACTGAATTGCAGCATGCTGCTGACAGCGCTGTTAGCGCTGCGAAAAAAGAGCATTTCAAGAATCCTTCACCGGTTTCCGGCCTGAAGTCGGATTTAATTGTTGAGTCTAAAGAAACAGTCCAGAGCCAGAACTCGCAGCCATCAGAAAAAATTAATGTTTTAAGTGATGTTATCAATGTTGCTGCACAAAACAAAAAAGCGGAGTCCGTCAGTGCCTCCACTATGCTTGCTATAGAGAAAAGAGAAACAACTCAACGCAGTAAAAATAAAAACCCCGGTAATACCAGTGAGCAAAATAAATCAACTCATATCAGGACAGTTGTGGTACAAAAAGGGGATACCCTGTCAGGTATTTTCAAGCGTCAGTCTTTGAGCAACAGCACTTTATATAAAATTCTTAATTCCAGCAAGGAGGCAAAACGCCTGACCCGCATCAAACCTGGCCAGGAGCTTGTCATTACTGTGGACAATCATAATGAGCTCAAAAAACTGCATTTTGCCCTTGATAAGGTTGATACCCTGGTTATCAATAGAAAAGGCAAACAGTTTGTTGCTCACATTGATAGTAAAGACGTTGAAACAAGACAACAGTTTGCTTCGGGTACTATTAATAATTCGCTTTTTTCTGCCGGGAACAAGGCAAGCTTAAGCAGTTCCCTCATTATGCAGCTGGCGCGAATATTTGGCTGGGATATCGATTTTGCCCTGGATATACGTAAAGGCGACTCTTTTTCAGTGCTTTATGAAGAGCAATACATTGATGATGATAAAATTGCCAACGGCAGTATTCTATCTGCTGAATTCGTCAATCAGGGAAAAGTTTACAAGGCAATTCGTTATACCGACACATCTGGACATACGGATTATTATTCCGAAAAAGGACTCAGTATGCGCAAAGCCTTTTTGCGCACACCAGTTGAATTTTCCCGCATCAGTTCCCGATTTTCCAGTGGCCGCAAACACCCGGTACTTAATCGAATTCGCGCACACAAAGGGGTAGATTATGCAGCTTCCCGTGGTACACCGATCAAGGCAGTAGGTGATGGCAAGGTTATTTTCAAAGGTAATAAAGGTGGCTATGGGCGCGTTATTATTTTACAGCATGGCTCCAAGTACACGACGTTATACGCCCATATGAATTCATATAACAAAAAAATTAAACACGGCAGCCGCGTCAAGCAAGGCCAGACAATCGGTTATATTGGCAGCTCAGGCCTGGCAACAGGTCCGCATCTGCATTATGAGTTCCGTGTTAATGGCAAGCACCGCAATCCGTTAACTGTGCCACTGCCCAGTGCAGCCCCGATCGCCAAAAAGTATCGTACAGATTTTCAAAGTGCAGCAGATACACTGATCTCAAAGCTGAAACTGAGAAAACAACAAACAGTTGCCTTAAAGGACTAGGAAGCTTATTAATATCACTTTCGGGGTGTTTTTCTTAGCAACAGTTAACAGTTCTCCCCTGCCCGCTCCATTTAACACCGAATGAATAAGCGCACAGTGCAGAATAATTTTTCTGAATCGGATTATTTTGTAGGACTCATGTCAGGCACCAGTCTTGACGGAGTGGATGTTGTCATTGCTGCAATCAACTCAAGCAATGCTTTTTCTCTTCTGGATGCAAAAACTTACCCCATTCCAGCAGGTCTAAAAAAAGACTTACTGGTCCTGAGCCAGGAACGACAGGCAGATGAACTGCAACGCTATGCTGAACTGGACGTTCGGACAGGTCAATTATTTGCCGATTGTTGCCTACAATTGATACAGGAAAATGAGCTTAATCCCGATCAGATCCGTGCCATCGGCTGCCATGGACAGACACTTCGCCATTACCCCGACAGCCGATACCCTACGACGCTGCAAATTGGTGATCCTAATATTATTGCCCAGACAACCGGCATCACAACCATTGCAGATTTCCGTCGCAGGGACATGGCGGCGGGTGGTCAGGGTGCACCACTGGTTCCACCCTTCCATGAGGCACTGTTCAGGGACGAGAAAAAAAACCGGGTTATTTTAAACATTGGCGGTATTGCCAATATAACTTTCCTACCCGCGGGTCAGAAAACAGTTCTTGGCTATGATACCGGGCCAGGCAATGGTTTAATGGACGACTGGTGCGTCCGAAACTTTGATTGTGCCTACGATCATTTCGGAAAGCTGGCCTCTCAGGGGGGGGTAGACAAGAGTTTATTAGCACAAATGCTCAACGACCCGTTTTTTTCACAAGCAGTGCCCAAAAGTACAGGGAGGGAATACTTTTCCTATCAATGGATAGAAACACAGTTGCAGGAACGAGCAAAAAGCACAAAAAACAGGCTTCCACCGGTAAATATTCTGGCCACACTGCTTGAATTAAGCTGTCTGTCAATCAGCAATGAAATCAAGGCACTATCACCTCATGCAGACGAACTCCTGGTCTGTGGCGGAGGAATTAAGAATGATCGGCTGATGCTGCGACTACAGCAACAGATGCCGGAAATAAAAATCATTTCAACAGAAAATGCTGGCCTGCATCCTGACTGGGTAGAGGCCAGTGCCTTTGCCTGGCTGGCACACCAGACACTAAATGGCCTGACTGCTAATTTGCCCTCCGTGACAGGTGCAAAAGAAGCCGTCATACTGGGGGCTATCTGGCCAGGCATCCAGGAACTACCATAAAGGATGGCCCTGAACTAAAAAAGAGTTATCGTTCATCCATTAGCTTATAGTTTCGATTATTTTCTCCCGAATAAATCTGAGTGGGTCTGAAAATGCGGTTATCTTTTAATTGTTCACGCCAATGCGCCATCCAGCCAGCACTTCTGGCGATGGCAAAGATTGCGGTAAATTGTTCCTCCGGTATGCCCATTTCTTTATAAAGCAAACCTGAATAGAAATCAACATTGGCAAAGACACCCTTTACAGCCAATCGCTCTTCACAGGCTTTTTCCAAAGATTCTGCTATTTCGAACAATGGATTGACATCACCACCCTTGACCTCCAGAAGCTCTTTGATAAGCCCCTGCAGGATAATTGCACGAGGATCTTTGGTCTGGTATTCCCGATGCCCCATACCCCATATCTTGACTTTTCTTTCCAGTTGCTGATCGACAAAGCTGGCCGCATTTTCCGGTTTACCAATTTCTTCCAGCATACCCAGCACCTTGGCATTAGCACCACCATGCAAGGGTCCGGACAAACAGCCAATGGCTGAGGAAATAACGCTATAAGGTGTTGACAGGGTTGAGCCATTAACCAGAACTGAAAACGTGGAGGCATTAATAGTGTGCTCAGCATGTAGAATCAGGCAAACATCGAAAATACGTGCCAGCAAGGGATCTGGATCCTTACCATTTAACATATAGAGAAAATTTTCGGCATAATTGAGATCAGAGCGAGGCGTGATAGGATCATAACCATGGTCAATATGTTTCCAGGCCGCTACCAGAGTCCCCATTCTGGCAATCACTTTGACTGTTGCAGCATCAACATAGTCCAAATCGGTACACACATTGCTGCCGATCAAACATTCACTGCCCTGATAAAACATGCCCAGACTGGACACCGCCGTTTGCAACATGGCCATTGAATCCGCCGACTCGGGTAGTGTCTTCATCAAATCGATGATATGGTATTTTAATGGCCGATTGTTACATATTTTCCTGGTAAAACTCTCCAGATGATCTTTTTTGGGTAACTGGCCATTCAATAGCAGCAAAATAGTCTCTTCAAATGTGCTGTGTTTAGCCAATTCTGCAATATCATAGCCCCGATAAGAAAGAATGCCCTTTTCACCATCAATGTCAGAGATATTAGATTTTGTGGCTGGAACACCTGCCAGACCCGGAAGATACTCGTTCATTTAGACCTCAAATATTTTATCATTATTTAATGTGTTATTTTTAACCTGGGCTAATCATAACAGAAAACCCTGCTTTCACACACGATTACTCTGGTACAGGGAATGCTGGCATAAAGCACTGGTGTATGGATATACGTCGGTAACACCCAAAACGTGCTTTAAACGATGTTGAGGAGGCGTGCCATGTGCTTCGTGGCGTGGCCAAGCACCACTCCCGCACATCCATGTGCTTTGTGGTATAAGGCCATCCGTGGCCAAGCACCACTCTCGCACATCCTTGTGCTTCGTGGTATAAGGCCATCCGTGGCCAAAAAAAAGCGCTGTCAATATTCAATTATTGACAGCGCCTTTAAATTCCATCATTTAACAGCCTGTCTAATAATGCTAGGCTGTTAGTATACTTTTTTTTCTATCACATATCTAACTATATGTTTAAGGACTAATTAAAATATTGCCCTTTTATGAATCGGTAGAAAAAGATGAACCACAACCGCAAGTAGTGGTTGCATTGGGGTTACGGATCACAAATTGAGAGCCTTCAAGGCCTTCAGTATAGTCAATTTCAGCACCAACCAGATATTGAAATGACATTGGATCGATTAATAGTTTCACGCCCTGGTTTTCAACCGCAGTATCACCTTCATTTATTGCTTCATCAAAGGTAAAACCATACTGAAAACCTGAGCAACCGCCACCGGTCACAAAAACACGTAATTTCAGGTTTTCGTTGTCCTCATCTACAATCAAAGACTTCACTTTAAGTGCCGCCGCATCAGTAAAATCTAATGGACTACTTTCATTAACACTTTCATTCATAACTTCACTCATTACTTTACTCCCATAATCAATGTCTATTATTCAATAACCAAGCAAATTAATCAACAATTTTATGTCTTGTAATCTGAAATTATTAATTTCCTTCCATAAATAGAATCGTCGCGAGTACACACCTATATAACAACGGAAAAATTAAGGACTAACTATTAATAATAATTTCTGGCTCTTCCAGCCGGGCAGGTTCAGCCTTACTTTCAATTATCTCTGCAGCATTGTCTTCGGTAACATGCACCAGATTACCATTCACTTCGGCCCCCATAGCCATTTCAAACAAATTATAATAGACATTGCCAAAGACCCTGGCCATCTTTGCCAGTTCAACATTGTTGCTTGCATACACGTTGCCTTCAACCGTCCCATTAATAATAATATTGGGGATTTGTATTTCCCCCTGCACATAACCATTCTCGCTAATGGTTATCGTGGCATTATCGTCATCGTTGGCAGTAATGTTCCCCATAACCTTGCCATCTACCAGAAGGCCTCCGGTGAAGTCTAAATCGCCTGAAATTTTAGTGTTTTTTCCCACTAACGAGTCGATCCGTTTAGTCGCACCTTTTTTATTGCCCCACATATTTCATTCCTCCCGTTTTGGACCAGGCCAGGTCATTTAGCTCAATGATTGATTTTTTCTTTTTCGAATCTATGATGATATCAACAGATTTAGGTATCATTCCCTCAGGCAGGCTGATTATACCGCTAAACTCCTGAAAATACTTGAAACTGTACTTGAATGTCTTCTGCTTCGATTCTTTCAGCCTTTTCCCTTCTTTGCTATGAGCAGTTATCAAGTCAAACAATGATAATTTCACCGACTTATTCTTTTGCTTACCCTTTATAAATATTGACAGAGTGCCCTTAGTATAGGATCTTTTTTTGATTTTTTGTGCAATAATAAATTTATATTGATAAAGATTTTGCTTCTTTCCACTGGATGCGTATGGAACTATTTCCAGACTCTGCAGGTAGATAGACTCCCTGGCTTCATCAGGTGATACAATGGCTTTATAAAAAGCCAGTTGCTTTTCAATCTCGGCAATTTTTTGCAAATCTTTACTCATGCCTGACTTGACAATTTGACAAGCTGCCTGCTCCAGCAAATATTTTCGTTCCAGGTGTAATAATTCTTTACTTAATTCCTTGTTCTGCTTTTTTAAGACTTTATGCTGCACGATCAGGGAACTTCGCCCTCCTTTTGCGGTAATAATATCTTCTTCGGACTGCATATAGCCCAATTCAAATGCCCCCCATAAGAGTGCGGCAGCCAGCAGGAGCAAAAGAAATCGAATACCATAATACTTGAAAGGATGAATGCTTGGTACAATAATATGTGTCATGAAATTTTAACTTGGCATCAGGTTGGATTTGTGCAATTCAGCAATGACTTGAACCTTTGGCAGCAGTGTTTAACAGTCCAGAGCTTAGGGCATAAGCGGAACAATATTAAGCCCGGCTTTTTCATCCAGATCAAAGGCAAGGTTCATATTCTGTACTGCCTGACCTGCCGCCCCCTTGACCAGATTATCAATCACAGACAAGACCACTACCGTATCATTGTCCTGTGGCTGGTGCACAGCAATTCGACATATATTGGCACCTTTTACTGTTCTGGTTTCAGGGTGAGACCCCGCAGGCATAACATCCACAAAAGGTTCATCGGCATAGTATTGTTCAAATAGCGACTGTAAATCTGCCGCTTTATCATTTGCCTTGAGCTTACTATATAACGTGGCATGAATTCCCCGGATCATAGGGGTGAGATGGGGAACAAAGGTTAAGTCCACTTCACATTGCCTGGCATGACTATTGGCAATGGCAAGCCCCTGTCTGATCTCAGGCAAATGTCTGTGTCCGGGAACGGCATAGGCCTTAAAACTTTCACCGGCTTCACATAACAAAGTACCCACATTGGCACCACGTCCAGCACCGCTTACAGCAGATTTGCAATCAGCTACCAGAAAGTCAGTCTTAATGAGCTGGTGTTTAAGCAGAGGTAAAAAGCCTAATTGCACGGCGGTTGGGTAACATCCCGGATTGGCAATTAAACGAGCCTGTTTAATCGCTTCCCGATTCATTTCAGGAAGTCCATAAACTGCTTCCTCAACATAGTCAGGACACTCATGATCCATTCCATACCATTGTTCCCAGACTTTGATGTCTTTAATGCGAAAGTCAGCAGCCAGATCGATCACTTTAACACCGGCGGCTATCAATTCCGGCACCATTTTCATTGCCACTCCGTTAGGCGTGGCAAAAAACACCAGATCACAATTTTTAAGGGCAGCGACATCCGGCTCAGAAAATTTAATGCTTAGATGATCCCGTAAATTTGGAAACAAGTCACTGACAGGCACTCCGGCTTCTGACCGGGAAGTAATGATCTGTAGAGTAACATCAGGGTGATTCGCCAATAATCTCAGTAATTCAACCCCGGTATAACCTGTTCCGCCAACAATACCAACATTAATCTTCGCCACTTTTTTCCCTTACCTGTTAATTATTAAAAACCAGAGTTAAACCAGAGTTAAACCAGAGTTAAACCAGAGTTAAGCCTGAGCCAAAACAGAGCGATTAAAACCCGGACTCTGGAAATACAACTGAATTAAACATTATAATACAAGCTTATATATATTAGATAGTTGATCAGGTAGTTAATAATAGATGAACAAGAAAGATTATACGGTTTTTGGTTTTATTGTCATGCTGGGTGTATTATTGGGTTATTTATGGCTTGCACCATCCGGGCAGCCACCAGCACCTCAGGCCAGTTTCAAGGATTTACAAGGTAAAAATTTTAGCCTCGAGCAACTCAGAGGAAAACCGGTCATCGTCAACTTCTGGGCCACAACCTGCCCGGGTTGTGTATTGGAAATTCCAGCTTTGATTGCATTGTCAGAAAAATATGCCACACAAAATTTAGTGGTCATTGGTGTTGCCATGGATTATGATCCCGAATCCCAGGTAAGGGAAATGGTTCGCCAAAAAAACATGACCTATCCCGTTGTGCTTGATGCACAGGGTGATCTGGCCAAAGCCTTTGGTAATGTTTCCCTGATACCAACCACTTTCTTTATTAATAAAGAGGGTAAAATTTATAAGCATAAACTGGGTGAAATGACTCACACTGAGTTGGAAACAACCATCCAGAGTCTTATTCTTTAGCCGTTATGTGCTAATTAAATTTATTTTCAAACTACAAGCGGAGAATTATGTAATGTTATGGGTTAAGGCCTTTCACGCTATCTTCATGGTTACCTGGTTTGCCGGTCTGTTTTACTTGCCCAGATTATTTGTCTATCATGCCAGCAGCACTGATGATATCAGCAATGAGCGTTTTAAAATCATGGAGCGTAAATTATTTTATGGCATTATGACGCCGGGTGCAATTATCACCATTATATTGGGTTTCTGGATGTTGTTTGACTATGCCTGGCAAGCCTATTCTTCAATGCTCTGGCTGCATATTAAATTACTGCTGGTGGCTTTATTAGTTGTCTACCATGTTTATTGCTGGAAACTGGTTAAATTATTTAAAGAAGATAAAAATAACCATAGCCATGTCTATTATCGCTGGTTTAATGAAATCCCTGTTTTTATGTTAATAGGCATTCTTATTCTGGTTATTGTAAAACCCATATAATCACGTTTAGCTAAATTTAATCTCCAGAATTTATGAATAAAACACGTCCTGTTGTAATGTCTTTTTCCGGCAACGATCCCACCGGTGGTGCCGGAATCCAGGCCGATATTGAAGCCGCTGCCAGTATGGGAGCCCGTGTTGCGCCAGTCATTACTGCACTGACAATTCAGGATACGGAAAATGTCAAATATTTTTCTGCAACTGATGCCAAACTGGTATCAGAACAGGCACGTGTTATTCTGGAAGATATGCCGGTAGCCGTGTTTAAAATCGGCATGGTCGGAAACCTGGAAAATATGACTACCATTCACACGATTTTACATGACTATCGTGACATTCCGGTTATTGTAGATCCTATTATCAGTGCGGGGGGAGGCAAGTCATTAGCCACAGAAGAAATGGCTCTGGCTTATTCTGATCTACTATTCCCTCTGACCAGTCTGGTTACCCCAAATACCAGTGAAGTTCGCCTGCTGGCACCAGGCGCTGATTCTCTGGATGCCTGTGCCCAGGAGTTAATGGATGATGGCTGTGAATATGTTTTACTGACAGGTACTCATGAAGGCACCGAGCTGGTGATCAATTCTTTATATGGCCAGCACTCAAAAATTGCATCCCGCTCCTGGGAACGATTACCCAACAATTATCACGGCTCAGGATGTACTCTCACTTCAGCAATTGCGGCATTGATAGCTTTAGGCCGCTCTATTCCAGAAGCGGTAAGCATTGCCCAGAAATATGCCTGGCAATCCCTGAGTCACGGTTATCAATCGGGCATGGGGCAATATCATCCTGATAGACTGTTTTGGGCAGAAAACTGTCTGGAGCAAATAAACAGCCCTGAGCGAACAAACAGCCCTGAGCGAACAAAAAGCCCTGAGCAGAAAAACAGCCCTGAGCAAAGAGTCGGCAAAAACCATAAAACAAAAGCCAGGAATGATCATTGAGTATGTCGGACCATCAGGAGCCCAGCTTGATTCAGGGACTTTATGCCATCACCGATCCTGAGTTAATTACAGCAGAAAATTTAATCTCGGCAGTTGAAGAGGTTATTCTTGGCGGTGCAAAAGTAATTCAATATCGGAATAAATCGGCCTCGTACACTCTACAGCATCAACAGGCTAGCCAGTTAAGTCGCCTTTGTAAACAACACCGGGTAAGTTTTATCATTAATGATGATCCACAACTGGCCAAAGCAGTTGCTGCGGACGGTGTTCATGTCGGTAAAGATGATGGCAAAATTGCTGCTGCCAGACAGCTATTAGGTCCTAAGGCTATTATTGGCGTTTCATGTTACAAGTACCTGGAAAACGCCCATAAAGCTATTGCACAAGGTGCAGATTATGTTGCCTTTGGACGCTTTTTTCCATCCAGAACCAAACCTGAAGCAGTGCAGGCTGATTTACAGCTGCTGGAACAGGCATCCAGACAATTAGCGGTGCCCATTGTTGCCATAGGTGGGGTCACAAGAGATAATGCCCGGCAATTAATACAACGGGGCGCCGATGCCCTGGCAGTTATTAATGATTTGTTTCATGATAACCATGACATATACAATACTGCAAAAACCTATCAGGCACTCTTCAATCTGAAATCTTAAATTGACAGGAAATTATCAATATGACCCGTTCACACGATTTATTTCAACAAGCCCAAAAAACCATTCCCGGCGGAGTTAATTCCCCTGTTCGAGCCTTTAAAGGTGTTGGTGGTGATCCGATTTATTTCAAACAGGGTAAGGGAGCTTATCTTTATGACGAAGATGATAACCGGTACATTGATTATGTTGCCTCCTGGGGACCCATGATTATGGGACACGCCCACCCTGAAGTTGTCCGGGCGGTTCAGGAATCGGCAGCTCATGGACTGGGTTTTGGTGCACCGACACAGATTGAAACTGAAATGGCCGAACTGGTGTGCCGGCTTGTACCTTCCATTGAAATGGTACGTATGGTCAGTTCCGGGACTGAAGCCACTATGAGTGCCATTCGCCTGGCACGCGGCTTTACCGGACGGGATAAAATTGTTAAATTTGAAGGTTGTTACCATGGGCACTCTGATTCTCTGCTGGTGAAAGCAGGTTCTGGTGCACTCACCTTCGGAGTTCCTTCTTCTCCAGGTGTACCAGCCTCTTTATCAGAGCATACGATTACCCTGACTTATAACAACAGTGCACAAGTCAGGGAAGTGTTTGCTGATATCGGTGCTCAGATTGCAGCCATTATTGTTGAGCCTGTAGCAGGCAATATGAATTGTATTCCACCGATTGAAGGCTTTCTTGAAACTTTGCGTGAGGTCTGTGATCAATCAGGCAGTGTCCTGATTTTTGATGAAGTAATGACCGGCTTTCGGGTCTCAAAAGGGGGTGCACAAGCTTATTATGGTATCAAACCTGATCTGACCACACTGGGTAAAGTTATCGGTGGTGGCCTGCCCGTAGGAGCCTTTGGCGGCAAAAAAGAAATTATGCAGCAGATTTCACCACTGGGACCGGTTTACCAGGCAGGTACCCTGTCAGGCAACCCGCTCTCCATGGCAGCCGGAATGAAAACTCTGACACTGGCCTGTGCAGATGGAGTTCATGATAATCTGGATGCCATGGCCAGACGACTGGTCACCGGAATCGTTGACAAAGCCAGGCAAGTCGGTGTTGCCATGACTTCAAATCAGGTTGGCGGAATGTTTGGCCTGTTCTTTAGTGACGAAGCAAAAATTACTGGATTTGACCAGGTGAGCAAAAGTGATCAGGAACGCTTTAAAAAGTTCTTTCATGGTATGCTGGATGAGGGTATCTATCTGGCTCCCTCTGCCTTTGAAGCGGGATTTGTCTCTGCGGCACATACTATCGAAGATATTGATGCCACTATC